>Ga0247608_10004402_pt1 | contig 15797 bp, 21 predicted proteins | sample 176DNAGHGlowgp2_FD_193490 | JGI IMG/M metagenome (GOLD analysis project Ga0247608, IMG submission 193490) | Sheep rumen microbial communities from Palmerston North, Manawatu-Wanganui, New Zealand - 1766 DNA GHGlow gp2 | ecosystem: Host-associated > Mammals > Digestive system > Stomach > Rumen ... | reverse complement strand
TCTTTACTTTCTTCCGTTTCCGGTAATTTGGAAAAATTGTTTAGTGCGGAGGTAACATCGCCCTTTCTTATAGCATCCACGCCTAAAAAATAATAGTTTTCTATCTGTTTTATTTGCTGTTTATAGACCGCAACTTCTTTATAATCTTCTGGTAACTTTTCAAGCAATTCTTTGGCCGAAGAATAATCACCAGCATCATAATATCGAAGCATTGATTGATATGTATTATTTCTTTCAGCCTTTGGGGCATAGATGGCACCAGCTGCGATTATTGCAGCAATAACCAGTATAACTGCTAATACAAAAACCCATGTATAATTCTTTTTCTTTTCTTTAACGGTTAATTGATTATTATCCATTTATTCACTCTCTTTCGGTAATCGCTTATGTAATTCTGGTATTGAATGAAAATGTGTTATTTTAGCTGAGAGATAAATTGTCAATATAAGCATTTGCCTCTTCCATACTGCAACCAGTTTTTTCCATATAGTATTTCACTGCTTTTGGCTTTGCAAAAAAGCCTTTAAAGTTTTTTCTAATATATTGTTCTAACTCTTTATCTTCATTGGAAATCTTTATTATTTCTGGGTAGATACCAGCCTTGGCATTACAAAGTAATTCATAGAATTTCCCAGATTGAGTCATTAATAGATATGATTTTTTGCTTCCTCTATACATAAAAGATACTTTATTCTTTTCCAGCGTAATATTAGTGATTTCTTCAAGAGACATTTTTAAATCAAGCCAGCCTTTATCAAATAAAAGAGCATTCTTTTTCAAGGTTAATGTGCCTGGATTTGAACCTGCATCATAGGTTTTTGTTTGAAAATATACATATTCTTCTTGCATTTTGTTAATTCTATCTAATCCGGCTTTTGCTTCTTCTTGGTTAACATCCAAATCAAGAACGTTATTATAGTATTCGACTGCTTTTTTGAATTGTCCTTGTTCTTCAAATTGTTTTGCTCTGACGAGTATATTATCAATATTATTATTTGCTGTCACATTAATGGTGGCATTTTGAACGCTTAAGTTTCCATTTACTGATACTTGATAATTATTAATAGCTTTAGAAACAATGTATGCGGTCCCACAGAATGGGCAAATTGCTGCATCTTTTGAAGAATCAACCTCTAATGAAGCATTACAATTCGTACATTTTGCAGCCACTAGTTGTGTTGTTTTTTCTTCTTTTTCAGTGCTTTCATCCATTTCTAAACTTACTCTTGCACCACATTTATAACAAAAAACAGCATCATCAGGTATTTTTGTTCCGCACTTCATACAAAACATTCTTGTGTCCTCCTTAGTTATTTTTCATCCTCTTTGTTGTATTTCTTTTCTTGTTTTTTCGATATCCAATCCAATCTCCGTTGCGAATCCTTTTATCAACCGGCTTTTGGGTACTTTCAGGAATTGCCCAGGATTTACCGAATTTTATTACTCCTTCTATCCTTCCGTCAGAGCACATCTTTTGTACCATCCGGTTGGTTAGTTCCCATTTTTCCGCTGCCTCTTTTACCGACATGTAATTTCCAATCATATTTACCTCACTAAAAACAAAAAAGCACTGTCTATTTCGACAATGCCATGAACAGTTGCAACTGGCTACCATTTTACAGGCCCTCTAGTTTTGCGTCACATCCTTTCGGATGCTTTGCCGAAATAATATGTTAATAATTATAAACGCACATGCGAAATTTGTCATCTTGTTTACGCAATGTTTACAATATGTTCAAAAAAATAATGACCAATTCCCCATTTGCCCCCCATGCTGCCCATGATGCCCCATGATGTCGTAAAGCCCTGTAAATACCGGGAATACTGGAATTATATGGTTCCTACACTGCGCCTCTGGTTTTCAGCACATCCTTTAAATACCCGATTACTTCCCTACACACTTCTTCATTTATTTCATTCGATTTCATACAAAGTTTTGCGTGCACAAGGTTTCTTTTTTTCCGAATGGCGTGTGCTTTGTTTGCTTCTTCCATCCAGTGCGGTCTTTCAATATATTTAATTTCATTGATATAATCGTTCAGGTCAGCGGGTTTATCTTTCCCTTTGTCATCTTTTACCATGTAGGTTTTTTTAAAGAAATCAACGCCCTTTATTTCAGACAGCCAATCAATTAGCACAGCTTCCAATATGGAACCTGCCAAAATAAGTGATGGGTTTATGAAACGACAAAGAATCCATACCGGATATGGATTCAATATGCCGCAGATAACTGTTTGGGGCAATCTTGTCCCAGTCAATTTGGCATCCTTTGATTTTGAGGTTTTCATCTAATAATCCCATGTTTGCTATATATTCTCTGTATATTTGCAGTCCGGATAACCCATGCATCCGAAGAAAGGACCATACTTTCCGTCCTTTTTTCGAAGAACATTTCCGCACCTGGGGCATCGTTTTACCGCCTTGGATGCTTCGGAGGGGTGTTCGATTGCTTCTTTTAACGATTCAAAAACCTGCTGGTTCATCTTACAGTCCGCTAATGCCCGGTGCGCCCCTTCAACAGTGATGTTATAATATCTTGCCAGATCCGTGAGTGCATGATGCTCTAATTCCGGCAGGTAGATTCTGGCGAGTTGCAGGGTATCAATGAAGTCATTTTCGGGAATGGTTCCGAAATACAGCATTGAGTCACGGTAAATGAATTTTAAATCAAAGGTCTGGATGTTATGCCCCACTAAAACGCTATCCCCGGCAAATTTGATAAATTCGTATAATGCACTGTCAAAGGTGGGACTGTTCTTTACCATCTTATCTGTAATGCCGTTTACTTCCGTTGCATAGACGGGGATCGGAATCTCCGGGTTTACGAGCGTGGAGTATTCGTCAACAATCCTTCCGCCTTCAACCTTTACGGCGGCGATTTCCACTACTTTGTCTTTGATTGTGCTGATACCCGTGGTTTCCAAATCGAACAGAACGTAGTTCTCCGTATAGGATTGAAGATTCTTTCCCGGTTTGTTTTTCAGCATAGTTCCTCCAAAATCGGTTAATACAGTTTGCTGGTCTCTTCGAGCCGTTCTTTCCACTCTTTTACGACATGTTTAGGACCGGCAAGACGGACATCGGAACCCAGGGCATACAGCCAGCCGTAGAACTGTGGGCTTACCATGACATCGACTACGGTTTCGTACCATTCCGGCTGTTTCGTATGCAAAATGGGAATGTCCTTGCCGAAACGGTCAATGAGCGCACCGACCATTCCTTCTTTAAAGCGCAGAGTGACTTTTTCGTGTTTTCCGCCGTACATTCCGAAACTCATCTTTGAAAAGACGGCCAGATCATAGCCTTTAAACTGTTCCAACCCTTCCCTTTTCTGATCCAGAATATCCAGGTTTTTGATTTTATCTACACGGAAGTGCTTTTCTTTTCCGTCGTTTAAATCTACTCCGATCAGGTAGTAGTTTTCATCATCCCAGGTAAGCGCCCAGGGGCTTACGGTATGCGTGGGATTCGGGCGTTTTTCAAGCTGTCCCTTGATATTCCACCGGTAATAGTCAAAATGAATGCACTTATCCTGATTGATGGCATTGTGAATCATATCCACTACATAATAGATGCTTTCATTCATAGATTTGATTCTGCCGCGCACATGAACCTGGCGTTTGAGCTGGGATGCTTCGTACTTGCTTGACAATTTCGTGATTTTATTGATTAATTCCTGGGATTTTCGTTCGGTGATAAATTTGGACGACTGGACGGAATCCACTAAAAGCTTTAATTCCGGTAGTTGAAAGTCTTTTTCGATGACATGATAACGGTAGCTTCTGCCGTTCTTTTCTCCGTCTATCTTTAAACCAAGAAAAGAAAGCTCCTGCAGATCATCATAAAGTGTCTTTCGGTCCGCGGTAACGCCTTCTTTTTCTAACAGGTTTTTTATTTCGGAAAGTGTCAGATAATGGGTATCATCTGTTCTTTCAAGCATAATTTGACCTAAGATATACAGTTTTTGTTTTTGCTTTGTCCCCTTTGGCATAAAACCACCTCCCCCATACAAAGGATATTATAGCATTTTCCAGACGAATGAGGGAGATTTATCTTCGTGTGCCTTATATCCCCATAGCTAAAGAAAAGCGCAGTTATCGATTTGATAACTGCGCCCTAATAATCTAATTTCAGTATGAAAAACAATTAGAACTGCATGTACGTTTCTTCACATATAACTTCAACATCTTTTATATTTTCAAGCTTTAGATTCTCATTTCCAAACATTGTAGAAGAATCGAAACTACCCTTCATTCCAGCTCCAATTTCACTCATAACAGTAGTCGTGTCAATTGCTATCACTTTATCATTTGCATCACGGAAAATGATATAAACGGATAAATATCCCTGTTCTTTATCTGTGTCATTTTCAACTCTTCCCGTAACCTTAACATCTCCGTAATCACCTGCTCTATAATCGACATCACTTACCGGGAATGCATGAGGTTTTCCGGTTGCCTTCTTTAAGTTTATTTGTGGAACGAGCTTAACGCCATTATCAAGAGAAATGCTTTCGTCAAACGAACTGGAACCAATTCCATTAAAGAAATATCCTTTCTCACCAGGAGCAATAACTTCCGGGCAATGGCTTATAAAATTATCCGACTGTAAAAGATGACCGTTATTATCCTCAAGATCAAAAACGCAATCCTTCATATAGATATCACAGCTACCCGTATTTGTTATCTCAACATATCCATAGTATTCTGTAACACCAATTGAATTCTGGTAATACTCAAAATTTGTGTCCGAGATTTCGTATTCAATGTCTGCAGTTGTTTCGCTTTTTGCTTCTGCTGTAACCGTTGTTTCACTACCTCCATTTGCTTCAACTGTTACACTGTCATGAGTTGATGACGATGAACTTCCACTTCCCATAGCAAATGCCATAAATACACTTGCTGCTACTAATACAGCTATAACTTTACTTTTCTTCATAAAATTTTCCTCCTAAAAGTATTATTATTCCAAAGGTACTTCCAATAACATAAATTAGAATATCTAACATATCAGCGGTACCATTTGTAATTTTAAGAAACTGCAACAATTCATAAAAAATACCTAATACACTACAAAATAATAAATACCAAATGCTTTTTTTTCTAAGCCAGAGAATTGCCTGAATTATTAACGCAAAAGAGGTGGCCCAAAGAAAATCTGCTCCATATCCCTTTAATAGTTTTAAAGCAAATGTATCAGAAAAAACTACATCAGGGAGAGCAACAACGGAATTTATTATTTTTGTAATAAACGCATCCCTATTTAGCAATAAATAAAGACATAACCCACCAATAATCAATATTAAACTAATGAAAACTAATAATATCTTCTTTTTATTCTTCATCATCGTCTATATCCCCAAATAATCCCCCCATTCATATATATATTTTATTTAAAAAGTATACCCTCCCTTCCTACATTCTGTTATTCCATGAAACTCGCTTTTTTACTGGACTAGTGGGCTCTCACTCACTTTTTTTCGATAGATCCATTCATAACCGAGTATCAAAAACTGCCACATTCTGTGAATAGCTTTTTCATTTGTGGCAACAGCACACCATTCGTTGTCTTGACTAAAATTTGCCCATTCTGTTTTTCTCCTCTATTCTTCCATATTTTTAGAATCGGATTGGTCAAAAATATTTCCGGTCTGTTCGTCAACAAAGTCAACGTGGATGTTGTCGGGTTTGTCACCGGATACAATTCCATACATCCCGCCTTCTGCATAGAGGTTAAGGACTACCATGTAGGCAAGGCCGATATCTTCACTTTTGCAGTAAACCGTGAATTCTGTAAAATCATCATTTGCTTCGATTTTTGTAAGAGACGGGTAAGTTCCGTCATTTATCAGATCTACAAGACTCTGGTTTAAAGAATCTCTCGTTGTATTCAAAAGTTCCTGATGCTGTGCCTTGGTCATGACATAGGTAACACTTCCGTCCTCATTCAGAGTACCGGATTTCCAACCGTTTTCCTTTACTCCTTCATCAATCTTTTCCTGCGTAATATCTTCCCCGACAAAATCCTTCGGGAAGGTGATTTCTACACTAAACAGATTTTTGTCAACTTCGATATCCGATATCTGGTCAAGTGCGCTGTCAAGCTCTGCTAAGTTTTCATCCGAAATCTCCTCGGATGCGGCAGGGACGGAAGGTGCCTCTTCCGCCTTTTTGCTGCCGCAGGCGCAGAGATTCAGGGATAATACTGTGATTAGTAGTAGAATAAATGCTTTCTTCATGTTTCTTTCTCCTTTCTGGTATCAAACTGGCGGATTTCCTTTGCGTCATATCCGTGGTAGTATTCAATAACATTTACGCTGTTTCCGTTTGCCTTTAAGATGATGCAGGGACCGCCGTTTCCGCCGACAAAATCATCATTGTTCTTCCAGCCGAACAGGAAGCCGTCGTTATACTCTACGCAATAATCGATCTTTCTATTAAGACTCTTTGCGCTTTCTAATGCTTCTACATAGGTAACCATTTCTTTTTCCTCCTCTATTGGCTGATTATCCGGTATTTTTGCATCATTTTTTTCCGGTAGTCGTTTTCCGTATCAAACCGGCAACGGCTGTAATACTCACAGGTTCCGCAAAAATGCCTGCAGTTGACCTGTTTTTTATGTGTATTTTTCCAAACCCAGTACTGAATACGGTTGATTGGTCGTTTGCGTCTTGATTTAAGTCGATTCATATATAATCTCCGCTTTCGATGTTTTCCTGATTATATCCCCGGTATATGTCCTATAAATATACCTGTATTATATGGTTTACATAACATAGAAACAAAGAATAAAAAAACGAGTTGATACTTGTTCCGGACAATAAAAAAACCCCCGTAATATGCTCTATTACAGGGGATTTCCGTTCTGTTGTTTGATTTTGTCAATCGTCGTCCTCGTCCTCGTTATTTTTCCAACCGGAAGTAAAATGCAGTTCTCCGGTATTCAGATCCATGGACATGTTATCGTTCATGCGCATATTTAGGTCGCCATTGGAGTCGATGCCCATATTTCCGCTTGTCGAAAGAATAAAATCACCATCGTCATAGTCAAAAATGTTACACATAATCATGAAAAATCGTATAAAACTCTTATAGGAACCGGCAGGAATTCCTGCCAGTTCCTAACAATTTTTATTCACCTCCTGAATCATTTACATTCTCACAACTCTCTATAGTTGCCGTAATCATCTTCGGCTTCTTCATAGGAAGTTGTGTTTCCCTGACAACCTTTGCTATAGTTAAGACCATAGATCAGATTAATGATTTCAAGTATGCTTCCAATTGTTAATACAAGCCCATCATCAATCTGGCCATATCCTACCAGAAAATCCGGGATAAAATCTATCGGTCCAAATGCGTAGCCAAGCATGAAAGCTCCGATTAATACACCTACAAGTACTGGATTATATTTCATTTCCTTAATGTTATTGTTCGTCATATCTTTGTCCTCCTCTAAATTATTGGTAGTAGTTAATAGTTTCTTTTGTTTCATGGATGCTTTTCGCAAATCCCTCCTCTCTTTTCAACTCATCAGGCAGTTTGAACCTTTATATTCTGATTCTGTCCATTCACCGCCGAAGAGATGATCTGATTTACAATTACGATTACTGCTGCAATCATCATCACGGCCGTATCATCCAATGGACCAATCATTGCATCGAGCGGCGAAATCATGTAAATCATTGCTATTACAATTGCCGCAACATTTACCGGAATCGGTGTATATTTATGTTTCGAGGATTTCGTAGCAGTTCTGGTCTGGCGATAGATTTGATCGTAGTCCGGATTAGACTCTTTAGCACTTTCCTCGTTTACCAATGCCAAAGCTCCGGCAATATCTTCTCTAATTTCATCCATCGGCAGCTTCACCGTAAATGTCTTTTTCATGGTCTCCTGATTTGAAAGAATTTCTTTCAGGGCATTCATTGATTCCTCATCATATAATTTGCCCAGTCCATAGTTTTCAATGATTTTCCCTACGTTGCTGGAGAAGCAAAATCTCTCTTTGCGGCACAGGTCGTTAACCTGATATCTCGTCTGTTTCGGTGTCACAAATACTATGTAGCTGTTTACTTTTACCGGAATGTTTAATCCCTGCTCTTGCAATTTGCCTTCCAGTAAGGATGTTAACAATCTTCTCTTCCGATCCATCTTTTCACAGATTGAATAGTCATGATAAAGAGTGGTGTTTCCATATAACAGCTGTCCATCCTCATTAATTGTAAGATCATCTTTGATGCTCTTTATTTCCAAAACAACCAATCCGCTTTCCGTTAATACAATTTCATCAATTTCCGTTGTTTCCAAGTCGCTTTCAATGAAGACATTCTGGAATAAAGCGTTCTTTCTTTCCAAGTAGGTTAATGTCTTATGGATTCTTCCCTCTCCATTGTTTCCGGAGATAATAATGGCTGTTTCTTTTCCCATCTTATTTAATGCTTCCAGACCTTTTCTGAATTCTGGATTACCAAGAAGGTTCTTCTCTTTCCCTTTTCTTTCAAGCTGCGATCTGATATCTTCATACCGAACATAATCTTCGGTTTCTCCCATCACCATCTCGGCTACCATCTTTTGGAACGAGAGCAATTGATTTCTGTACTCTTCCTGGGTGTATGCAGTTTTGGTAAGTAAATTTGTGTTTTCCATTTTCGTGATAATGTTTTTCTTCGTCATATTTTTGTCCTCCTGTAATTGAACTTTGTTTATGTGTTCCTTGTAAGCTTAGAATACAGGAATTACATAATATAGTTGTCGCCCAATCAGCGACAAATGATTTCTATATCAAAACGTAAAAAAAGCACCATCGAATGATGCTTTCTTCTTTTAGAGTATTGATTATTAAAGTACTCCAATCTGTGATATTATTTTAATCAAGCGTTATTCTCTGCGCTAATTTTTTTTGCCTTAATATCAAATACAATAGCTGTCACAACACCACCCAATGCAATAATAGCAGCAATAATTGCTACAACAAGATCATCTATCCACCCAACCGGTCCTAACCAGTCAAAATCAAGCGGACAAACAACGTAGAACAACGCCGCAGCTGCCACACTTCCCGCGACAATGAAAAAAATCTTCTTCATACGACAATATTTGTCCCTCTTACAAGATGGACAAATATCAAATCTCCCATTAAACAACTCTTTTCCACAAACCTTACAATTGTAAATGATTTTTTGTTTGCAACTCGGACAGACATCTTCCATTCCCGTTAAAGCGGCATATCCACAGTTTTTACATACACGGTTCATACAGCCCCTCCGTTTTTATACTCAATATAGTAATTATCATAGTTTTTTAAATTACGACAAATATTCTCAATTTTTAATGGGATTTCGTTCTTTCTGATATTCCAAAAACCCGCTAAAGATTTTTCTTTTCGATCGGCATAATATATCGCCTCACCATTGTGTCCTTCTAACGACTTCAGCAAAAACTCTCTATACTCCAACAAAGAACATGTGGCAGCTGAATATTCTCCATTGCAACAGTAAATTGCGGTCTTTAATCCAACGGCCTTGTGAATCACTTGAAAACTACTCTTGATGGACGAAACTGTATTCTCATCTACGGAATGCCGAAAGGATTGTCTATCCGGATTATACATTGATGCAACCTTGGACAATTCATAAATTGTTGTTTGCTTAATCTGTTCAATCGCACTACTTAAAAGGGATAGAGATTCTACTATCATTTGTTCTCTAAGAGTGACATTATTCACCTTCAGTGCTTCTTGATACAAAAATTCTGCTGCATAGTATAATCCTAGTCTGTCATTATGCTGACCGGCCAAAATATCATCTGCCTTTACAAGTAATAAATCCAATTTTTCGGAAATATCCATCAACTCTTTTTGTATTGCCATGCCTTGCATCGCGACCGCCATTTGCCCGATGTTAATTCCCTGAGCTATATTTTCATTCCCTAAAAGAGCCTGCTCAACCATTTTCCCGCTTTCATCTTTGATGATAGCTCTAAAGAAACCTGCTTGATCTTTGGCATTTATCCAACTCCACTTTCCGCTCATCAAATTAGCTCTGGCTTCATCAGATATAATAATACGAACAACTTCATTCGTTTTAAGTCCCTCAAGCAACGCAGCAAAAGCAGGAGAAGCAACCATCAAGCATTCAAAGATATGATTGGTTCTTGTCTTTCTATTGTATTCCGCGCTATCAAAAGCTTTTTGCAAGGCTTTTTTACTTGTTCCATAAGTAAATTCGGTAACATCCGGAAACGAAAACTGCGAAAAATCCATTTCATAATTATCCATAGGCCATTCTCCAACTAACTCTTTTACGCTAAACCGCCAATTAATAATCCGTGTTTTGAATTACATTATGTTCACTTACAGTAGCCGTATCCATATCAATCAATGATCCCAAACCAAATATAAGAATATGCAGAATAATACCTGCAACCACCAGTAAGACAATCAATACTGTTTTCTTTACACGTTTATTTTTCTTCTTATCTTTTGCTGCATTTATTTTATAAGTGGTCTTATCATATATTTCTTTAATCTCGACAAAATCTCTTTCATTCCGAAATGACAATTCTGCTTGATGATAAAGTTGTTCAAAACGGGCCAGCCATGCCTCATTTTTATTTATCGCCACTGTTCTTTCAATCGGATCCCTTATAACCAAGTCACCTGAAATCAAGTCATAATTAATGTTTCCTGATACATAAATCAAAAACTCCTGAATGTCTTCAATTGTATTTGGAACACTAAAGGTCTTAATAAGATTTATGATTTGATTGTCAATTCTTTCTCTTTTTTCTGCCTTTACCCGCTCGGCAAAATTGGAATCTGCGGCCTGCCGAATTTTGTTTATTACTCCAACCTTATCGTCTTTATATCTTTCTCCCTCAATTGATGCCAACTCTGCCTCAAATCTTTTTACCGGATTTTGCGCTATTCTTTTAGCTTTATTCAGTTCGGAAATTTTGACTTCATATAATTCCTTTATACAATCAAACTCAGGTTCTCTGCCAAATGCCGTCCTGGCCTTTTCATATGCCTGATCCATTTTTGATTTCCACGCCTCATTTCTAGCATGAAGACGCTTTTTGTTTTCCGCATCGCTTGGATCTGCATCGTTGATGTTATAGTCCAAATAGATATTGGAACAAGCCAGAATCATAAAATCATAGATATCCTTCACCGTATGCGGAATCGGATAATTTTGAATAAGATCTATGATAGTTTCCTCCACGTTATCCGTTTTTCCAAAGGAAATAGACTTGTTCCCAATACTTAACTCATACTTTCCCTTTTTCTTTTTTTCCAAACTTTCAATCTGATTAGCAAAATCTTTTAAAGCTTTGGATCTTTCCACATGCCTTAATTCACTACTACAATATGGACAAATAATAGTCAGCGAATTAGCCGGAGCACCACAATTTGGACACTTTATCGCTTCTGCCGTAACAGAAGAAACCTCTCCCTCCTCCGGAGATGCTGCACCCACAGGAGTACTGCAATTGGGGCAGAATTTTGCATTATCCAATAATTCTGTTCTACAGTACATACAATACTTCATCCATCCATCTCCTATTAATCAACTAATCCAAAACCGTTATTGGTTCTTCCGTTCTCTTTTCCGATACCCAACCCAGTGTCCGTTCTTCCACCGTCCGTCTTTTGGTCTCGGCGCTTTATCAGGCACAGCCCAAGAGGCTCCGAATTTGTAAGCCCCATCTATTCTTCCTTCTGCACACCATTTTTGCACAGTCCGGGGATGCAGATCGTATTTTGCGGCATATTCTTTCGCGGTAATAAACTGTTTATTCATTCGTTTTCCTCACTTAGCATTACATTTCAAACAACGCAGACATCGATTTCGTCCGCACCGCATTCTCAATACCGAACGAACATCTGTCTTTCATCCTTTACATCCGACATATTCAGAAGCAGTATGCCCTAAGTTCAGATTCTTTCCAGTAGAGACCTCTGCGCAGAAGCCGTGTCATAGAACTTATAGACCATTGCAAAATAAATCTCCATCGGCCAGGGCTTTCCCGAGTTTTCTGTATTCATATCTGCTATTCGATATCTTTTCTCTTTTCCTTGATGTGTTCCCTTGCAACTTCGTCTATTTTTCCCGTGATCATTCGATTTAGAATCTTGTATGAAGGAATATCTTCAAGTTTTGAATCCACACCTTCTGTCTCACAGTACTCTTTGATTGCTTTGCCAAAGATAACATCAAGCTTACTGCTTAAGTCATTTAATGCTTCCTGAAGTTCAGGTGTGGTTCTGTCTAATATTTTCTGAAATTTCTCTGGGTTTACTTTTACGCTTTCTTCGATTGTCATAATTTTCCTTCCTTTCCTAAATAAAAATAAGCATCTTTCTGCCAATTTCAAATCGGTAGAAAGATGCTTTCTTTCGTTTTATGCAGCTGACTACCATTTGACAGGCTCTGAAGCTTTGTGTCGCCGTGTTTCCACGGGTTTACTTATTTATTCAATTACACTATCTATTGTAGTCAAATATGCGAATGATGTCTATTGAAATTCTGTAAACAATTTATGAACGTTATTGTTCCCATTTTGCAGTTTCCGAGGTTTCTCCGATGATTTCATCCATCTGTTGCTTATACGTGCTTGCTTCAGATGGTTTGATATCATAGGAAACACGGAAAATAGCCTTTTTGTACCTGTACATATACTGGTTTAGACCGAATGCTCCAAGAGATGGATCTAAGAACTGCTTTAAGTACGAATATCTGGCATCACAGTCCGCTTCGGTATCAAAAACTTCAATGGTACCGCCGGAAAGACCATATTCAAGTTTTTCTGCCTGAGATGTATAGTATTCTTGAACACGACTGTCTGAAAAGTCCGCTTTACTTGTATATTCATTTGGTCTGCCAAGCTTTCCATTCACATCCGTGTCTTCTGTCCAAGCAAGGATCTCTGTAACATTGGAGTTCTTTGCCTTCAATTCCGTCAAGTACTCTTCGGCTGTTTTATATGTTTTTGGAGCCGCAATCTGCTTTAATGTGCAGCCCGTAGAAGACAGAACCATCATCAAACCAATAAATAACGCCGCCACGCTAATCATTTTCGTTTTTCTCATTGCATTACCCTCCAATCTTTCTGTTTGAATTATTGTACCGAATTTATCTTCTTTTCGTTGCCACCGTTACAGTGGTAATTTCACTCTAACGTCCCGCTTGAACGAAGCGGTATAAAACCATTATTCTTCAACATCATATTTAGTTCGATAATATCCCCAGGACGACTGTTTATTGCAGCCATGATCATCGCATCTCGAGCAAACTCCGGAATGAGCTCCGGCATTTGATATAACTGCAACGCCCTTTGCGTTTCCTCCAATGTGAAGTTGGCTGCATAACAAATTCTGAGAATAATATCTCTTTGCCTTGTATGTTTTTCCTGCGAAATTAGTTTATACCCATACCTTTCCGGAATATCCGCATATAAAAATATGTCCTGCTGAGACAACCCCTTTTCCTTTATTACCGTTCTCATGTAATCGGAAAAAGCATGTTCTTCCTTTAAAATCTCGTCTTTGTTCTCCTCTAAGAACTGTTTCATATCCTCCATTCGTACACCTTTTAGTCTTTCTTCTAAGCTGCTCATCGTACATTTCCCTTTCATTGTAGTTGTTTTAAGGCTTCTTTGTTGCCGCCGTAGCGGTGGCAATTTTTCCTCCCTCCTACTTGGGAAAATGTAATTTTTACGAATGGCACGAAAAAAAGAGGCCGAAGCCTCTCTTTCCCATTTCACGCTCAAGGTGAACTCGTCTATTCAGTTTTTTAAGCAATTAATTCAAATGAATCCTGTTTTTTCTTTACGGATTTCCGATACCCTTCCACTCCGGCATATCCTATCAAAAATAGCGGACCTCCCAGGATCGCTCCAGCAGCAAATTCCAGTATCTTAAGATCATGTTCTTTTTCTTTTTCATCCATCCTGTAAATGCTTTCCTGGAATTCTTTCAGTTCCTGACGCAACTCCCTTCTTTCCTCAACTGTAAGATTCGGATTTTCCAGTTCCTTTACAAGGGCATCCAAAATACGCATTTCCAATTCATGCCTGTATTTCTTATTCTCCCCGTTCGAGTCCAGCGCCTTTTCGCCAAAACTCCATGCGGCGTCGATAACAATCTTTGCTATTTCGGGTGCATTCTCCGCAAGAGCCTGAAAAGCCTCCGGATTCTCCGCTGCTAATTTTGCAATCATTCCTAATAACTGTACCATAGTCGTTTCTCCTTTCTTTGTGTGAAGTGGTTGTAGAAACTTATCGTTTCCTTGCTTTGTTGAAGTAAGTATATAATGCTTTACGCGGTCATTTGTCTCTCGTTGGGCGACAAATAAAGCATTTCTCATTATTACTTCTTCAGTTTGAGAAACTTCTCATATACTTCCCGCATATCCGGTTCCAAGCGTTTCAAAGTCTCCTTTTGATACTCCTCCGGTACTCCATAGAAGGCTTCTGCAATTCCAGAAGCAATGCACGTTAAGGTGTCACAATCTCCGCCCAAAGATACTGCGGTTCTTACAACATCTTCAAAATCATTTCCTTCTAAGAAAGCCGTGATAGCTTCAGGAACCGTCTTCTGACAACTTTCTACGTGATGATATGTCGGTCTGATTTGATCTACCGTTCTCGATAAATCATATCCAAACTCATCAACAATATACTTCCGGATTTCATCCTTTGATGCCCTGGTTCTCGCCAGATAAATAGCTGCCGCCGTGGACTCCGCCCCTTTAATGCCTTCCGGATGATTATGAGTTACCTCCGCGGTTGCTCTTGCCACTTCCCTAGTCCGCTCTAAAGAATCATATAACCAGCCAACAGAAGATACTCTCATCGCTGATCCATTTCCCCAGCTACCATAAGGCTCTGTACTTTCTTCTTTCAACCAGTAATAGAACCTTCCGCCATATCCGGCATTCGGGTACTTCCTGCCCCAGTACTTAAGAGACTTAATTAATTCCTGCTTGATTACAGAAATATCCGCCTCTAATCCGGCCTTCATTAACGCATCGGCAACCGCAATTGTCATCGCGGAATCATCGGTATATACGGATTGCTTTATAAACAATGGTCCAAAATCCTTGATTTTATCGCTACGGTCAAATTCATACGGACTTCCTACAATATCTCCCAAAATCGCTCCTATCATTATTATGCCCTCCCTTTCTTCTTTCCTTTTTTGTCGTTTCTGTCTTTAAAATCCTTGTCAATTTCTGCTTTCCAATCACCTCCGGCAAATGCCTTTTTGGTTTCAGATGCTTTACATCGCCTGATGCGGGTAACTGCCTTTTCCAAAACTTCATAATTGATTGCAGTTCCTACGGCATCGCTGTGGAAATTGGCTGCATGGTATTGATCAATTCCCATACTTCCTGCAACCTCAATCGCATCAATATTGGCTCCCAGGAAAAGAAATTCCCAATTATACTTTTCCTTCTGCCTTTCAATCATCTGCTTAACTTCCTTGAAACTATACTTCCTGCTGGAGTTTTCAAGGCCATCCGTTGTAATCACAAACAACGTTTTCGCCGGTCTGTCTTCTTCCCTGGCATATTTATGGACATTGCCGATATGATGTATGGCACCGCCGACAGCATCGAGCAAAGCAGTACATCCACGAACGTAATAATCTTCGTCTGTCATTTGCTTTACTTCTCCTATTTTTACCCTGTCATGAAGGACCTCACTCCGGTCATCAAACAGCACGGTAGATACAAGCGCTTCTCCCTCTTCCTTCTGCTGCTTTTGAATCATGGAATTAAAACCCCCGATGGTGTC
>Ga0247608_10004400_pt1 | contig 15799 bp, 19 predicted proteins | sample 176DNAGHGlowgp2_FD_193490 | JGI IMG/M metagenome (GOLD analysis project Ga0247608, IMG submission 193490) | Sheep rumen microbial communities from Palmerston North, Manawatu-Wanganui, New Zealand - 1766 DNA GHGlow gp2 | ecosystem: Host-associated > Mammals > Digestive system > Stomach > Rumen ... | reverse complement strand
CAATCAGATTTATTCCACAGAGGAAATCGTGGACAGAGATCTTGATAAGCTCTTCAAGCAAGGCATGAAGGAGCAGGAGGAAGACCGCAATCTGGAGCTGCCCTTCTATGAGGAACTACGAGCCTTGTACAAAACGAACCTGAAGGAATATAAACGCATCGAGAAACTCTCTTTGCGCAGCCGTTGCGGGCGAGAAAAGCATGAAGTGGAAGGTGTAACGCTATCTGGCGACACGATGGTATTCCTGAAGACCAATTTCCGCAAGATATTCTACTTGGTATCCGATGATGAAGTGCGCGACCTTTCTTCCATCGATGCCCTGAAATACTTCAAGGCAGCACCCGAAGAGCCTAAAGTACCTCGCATCGAGAATCATCACAAGCACGTGGAGAAGGCCGTGAATACCTTCAAGGCTAATAAGATGGAAGAGATTCAGGAGGAAGAAGCCAATCAGAACCAGCGTTCTAATCTGGGTGCCCAGGTAACGACAGCTGTGAGTCTTTTGAACAGAATGATCCCACAGTTCGCAGACGATCCTGATTTGCAGGTCAAAGTAAACCAGCTTAAATCATTAGCACAGCGAGGTACCATCACTGATATCGCCAAACGCCTGCAGCGCATCAGCAAAGACTTGCAGCGTTCTGGAGGCAAAGTCAAAATGACTTTAGAGGCTGCTAAAGCAGAAATCAAGGCAATGGCCAATAAGTACAATGCCTACTACCGCGACACCCAGCATGCAGAAGAGGAATCCGATGCCAATATCATATTATCAGAATCATTTAAGTAACTGAAGCCTTATGGATATAGATTACAGAAAAATCATCGAGTCAAGATATAATCGTCAGAACTGGCAACTGTTGTTGCGCGACATCTTTAAGAGCCGTGTAGAATTCTGGGCCACACCCTATGAAATCAGCACCAATAGCCCTATGGCCAAGCAGGCTTTATGGCTTGGCACCATAACGCTCAGCGATGATGAGACAATCGCCATCTATGAGGTAGAACTGTCTGATAGTGTCGATATAGAGCGTAATCGCAGGGGCATTCGCGATATGTTGTTGACAGAGTGGCGCAACAGGGATGCTGGCGCCTTCATGTTCTGTTATCGTAAATCTGAGAGTGTACTTCGCTTCTCATACGTCAGCGAGTCATGGAACTTCGCTGAGGATGGAACTTATCAGAAGGAATCTACAGATACCAAGCGATACACCTATCTCTTAGGTGAAGGGCATCGCAGTCGCACCGCCATTCAGCAGTTTGAAGAACTGAAGAAGAGCGACCTCAATCTGAAAGCCCTGACAAAAGCCTTCTCTGTGGAGGCTGTCAGCAAGATGTTCTTCGATGAATATAAGAAGAACTACGAGGACATTATCCAGTTTATTACTGGTAAGCGGATGGTGAAAGTCGCCAACAAGTGGGAAGAGAAGGTGATAAATGAACCCTGCGAAGAAATCATGCAGGAGTTTGCTCATTTCCCCAATCCTGAGAAATCCGTTCGTGATTATGTTAAGAAGCTCATGGGCCGCTTGGTGTTCTTACAGTTCCTGCAGAAGAAAGGCTGGCTTGGAGTACCCGCAAACGCAGCATGGGGCAGTGGAAATCCTGAATTTATTCAGAATCTGTTTGCCGATTGTGCAGACAAAGACCATTTTGTAGATAATATCCTTGAAGCATTATTCAATGACCTGAACACCGAACGTACCAACGATCTTGTGTCTTCTGCTGTAGGCCATAATATCCGTGTGCCTTATTTGAATGGCGGCTTGTTTGAGCGCGAAGCTACTGACGAGACAGAGTTCCCATTGCCAGCAAAGTATATGCAGCAGATGCTCGATTTCTTTGCCTCCTATAACTTCACCATCGACGAGAATGATCCTGACGATGCAGAAGTAGGTGTAGATCCCGAAATGCTTGGCCGTATCTTCGAGAATTTGCTGGAGGACAATAAAGACAAGGGCGCATTCTATACCCCGAAGGAGATAGTCACCTATATGTGCCGCGAATCTCTCATAGCCTATCTCCAGACGGATATCGATGATGAAGAAATAAAAGAGGCTATTCGGCAATTCGTGACCACTCATGAGAAAAACGACAAACTGCCTTCTGATACAGACCAGAAGCTGAAAGACGTAAAGATATGTGATCCTGCCATTGGTTCAGGAGCATTCCCAATGGGCTTGCTAAAAGAACTCTTCCAATGTCGTACTGCCCTTGAAGGCATTGAGCAAAGTAAGGCAGCTGAGATCAAGAAGCACATCATCCAAAATAATATATATGGTGTGGATATAGAGCGAGGTGCAGTAGATATAGCCCGCTTGCGCTTCTGGCTCTCATTAATTGTCGATGAAGAAACGCCACAGGCATTGCCAAATCTCGATTATAAGATTGTGGAAGGCAATTCGCTGATTACGACCTTCGATGGCCAGTATATAGATCTTGAAAAAGGCAAAGGCGAATCCAGATTTCGTTCCAGCCTGATTAATATTCAAAAAGAAAAGAAACTGCTTCAAGAAGAACAAAAGCGTTTCTTCACTCTTACTGGCGACGAAAAATATCGCTCAGAGATAGCTATCAAAAAACATATCCTCAATACGATATGGTACCAGCTAGATTTTGAGAAGCATTCATGGCAGGATGCAACAATTGAGCAAGCGGGGTTATTTGGAGCAACAGAATCCAAAGGTCGAAAAAAGAATACAGCACAAATAGCAGAATTCACCCCAGAGCGTCAAGAAGTTCTTGATAAATGCGAGGCATTACTGACAATTCTTAATGATAATAGCAGAACTCTTCAAGAAAGAGCTAAAATTACTATTCCCTTCTTCGAATGGGAGACCGTTTTTTCAGAAATATTTAATGAAGAGGGTAAATCTGGTTTTGATATTGTAATTGGAAATCCACCTTATGGAGTTTCAATACAAGGAGAATATCGTACATCTGTTGTAAATACATTAGGAAAGGTGCCAGATTTTGAAATCTATTACTATTTTATGGAAATAGCAAAGAAACTAGATGCTACAGATGGAGTCCTTTCTTATATTATTCCTAATACATATTTATTTAACAATTTTGCTAAGAAATACAGATTGTCATTAATTAAATATTGGGGAATTATTGAAATATTAGATTGTACAAAATTTAAAATATTCGAATCTGCAACAGTTTTAAATACAATCAATCTATGGCGGAAAATAGAGAATGATATACCATCATTTATAGGTTATAGAAATACCATGGATGTACATTCCTTTAGAGAGCTTATCGAAAAGCCTAGATTACAGATGCCTATTGAAAACTTAGAAAAAATGAATCAAAATTGGGGACTTGCTTTTTCCCTAGATCAAAATAAGATTTTGCTGGTTAATAAAATATCTAGCAAAGGCGAACCTTTGTCTAACTATTTCCCAGAGATTAGTCAAGGTCTTATAGCATATGACAAGTATCAAGGACAATCCCAAGATATAATCAAGGCGCGTGCTTACCATTATTCAGAATATAAGATTGGACTAAAGAAATGGTTATGGGGAGAAGATGTAAAAAGATATAGTGTAAAATGGAATCAAAAAGAATTTATAGATTATTGTGATGGTATAGCAAATCCTAGAAATCCGAAATTTTTCACCGGAAAAAGATTGTTGGTTCGTGAAATAACAAATCCTTCAATATTTGCTACCATTACATCAGAAGAATTGTATAATGATCCAGCAATTATAATTGTTAAAGATAGCACATTATATTCTATTGAGGTTGTATTAGCTATTTTAAATTCAAAGCTTGCAACTTTTTATCATTTTAATCATTCTCCCAAAGCTTCAAAAGGAGCATTTCCCAAAATCTTAGTACAGGATATTAAAGACTTTCCATTACCGAAGGTAAATATAGTTCAAAGTAATAGATTAACTGAAATTGTTAACCAACTGCTATTAAATGACGATAAAAATGATAATATCGTTTTGGAGAAGGAAATAGATAACATCGTATACGATTTATATGATCTTACTGATGAGGAAATAAAGATAATAGAATAAATACGTGGTCTGTAAAAATAAATCTTAATATAACAATAGCAGGAGGTATGCATCCCTCCCGCTATCTGGTAAAAACCCTGGGTGGAAACAAAACTAATCATTACCACCCTGGCCGGCACTATGTTTTGCGCGATGCAAATATAATAAGATTTTGGAGAATAAATTAATAGAATAATATTTTTTTAAGAATAATTATATATATTCTAGGTCTCATATAAAAAATAAAAGCTTAATTATTAATCATAAAATAAATGGAGTATATACCGATTTTTTATGGTCATTAGAATGCAAATCATTTTTATATCAAAAAATTTGTGTTTTATCAAAATATGTTGTAACTTTGTCCCTTGAATATTATTATTATTGATCGAAACAATTTATGGTACGGATGGAACTACTTACAGAACAAAAACAGATAGATATTCTTCGCAATAAATGTGATAATGTAAAGAATAGATTATGGATAGCCTCTCCATATATTGGAACAATAAAGGATGTCCAGAAGATTATTGGTGGCAAATGGCAAATACCTTCAATTGATTGTAGAGTTTTGACTGATGTAGATTCTGGCTTTATAAGGAAAGATACATTTGATGAATTCATAAATAATCAAATACAGATTAGAAGCCTTGATAGCCTACATGCTAAAATATATATTGTAGATGATTGGTGTCTTGTAACGTCTGCTAACTTAACGGGTACTGCATTTTTATGTAGATACGAAATGGGGGTTGCCACTAATGAAATTAATGAAATAGTAAGCGCATATAAACGTTGGTGGGAAATGGCAACTCCAGTTTTGAATCTAAAAAACAAACCCCAAAAAGCACTTTTGGATTATCAAGATGGCCATACCTTCAAAAAGAAATTCAAAGCTAAACCTTATGTGAGTGGCAAACAAGATAAGTATGATGCAATTTGTGAAAAGTATAAATCATTTGCTGCTTTATACGAAAGAGTAACTGGTAGGAATCAAAAAATGGTGGCTGATGGATTTACCCTGCTACAAGAAGTTGACTACCTTTTTAATTTTCTTTATCACGATCATCCTAAAACTCCATCTCACGGACAGGAGCAGGCAAGAACCCTTTCTGATATGCAAAGAGAGAAAGCCATAAAAACTTACTTTAAGGAAATGTGTGATTATTATACAAAAGATCCTCAAAAATGGAGATTGGATAGAACGAGAATAATTCAAAAGAATTTGGACCAAAAAACGATTAAGAAAATAGGATGGAATGAAGTTAAAGATGTAGTTTTCTGTCTACACTGTCTTTCAAGTTATCCAATAAATAGGTCGAAGTTCTTGAATCCTCAAAACAATAATTTAGATGATATAATAGATTGTTGGTATCAATTATTGCATACAGGTATCATTGATTCGACAAAAATTAAGTATGTTACTGACAGGTTGAATAATTTTGGATTGTCTAGTATATATGAGTTAATAGGTTGGTTTTATCCAGATAAATATCCTTTAATGAATAAAAATTCTCATTGTGGTATGAAATTTTTTGGATACAACGTTTAATGATTATTATTGGAACAGAATAATTTTGGACTGAATATGGAAACAATTGAAGTATTGAGCAGTATCTTTGGAGTTATAATGGGAGTGGTATTCATTTTTCAAAGTTATAAGCACTTGTCCTTTAAAAGTTTGATGGATAAACTTGTGGATAAAAAGATATCCACAAAATGGCATCGGAGAATCTTATGGTTTATGAATTTCTTGTTGAGATTCCAAGGGCTTGGTTTTAAGAAAGAGTATATTAAAACGTATCGATTGAATGACAGAGGAAAAATAGCAGTGTTTAAGGACCTTTGTGACAAAAACGACATTGAACCTACAGAAACAATATGTAAGAAGTTTCTAAGTTATGACAGTAAAGAGGCCAGAGATTATTATTTTAGCAAAAGAAACATTGGTATGACATCAGAAGAAAAGAAAGCTCCGTCTGTTGAAACCCTTTCTGAATCCCAAACATCAATTAAGGAAGAATCAACGGTATACCTTTCAGACAAATTACCTGAGAGATATCCCAAAATCTGTGAAGACCTCACTAATATCCTAAAGAAGCATAATGTCAATTATACCTTTATTGAGGGTACTAGCGATATTTGGTGCCGCGATTACATGCCTATACAGACAAAATCCGGAAAACTCATACAGTTCAGGTATGAACCCAGTTATTTGGAAGGAAAACAAGAATATATTGATTCCCGTTCTGACGTGCATAAAATTTGCGATAAGAATCATTTGAAAGTCGAATACTCAGACATCAATCTGGATGGTGGTAATGTTTTAATCTGCGATGGACGCGCTATAATATCAGACAGAATATATGACGAAAATAAAGAATACAAAAATAGAAGAGAAGATCTGAGGAAGGATTTGGCTAAGTGGCTGGAATGTGATGAGCTTATTATTATCCCCTCGTTAAATAAAACGGTTGACTTTACCGGACATGCTGATGGTATGATGAGGTTTGTAAACAGGGATAAAGTTCTTGTTATTAAATATGATGACAAGTATAAGAAGGACTGGTGGAAGAATACTCAAAGGATTCTGGATACAAACAACATCTCATATGTCGAAGTTCCATTCTTTGAGGATGAGCCAGATACAGAAAACCCCGAAAGCGCTATTGGTGTCTACGTGAACTACCTGGAAGTTAACGATTTGATTGTACTTCCAGTTTTTGGAAGAAAAGAAACAGATCAGCAAGTTATCAATATACTAAAACAACAATTCCCCAACAAAATCATTGAAACTATCAATTATAATGATATTGCAAAGAAAGGTGGGTTACTAAATTGCACAACTTGGGTGATGCGGAAATGAATACAGTGATTTAAAAATAATATAGATATGATAACGTTAAGACCTTTTTACGAAGATGATTTGCTAGAGGCTGAGATGTATCTGGCAATGCAGGAATATTGGGATGACCTTGGATCATATTGGTCAGACAGTAGTGTTGAAGAAAAGATGATTATGATGGGGAGATTCCTACTTCATGGTGGCAAACTTGAAGATGTCATAGACCGCTATAAATACGGAATAAGTGAAGAACGATTCAGAAGGGTAAGACCTTGTATCTTTACCTATCTTGGAGAACTTATTGCTGATGGTCACATCAATCGCCATTCACCTCTTTATGCAGAACTCGAAAGTCTTTCCGATGAAGAATTAATAGCAAAACTCAGTAAATTACTCACTGAGAAAGTCAAAGAGACCGAAGCTAGGGATGCTCAGGGGAAACTATGCTATAATTATGGAATCGTGAAATAAAAGAATTAGTTCATCGAAGAAATCAATTATGGCTAGTTATAAAGAATACAAATGCGAGGGTTGTGGATATACTGTTAATGCGAACCCTAAAGGAATGGATATGGTGATGATGGGGGAGATATATAGTTACCTCTGCCCGGATTGCAAAGAAATTGTTGATGTGGTAAATCCTCATGGAGAGAAACCGGAGAAGATTGTCTGTCCAGAGTGTGGTTCCGAGAAACTTCAGAAGTGGAATCCCCAAACAGGCAAGTGCCCTAAGTGTGGAGATATAATGGAAAAGACGGATGAGGTATTAATGGTGGATTAATTCGGCCCTCCAAATAAGATCAATAGAGGGTCTTCATTCTTTTGGATACGAAATGAGATACTATGTGTAATGAATAATATAAAGATAGGTAAAGGTGTTTTTGAAACGCCACTAGAATTGGAGCATGCCAGTATTAAGGCAGGCTTTCCTTCGCCTGCCGACGACTACAGGCATGAGACACTGGATTTCAACCGTGACTATATCCGGCATCCTGAAGCGTCATTCTATGGGGATGTGACGGGCGACAGTATGAGGGATGCGGGCATCTTCGACGGTGACCGCGTGATTATCGATAAGGCTGTAGAGCCTCATGACGGCTCTATCGTGGTGGCGTTCTGGAATGGGGAGTTCACGATGAAGTACCTTGATCTGAAGCATAAGAAGGATGGGTATATCGAACTAAAACCCGCAAACCCTGACTATCCCGTCTTCAAGATTAGCGCTAACGATCAGTTTGAGGTCTGGGGCGTGGTTATTCATCTGATACGTACCTTTGAGAAGGTCTAAGATCTTAGAATGGCAGAAGAAGAGAGAACATATTCCTTTCAAGTCGTGAAGATGCTTTGGCTCGTGATCAATGCGGCCTTTGCTGGCGATGAAGGAAAGGATTCTTTGAGTTTCAATGAAAAGGAACTGCTGGAAGATGTGCTTCGCTATGATTCATTGGCGAAGGTGGCAAAGCTGAGACATGTTAGCCCGTCTACCATTAACAATCATTTCCAGACGGCGATGGAGAAGATAGAAAAGCGGTTGCACTCGCTTGAAGACACTTCACTAACGCTGTCTGTGGCTCAAAAGGAGTATGAAAAGGCTTACAAGAAACTTGAACAGGATCTGATAGAACGAATAGAAATAGCCAAAGCAAAGGCAAAAATACCTCCTGAGTTACCGAAGCTAAGGCAAACCGTGGCATCAAAAGACCTGATAATAGAGAGGAATGAGCAAGTTATCAAGCAGCAGAAAACAGAAATCAGACATCTTCAGGCGCAGATAGACAAGGAAAAAGAAGGGGTGCTCGAAAACAAGATCAATGCGCTGAACGCTAAACTGAAAATCGCAAACAATGAAGCGGCAGAACTAAGACGTGAAATGTTGATAGCTAAAAATGAGATTTCGCGCCTGAAAAGACTTGTTCCGGCTCCATCTATTATTGCTCCAGCAAAGGTTCCTGAACCTAAATATCTCTCCGATTATCAGAGTAAGCTGCTGTGTAGTGGTATTGAAGTGCTGCGTTTGAGGAACAATATTGTAGAATCGTTAAACGAGAAAGGCATAGAGACCGTGTTTGATCTGGTGAGAATACCCAGACATAAACTTTCTCAGTATATTCTACAGGGATGGCGCAAACCGATCAATGAAAGTCTCAACCGTCACAACCTCAGCCTCACGATGTCTGTTACCTATCATCCAGATATCAATAAATTCGAGAAAGAGGATTAAGGCTGGTGATAATCGAGTGTTTTTTTTGTAGAAATTTGGAAGTCACGAAGATTTGTATTATCTTTGCAGCGCTGACTTCGATTAAGTCAAACTTTAAATACATACTGGAGCCGATCTTATAATCCAAAGTTCGCCAAACTCTAAGTTCGCAAGACGGCTGCCTACCTCCCGCCTCTATAGGCGTGGTGGTGGTGGCGTTTTTGCGAAAAGGGTAGTTTTGGCGAACACCTGGATTATGGAAGTGCCGGAAAGCCACTCCACGCTTTATAGAGGTTCTATAAAGAAACTATTAACTTAACATAAATATCGCTATGTCTAAAGTGTATCGAATTTGCAGGTGGCTTGTTGAAAAGTTGAAAGAAGAAAAATACCTTAACTTTAAGGAGATTGAAGAGGAGTGGCTTAAAAATGATGTGATCAGTGACGGCAGGATCCTATCAGAACGCACTTTCCACAGGTACAGGGATAAGCTAAGGACCGTCTTCGGAATAGAGATTGGCTGCAAGCAGGGCGGCGACTATCCCTATTTTATATCCAATCCGGAGGTGTTGAAGAATAATAGCCTTGGCGAATGGATGCTGAATACGCTGGCCATGGATGAGAAACTAACGCAATGCTTGTCGATTATTGATCGTATCATTGTGGAGGAGATTCCTTCTGGCGGTGTTTTCCTTGATATCGTTACTGATGCGATGATGGATAGTAAGAAACTGATATTCGAGCATCTTAAATATGGTTCGCGCGAAAAGCTATCAGGCATATTAGAACCATACTGCGTGGTGCTGCACAACCAAAGGTGGTTTGTCTTGGGGAAACTGGAGAACGCAAAGCTATACACCTTTGCCTTGGACAGGCTGCTATCATTAGAAATCTCCAAAGAGACATTTGTGATTGATCCTACCTTTTGTGCAAGTGATTACTTCAAGGATATCATAGGGATCTATAATCCAGGCGTCCCGGTTGAACATATCGTATTCAGAGCCTTTGATACCGAGCCTTATTACCTTCGGGATCTGCCCTTGCATCGGAGTCAGAGGGAGATAGGGAGTGGTGAAGGCTATACTGACTTCGTGATAGATGTAAGACCGAACAAGGAGCTTATTGCCACATTGCTCTATAAAAGAGAGCGCGTGAAAGTGCTATCTCCAGCCTCTTTTGTAGAGGAAATGAAGGCTGCTGTCAACAATATTAAGAATCTTTACGAATAGGTCTTGTTTTGTTAGGGTTAATTAATAAAGGTATGACACGGTTTTGTCATACCTATGGACTACCTTTGCGCCCGATTATTAATTTACTAAATAAACAAATTATGGATATTACAGAAAATTCACCAGAACAAATGGAGAGATTCGAGGAGGAGCAGCTCGCCCTCGAATCTCTTAAAGGAGAAGAGCTGAACTTTGTCGTAGGGTTAGCGCACTCGCTAAGATCTATGCAGAAAAAAGGTATCGTGATCAATTATTACTCCGTGAATACTGACAAATGTATCATCATCATGGAAAACAATAATAACCTTAATGAGTAAATGCTATGAGTGCCCAAGAAAAGATGATGATTATTGATGCGCTGATAAAAAAGGGAAGTGTTTCTATCACGCAATTTATAATGGAGTATAATGGAACTACCATTATTTCAGGTGACGAAACAGCTAACAGACAGAAAGCTGGCGAATCAGCGGGAGGAAAGAAAGCCGTTCTGGAATATGTTGGCAGGCTCTTGCCGGTGGTAGACGGGAATTATAAAGAAGACTTTACCAATATCTGGCAGGATATTCTGGCGGAAGATGCTGTCAGCAAGGTGGTCTACGATCGAGGACGGCAGAAAGGAACGGTTTTTAACCGTAATCTGGTGGCGCACATATCACGGATGATGGTGCTTGAAGGCATCTTTATCGAACAGACGAATGATGTGATGATGGCAGAGTTGCTGGAGCCAGAGAAAGGCAAGGATCATCCGGTAAGATTACAACTTGGCCTGACTCCTGATGATATTCAGGTAAAAAAGGCTGTAGAAAAGGTTTTTAAACAACACGGCGTGAAAGTTAAGTGAAAGTTTGGGGTGCTGAAAAGCACCCTTTTTTATTGATTATCAGATGGTTGCAGAATGAAAGTTTCGTGTGAAACTTTCTTTCTTTTTTTCACCAAATGTTTTTTTCCAATTTTGCACCCAGAAATTCAAAGTCAAACAATTTAAACATTAGAATTATGGAGAATAAAATGCAAAATGGGAGAAAATCCTCTGAACTGTTTGAGGTGGTTGAGAAAGACCTTCGCGGCGATTATGGCGTAGACCGCATCGCAGAGAAAATCATGGAGGAGTTGGAAACCAAAGTTTCACCTATCTTATATGGTATGCTGATGCAGCAGCTGCTGGCATTCCATGAGGATATGCAGCTGGAGATGGCCGATAACCTGGTGCTGTTTGCACGCAGTCATGTGGCGCACTTCACGGGATGCCCTTCGGCAGATATGGTGCTGGACAGTTGTTATATTTGGATCGGTAAGGAACACAAAGTGGCATAGTATGAAATATGATGTGTTCGCCAATATCATGGCCATGTATCCAACGACTCCTACGAAGAAGATATCGAAGGAACTGGGCGTCCCGGAAAGGACAATAAAAGTGCTTGCCAATAGCATGGGTATTCACAAGCAAGGCTGGAAACATTCGGGCAATCGCCGTCAATCGACGGTCGTGACCTACAATGCAAGAACAGCAGAAGTTGGTTTTGTGTTCGGGCCATTTGAAATCAAGCGTAGTAAGAAACCTGTAAAACTGCAAGTGGCATGGAAGGATCTGTAGACTACGAACATCTTATCAGATACTTGAAGGATGGCCGCCTGGTGAGAAAGCTCAGGACAGAGAACAGTCAGCTGAAGCGGGAAGTGGCAAGGCTGAGAAAAGAGAATAGACAGTATAACAGATAAAGACATAATAACATAAAACAAAATAAGATGAACAAACAATTGAATTTTGCTGAGGCACCGGTGCAGGTGTTGACGCTCGAAGAGCTCGAAAGGAGCTATCATGAGAACTTGCCGACGGGCGATCCCGTAGGGGGTATCTATCACTTCGCCCTGATACAACAGGTGTTGGAGCTTTTTGAGAAGCGGGGCTTGAAGCCCGTGGTGCAGGAGATATTCGCCGCTGCCAACCGCGACTCGAAACGTCCGGGTGTAACTATCCTGCCACAACTGGAGGAGAAGTTCGGTGAGAAGGCTGTAGAGGCGCATCTGCTGCGCAGGGTGTATGCGAACATCGAGATCAGAAGTGATGAGACCGACGATGTGGTGACGTGCCTCGCCGTGGCCTATCATCAGAAGGGTATCCAATTGGGTATCGGCCCGATGGTGAAGGTGTGCCATAACCAGACAATCCTCGGGGCGCAGGATGTGGTGAGCAACTATACTTGCTATGGCGGGCAGAGTCGTAAGGACAAGCTGACGCTTGAAATGGTGATGGCCAGAGCAGAGCTGTGGGCGCAGGATTATGAACCGTATCAGAAGATCCGTGCGGAGAGAATCAGTACGATGAAGTCGGCACAGATGGATCGTGAGGGAATGCTCAGACTGATTGGTGTGCTCGTAGAAAAGCGCATCCTGCATGACTCTCAGAATGAGGTGCTGCGCGTGGCTACGCCATACCCCTTGAATTCCTCTCAGATCAATGAGACCTCAGAGCAGCTGATTGCGCTGATGCGCCATGATGAGCCTGTATCTTACTGGGATGCCTATCAGCAGCTGAACACCGTGCTGAAGCCCGGGCGCATGGATATCCCGCAGGTGCTGCCGCAGAGCCTGGCACTCTATGAGACAATGATTGAAAACATTAAAAAGTAATCGGACAGATGAAGGAAGGTACAAATTTAGGAACGATTGTTCCTGTTGTTGAGAACTTGGATGCTTTGTTTGAAATGGTTTTCAAGGACTCTTGCGTCATCTGCAAGGATATCGAAAAAGTCCTTGGGGCTATTGATCTCCGAGTGGGTTATGACCGTGAAGTTCTGGTGACAACCATTGCTCATACCGTTGCAGTGGCTATCATTTCGCTTGAGAAGTATGATGATACCTATGAGAAGAATCTCAAGCATCAGACAGAACAGTTTCTGAAGTATTACAGAGAAAATAAACAAGAAATCAAAACTAATAAAGGATGAACGAACAGTTTATTGAAAAGCCGGAAGGTAAGCCGGTGAAGGCTTTCAGAGCCAGAGTGAAGATGTACGGCAATGATGTCGTAGTGGTGAATCCTGAGAGTTCCAAGGAGAGCAATCGCCGGATGATCAAGCAGAGGGGGAAATCTTCTTTCTACAAATCGGAGGGCGAAAAGGAAAGTTCTTACTCTATCCACATCAATGTGGATGCGAATGATCCCGATCCCGTGGCCACGATGCAGGAGCAGTTTGCAGAACTGACGAAGGGCGAACTGAAGAGCGAGCTGAAGCTCAAAGTCAAGGGCAAACTCTTGTATGACACTCTGAAGCTGAAGGTCTACCTGAACAAGACGCAGAAGCAGGTGATTATCCAGACGAATCTCGACTGCGGGCCTACAGTTGAAAGAGAGTTGTTGCAGCTTCAGGCTGAAATGGCGAAGGTGATCGGTGCCAATTACTCAGAGATCATCAAGGTGTTTAACTCAATCAAAAAGGAGGAATGAAAGAGAACATGCCAATAGTAGGCTGGAAGGATTATGGTTTCTTGGCCTCAGTCCTGATGATCGGCGATAAGCCCTATCTTTGTGCTCCGTACTTGGAAATGGGGAAGATGACTTCTGAAAATGCAATCTTCCTTTGCAGGCAGAATGACCAGCTCTCTCCGCTGGAGTTGTTCAGGATCCTGATGTGGACTCTGGAAGAGTCTGTCATTGGGGGCTATAAGACGATTATTGAAGATGCCATCAATTTTCTGAAGACGAATGGAGTGACCATGTGCGATGGAGAAATACGTTTGTCTTTCACCATAGATGACAAGGATGTTTGCCTCAAAATGGATAGTGATGATGACCGTTTCATCAGAATGACTCACTATGACAGTCTTCAATCAATGGCAGAATCTCTCTATAATGTCTTCAAGAGAATGAATGAAGAATTCGGCGTAAATGCTGATGTAATCATCTCATTTAAAGGGAAGAAAGGTGAAGAGTTTGCGTCGATTTTAGCGTTCCTTAATTTAGACAAGTCATTAAATCTGGCAATTTTTAACTAAAAACAATATGGAATTATTAGTAACCGTAACAGAGGTTGGCGCATACTCTGAGCGCCAGTATCAGAAGCAGGACGGCACGTCTGAATACTTCAAGAGCCGTGGCATGGTGATGAAGCGCGGAGGTGACGTAATCTATGGCGAGATGACGGGAGACCTGGCATCGAAGAACCGCGACACGCAGTTCCAGCAAGGATTACCGTATATCGTGAAAGGATTCTGGAAGCACCGCACTTGGGGCGACAACAACGACCGTCACGAGAATGTGTTCTACATTACGGATATTCAAACGCTCTAGCCGATGATATCATTTCAAGAGAATACTCACTTTTCCCAGGCTCTTCCTTGCACAAAGGAAGAGTTCTGGGCACAGGTAAGGAAACCGAACACGGCCTGGAGGATTGATGCCCGCAGGGCGATCATCGCTGCGGTGGAGGCAAGCCAGACGCAGGGCGTGGCCGCTATCCAGACTTGGCTCAACAATGGGGACTATCAGAAGTTCCTGCTGAAAAAGCAGAAACTGAAGAAGAAAGCCGCTATTGACGCATGGAATGCCAAAACGGATGCCGAAAAACTGTTGGCCTTTGCACAGGAGATCAAGGATAACTCCGTGGCGTTCATCTATAGCTGCCGTGAGTTTGACGAGACTCAGACGGAGAAAGGCAAGCCTTTCCGTCATCGTCGCCTTGCGGACTGCCACCTGAATGGCCTCGTAATGCTGGATTTAGACCATGTGGAGAATCCTATGCAGATATGGTATCAACTGCGGGATAATCAGGAATTGATGGCTCGGGTGAAACTGGTGCATATCACCAGTAGCGGCTATGGCATCAGGATTATCTTCACAGCCAATATCGAGGATGGTAATCTGGCGGATAACCAGATCGTGTTTGCTCAGGCCTTGGGGCAGAAACCCGATGAGAGCTGCATCGACGCCACCCGAAACTCTTTTGCTCCTAAAGAGGAGGATATAATGTTTATTGACGACACATTATTTGATTATTATGATGAAGATTTCGACAAAAAGTTCACTCCCATGTATCGGGAGAAAAAGACTCAGCCAATGTATCATCAATTCCCTTCTGACGATAGGGCTGATGGTGATGGTTGTGCTAAGACTGCTGCTGTGGCCAATAAGGCTGCTGCACAGGGGCCTGGGGCTCTCAGCCCAGTGGATGATAACTCAGTGGAGGGCATAGCCAATGGTCAATGTTCAATGGTCAATGTTCAATGGCACGGCTTTGCCGTGCAGAAGATTATTGATGCCCGTTATGCTGCTAAGCTGCCTTGCGCTGACGACAGCAACAGACACAAGGAGAGTCTCAAACTTGCCACAGACCTGCTCCTCATGCTCGACGGTGATAAGCGACAGGTGCAGCGTATCGTCGAAGCCCAGAGCTGGGTGCAGGAGATCATCGCAGAGCGCGATGAGGACGTGGCCCAGACGGTGGAATCCGCCGCATCGTGCGTCGCGGAGAAAGAGAAGAAGTATGCCAGCTCGCTGCCATCCAAGCCCATGCTCGAA
>Ga0247608_10004398_pt1 | contig 15802 bp, 11 predicted proteins | sample 176DNAGHGlowgp2_FD_193490 | JGI IMG/M metagenome (GOLD analysis project Ga0247608, IMG submission 193490) | Sheep rumen microbial communities from Palmerston North, Manawatu-Wanganui, New Zealand - 1766 DNA GHGlow gp2 | ecosystem: Host-associated > Mammals > Digestive system > Stomach > Rumen ... | reverse complement strand
AACGCAGTGCCGTCGTAGTCGATGACCACAGGCTTTGCCGCACTCACGGTACCGGCGAGAATTGCGTGGCTCAGCGGGCGTTCCACGTTCCTTTCCAGGTAACGCTGGATCGGCCGCGCGCCGAATTCCGGCTGGTAGGCACCGTCGGCAATGGCATCGAGCGCCTTGTCGGTCAGCGTAAGCTGCAAATCCTGACGGGCGGCGCGTTCGGCGAGTCCCTTGAATTTGAGCCTTACGATGTCCCTGATTTGCGGCTTTGTCAAGCTCTGGAATACCAGCACTTCATCCAGACGGTTCAGGAATTCCGGCCTGAAGAAGCTGCGGAGCTCCGGCTCGATTTCCTTCAAGGTCACGGGCTTTGCATCACCCGCGCGGTTCTGGAAGTGAGCAGCACCCAGGTTCGACGTCATGAGAATCAAGGTGTTCTTGAAGTTCACCGTACGGCCCTTGCCATCGGTCAGTCGACCATCGTCAAGAACCTGCAACAGCGTGTTGAACACGTCGGGGTGAGCCTTCTCGATTTCGTCCAGCAGAATCACGCAGTACGGATGCGTACGCACGGCTTCGGTCAGCTGGCCGCCTTCTTCGTAGCCCACGTATCCCGGAGGCGCACCGATCAAGCGGCTCACGCTATGCTTTTCCATGTATTCACTCATGTCGATACGCACCAGCGCGTTCTCGTCGTCAAACAGTTCCACGGCAAGCGCCTTCGCAAGTTCCGTCTTGCCCACACCCGTCGGGCCCAGGAACAAGAAGCTGCCAATCGGCGCATTCTCGCGGCTTAAGCCGCTACGGTTACGCAGTATCGCTTCCGAAACCGCTTCTACGGCTTCGTCCTGGCCAATCACGCGGGCATGCAGGCGTTCGTCCAGGTGCAACAACTTTGCCTTTTCGCCTTCGCAAAGCTTCGTCACCGGAATTCCGGTCCAGCGGCTCACCACAAGGGCGATGGTTTCTTCCGTCACCTCTTCGCTCAGGTCGCCGTCGCCGGCGGACTTCTTGATTTCTTCCGTCTTCGCGGCGATTTCACGTTCCAGGTTCACAATCTTGTTGTACTTGAGTTCGGCGGCGCGGTTCAAGTCGTAACGGGCTTCGGCCTGCTCCATCTCGTCCTTCGCCTGCTGCAAGGACTTCTTGAGCCCCTGCAACTCGGCGTTTTTCGCGCGCCTCTCCTGCCAACGGTCCTGCATCAGCTTGACTGCAGCATCCGTCGTCGCAAGTTCTTCGCGCAGCTCTTTCAGGCGCTTTACGCTGGTGTCATCGGTTTCCTTCGCCAAGGCCTGCTCCTCGATTTTCATCTGGAGTTCCTTACGCTGCAAGGTGTCCAAGGCTTCCGGCACGGTGTCCATCTGCGTCTTCACAAGGCTTGCCGCCTCGTCAATCAGGTCAATAGCCTTGTCCGGCAAGAAACGGTCACTGATGTAGCGGTTCGAAAGTTTCACCGCCGCCACGAGCGCATTGTCGTGCAGACGCACGCCGTGGTGCGCATCAAAGCCATCCTTGATGCCACGGAGAATCGAAATAGATTCCTCTTCGCTCGGCTCGTCAACCTGCACAGGCTGGAAACGGCGTTCCAAGGCGGAGTCCTTCTCAATGTACTTGCGGTATTCCTGCGTGGTGGTTGCACCGATGCAGTGCAGTTCACCACGGGCGAGTTTCGGCTTGAGCATGTTGCCCAAGTCCATGGAGCCTTCCGTCTTGCCCGCACCCACGATGGTGTGGATTTCGTCGATAAACAAAAGCGTGTTGCCGTCTTCTTCAAGGGCGTCCAGCACGGCTTTCAAACGTTCCTCAAAATCGCCACGGTATTTTGCACCCGCCATCAAGGCAGACAAATCCAGTGCGAACAACTTCTTGCCCTTCAATGCGTCAGGCACGTCGCCGCGGTAAATACGCTCGGCGAGCCCTTCCACAATGGCGGTCTTACCCACGCCGGGTTCACCAACCAGGCACGGGTTGTTTTTCGTCTTACGGCTCAAAATCAAGATGACACGGCGGATTTCCTCTTCACGGCCAATCACCGGCGAAAGCTTGCCGTCGGCGGCCATTTCTACGAGTTCACGGCCATAGAGTTTCAGCGGAGACTGTTCCTCGGCATTCGCGGCACCCGCAAACGGGTCCGACAGCCAAGTTTCCACGACCTCGACGCTACCGAGCGCATCTTCAAAAACCTTCGCAAGGCCACGGTCGCCCGAGAACTTCATCAAGGCCACGAGCATGTCGCCCGGAGTCACCATGCGGTTCACCTGACGCGCCGCCTGCACGGAGGCACGCAAAATGCGGTTCAAGTCGTTATCCGGTTCCACGTCAGGGTTCACGCCTTCCATACGGGGAATCTTCTGCACGAACGGTTCCAGTTTGCCGCGGAGTTCGTTCGTCTTCGCGCCCTTCGACTTGTAGAGTTTCTTCAAGGTGGCATCGGGGCCTTCTACCAGGCCCACCGCCAAATGCGCCGCACCCAGGTAGGAATGCGAGCAACGGTCGCGCAGGCTCTGCGCCTTCGCCAAAACTTTTTCTGCATCGTTATTGAAATCGGACATAGTTGCCTCTTTTTTATTTTTACCGCTTTCCAGATGCAAAACCCATGCCAAGGGCCTCGCTCGGCAAAAAACGCCCCAAATAGCACAAAAACGGCAACTTCCGCCATCAAAAGCAAAAAAAATGTCGCATTTTTCAGCGGCATTTTTTCAAAATAAGACGTGCGGGTGTTTAATTCCGCACAAATAAGGTATATTCAGAAAGTAGGTCTGATAGGGACTTCCCGTAAACATTTATGTAGATGATAGTGGTGCTTAAAAAAAACTATATTACCATCATGAAAAAAATTTTTCTCCTATTCGCTGTAGCAGCCCTCCTTTGCAGTTGCTTCAAACCCAGTCGAATCGAGCCCTCTGTCAAGGAGTACACCTTCAACAACATGGGTCGCACCTATGTAAGCAGCAGGACGGTTTTCATCCCCGCTCCGCTCCCCTTCAAATACGAGTTTGGCGGGGCCTGGGATATCCGTTTCAGCGCATTTTCCCTCGAGCAGGAGTTTTCCGCCTTCATCGTCCTGAAAGACGACAAAAAAATCTCAATCCGCGGCGCACGAAAGGACTTTTTCGCCAAGGACTCCACCTTTACCAAGCCCTTTGACGTAAGTGACGAAGAATTTGTCATGTACTACCTGAACTGGGACATGGATTACTGGAAAGATCAAGTAAGCAAAAACGCCCATGCGGGTGACGGGCACGGCCCCAACTACACCGCAGGCAAGGCAACCTACAATTCCGAAAAGAAGTATGGGACCATCAGCCGTTCCCTTCCTTATAGCAAAACATGCACCCTAGCCAGTGTCCAAAAAAACAACTACATCTATATGATTACGGGTTCAACATCCACTGACGACAAAGACGACATGTGCGAAGTCATCGTGGAGATCTGGGAAGGCCGCGCAGAATTTTAATAACGGTCCTTTTTGAACGCGATTTCGCCCCCGTCCCCGCCGCATTGTAAACCTTTCGCAACAAACGTCGTAAAAAGGGACTCCATGCGCCCCATTGCCCTCAAAAAAGGGCTTTTTTTCGCGTATTTCGCGCATTTTCACGTTGTAGGTGTTGTAAACCTTTACAATGGAATTTGACCCAACCTACTCCCCACAGGGCCCGAATAAATCTACTTTAAACTCAGAAACCAAACATCCCATACACCAACAACGGCATCCCTTCGCGGGGTGCCGTTGTGGTTTATACAGGCTTGCGCTAGGCGGCGCAGTTTCAAACGGCGCAGTTTATCAGGCTGCGCTATTTGCCACACGCCATTTTTCTGAAATTACCGGCCGCCGACGAGAATCTGGTCGACCTTGATGCTCGGCTGGCCCACAGCCACGGGAATGTGGCCCGAAGAGGCGCCACAAATGCCCGCGGCCTGCTCGAAGTCGCTACCGACCATGCTGATGCGGGGCATAATCTCGTGCCCCTTGCCGATGAGGGTCGCGCCGCGCACCGGTTCGCAAATCTTGCCGTTACGGATAACGTAACCTTCATCGACAGCGAAGTTGAACTCGCCTGTCGCGGGGTTCACGGAACCGCCTGCCATACGGGCAGCATAAAGCCCGTTATCTACACTCGCGATCATGGAATCGAGCGTATCTTTACCGGGGGCGATAAACGTGTTGCGCATGCGGCTCACCGGCGCATACTTGTAGCTTTCGCGGCGTGCCGAACCCGTGCGGGCAATGCCCACTTCTGCGGCACCCACGCGGTCACTCATGTAGGTCTTCAATATGCCATTTTCAATAAGCGTCGTACGCTGCGTGGGCATTCCCTCGTCATCGTACTTGAGGCTCCCCCACACGCCGTCCATCGTGCCGTCGTCTATTGCGGTAAGGCACGGCTGGCCAATCGCCTCGCCAATCTTGCCGCAGAAGGGGCTTGCATTCCTGCGCACGGATTCTGTCTCGAGCGGATGCCCGCACGCCTCGTGGAATATCACGCCACCGAACCCGTTGCCCATCACCACGGGCATCTGGCCGCCAGCGATGTAGCCCGCATCAAGCATGCGGACAACGCGTTCGGCACACTCCGTCGCGATTTTTTCGGGAGAGTAGTTCGCCAGCAGTTCGTAACCGCCAAGCGCCCCGGGGGCCTCGTGCGTCGTGAGCCTCTCGGAACCATCGCTTGCAGTAACCGTCACGTTCACGCGAACCCTGGAACGGTCCAGCACAAGGTTCAGGCCCTCGCTGTTCATAATCGTGATAGACGAGCACACGTCGGTCACCGTAGACCCGACCTGTGCAACTTTGTCCGAAACGCTACGCGCCGCCTTGTCGGCACGGAACAAGAAATCCTGCTTGACCGCCTGGCCCAGCAGGCGCGGGTCCTTGAACGCCGCCATATTGAAGTCGCTCACGCGCTTTTCGGGGCGCAGTTCAAACGGAGCATTCAATGCACTCGCCTTCGCGATACGCCCGAAGGCAAGCGTCTGCACCAGCTTTACAAGGGCTTCTTCACTGTCGTCGCTCGTGAAACCATACAGCACCTCGGTCCCATACAGGAGGCGGATTCCAATACCATATTCCGTACCCGCCGTAGCGGTCTCTATATGGCGGTCCTTGATCCCGAGCACAGAACTGCGGGTCTCTTCCTCGAAAATTTCCACAAAGTCGGCGCCGGCATTCCTGCCCGCCTCGAAAATCTTCACAGCGATTGACGGATTCACGCTAGACCTCGCCGTTCATCTTCTTGCGCACAGGGATACCAGCCGCAAGCATTTCCTTCTTGATTCCGGGAACCGTGTAATCGCCAAAGTGCACCATCGACGCGACCAGCGCCGCATCTGCAGCAGTCTTGCGGAACAGGTCCACAATGTGCGCAGGGGTACCCGCACCACCGCTTGCAATCACCGGCACCTGCACGGCACGTGCCACCTGGTCGGTAATGTTCAGTTCGTACCCGTTGCGCACGCCGTCGGTATCGATGGCGTTCAGGCAGATTTCGCCCACGCCCAAATCCTCGGCCTTCTTCGCCCACTCGACGGCATCGATGCCCATCGCCTGGCGGCCACCGCGGATATACACTTCGTAACCGCTCTTGAACTTGTCCGAAACGCCCACGAACTTCGCGTCCATGCCGAGCACCACGCACTGGCGACCGAACGCCTTCGCGCCATCAGCTATGATTTCGGGGTGCAGCACGGCGAGGCTGTTCACGCTCACCTTCTCGGCACCGGCCAACAAGGCCTCGTGCATGTCGTCAAGGTTACGGATACCGCCACCCACCGCAAACGGGATAAACACGCGCTTTGCAATCTGGCGAATCATTTCCATGTCACACGGGCGGTTCTCGGCGCTCGCGGTAATATCGTAGAACACGAGTTCGTCCACGCCGTCGGCACTGTACTGCGCGCCCATCTCCACGGGGTCGCCAATGTCGATATTTCCCTTGAACTTGACACCCTTCGTGACCTTGCGGTTCCGGACGTCGAGGCAAACGATTAAGCGTTTAGTAAGCATAATAATAGACAGGTCACCCTATGCAATAGTGAAGAATCCAGTTTTGTCATCCACAGCTGGACCCTTCGACTTCGTGCTACGCACTACGCTCAGGATGACACTTCAAAACCCTGAATTATAGATTGCGGTCAATAACACCCTTGACGGTCGCCTTGGGCACGGCACCCACCACGTTCCCGACTTCCACGCCGTTCTTGAACAGCTTCATGTTCGGGATGTTCGTGATGCCGAAGCGGGCGCAGATATCCTTCGCGCCATCGCTGTCCACGTCCATCTTCGCGATAATGGCCTTGCCGTTGTATTCGTCGGCGAGTTCATCGATAATGGGGCCCATCATCATGCAGGGGCGGCACCAGGTCGCCCAGAAATCAACGAACACCAACTGGCCAGACGAAATGGCCTTGTCAAAATTTTCTGCTGTAAGGTGAATTGCAGGCATAGTAAACTCCGATTTTTTCCCTTAAAATAGAAAATTCGGACTAGAAAGCGTAGCCTATCGCGTAGTTGAGGTCTATACCGAAGCCCGATTCAGCGACCTTGTCGGCATCGCCGTCGTCGATATCGTTCGAAGACATCATCGTGTAGCCAAATCCTAATTCCGAGAACATGACTACGTGACCGCTCTGGATCTTCAGTCCCAGATAGCAGGCAAAAATGAAGGCGGACGCCTCACCGGACGAAGAACTGCGATGATTGTAGTAATCGCTATCATAGTCAACAGAAACGCTCTCGTAGCCGATTTGCGGCGACACGTAAAAACCCTTGTGGCCTTCATTGAAATAGAACCGCACCCCCTCGTAGAGCCCGTAAGCAAAAATATCTCCGTCGGCAAAACTCGCCCACATCAGTTCCGGGCGTGAGGAGAGCGAGAACCTCGAGGAAAGGTTGTTCTCCACAGTAAATGTAACCCAGGGCACCCCGAATATAGTGGTAAAGACAAGCAACGATACGGGATGGATGGAAATAGACCAGCGGGTATTGGGGAGGGTGGGTTCAGGCGAGGGCTGAGCGGGCTGGGTCGAAACATGATCGTCGGACGACGCAGCGGCCTGGTCAGAGCCATAGTTCGACCAGTTGTTCCCCTGGGCTCCAGCAAAAATGGCAAGGAGCAGAGCTACAACAGCAATGCGTTTAATCATTTGTTCTCCTTTTTATATACAACTTTGCCCAAAATTTAGCAAAATCAGTAAATCAGGCGCATTTCGTCGGCCCAGAGAGTCGCCCCGACAGAGCCCTTGTACAGGTTTCCGAGTGCACTGGAGGCCATCACCACGCGGATATGCGTCACGTCGAATTCATCCGGAGTGTCGGTCAGGTCTAGGTGGTTATCAATACCATTCTTGTTCTTGAGTCCCTTCGTAAGTACGCTCGAATTGTATATTGGAGAACTATCGTAGGGTATGCCATACTTGAACGCAAGCCGGATTGTCTTGTATCCTTCGCGCTCCGCATCGGTAATGGAAACCACGTCCGGGTCATCCTCGCTCTCGACAGTCGTCGCGCGGTACCAGGCAGAGGCAACCATCGTATTCACGTCGCTCGAAGTACGGTACTGGTTCTTGCCCTCGTTACTCGTGCGGCTGCGATTTTCAAGAATTACATACAAATCACAGGAATCCTTCTTACCATCATACTTTACGTCAAACTCCACATACTTGGGCCTGCCATAGAACGGCCTTCCAAAATCGATAAGTTCATTGCCATCCTCATAACCTGCCATACTGATAGCGCTCACGCCCTTGGGATTAAAATAGGCAACAAGCATATTACCGCTAGCAAACTTGATAACCGCTGTCTGGGATTCCATCTTTATGACACTTTTACCTTCGGCATTGGTAGTCAGTTCCTTTGCATAGCTGTTGTTGCCATTATCCCAGCCATCTATATCGTTCATGTTATTAAAATCATCCTTGACCCAGGTATTAAAATCGCTGCCCGGATACTGGTAGCCCGCCTTCACGGTGTAAGTCCGCTCAACACCGTCGTTTTCCAGCGTCACCTTCAATCCGCGCGCAAAGTTGTAGGACTCGCCCACCTTCACGCTTGCCGTAGCGCCGTCCGAAAGTTCCAGCCCCTTTATTTCGAGGTCGCGCAAGTCCAAATCAATATTGTAGTTCATGTTCAGGAACACCGTACCGGCATCCTGGTCGATTTCAGCCTCAACTTCACCCGCACCGGCAATAAGCCTCAGGAGTTTCGGGGCATTCGCGGGAACCGCCACCGAAGACGATGATTCAGGCTCGTCGCCACCCGCCGAAGAATTGCCGTCGCCGCTGCTGGCCGAACCATCCCCCTTCACAGAAGAGGAACTGCCGGCAGGTTCCTTGCTGCTGCTCGACGCATCGCTCTTGCCCGAAGAAGAATCGCCCGTCTTGGAACTGCTGGAGCCTTCCTTCGCGGAAGACGAACTGGACTTTGCATCCGTATCGCCGGGCTCGTCCTTCGACGAGGAAGACTTCACCTTCTTCTCGGGGATTTCAAACACGACCTGCCACAGCGAAGGAATCCCGCTTTCGGAAACGAGCATCAGATAAACCGTCCCGCTCGAAGGAATGCGCACCTTGTCGCCCTCGTGCAGGCGGTCCTTCGCGTACGAGAGTTCCTGCGCCAGCGAATCCAGCGCGGCGGAATCACTCGGAAACTCCTTGAACTTGCCATCAACCAGATGGAGCGTCGCCATGGAGCTTATATCGAGCAGGGAAATCGTCGCGGAGTCCCAGGTTTCAAGGCTATCGGGAATCTCGTCAAGACTCACGACAATCTTGTGTTCGTCCGCATAGAGCATTGCCCCACTTTCGCCCTCCTCGAAGGCGATTTCATTGAACACGCGGTAATCGGACTGCCCGAAGGTATCGTAGTCGGCAGTACAGCCGAAGAGGGCTGCGCACAGGAAAGCCGCCAAAAGCCATTTCAGAGAAAGTCCATTCTTAAACATTTTCATTTCTTTCTCCTAGTATATCAGTTTAAAATCATCCAACACGAGCGCCGAATTTTCGCCGCCGCGGTACTTACCCGAATTACCGGCCGTTCCGCCACACACCATATGCGCGTACGCCGAAGAAGCGAACATCACGTGAATCGAGGTTACGTCCTCTTCACCCGTCCCGAGCGAAAGGCCTTCGGCGACGGGATATTCGCCCGAAAGCAGCCCGAACGGGTCCTTGCCGTAAGAAAGTTCAACCGTACGGGATTTCATTTCCACGCTTGCCTCGTCCGAGAAGGCGCCGGTCGCGACCACCTTGCCGTTCTTGCCCACGAGCATCACGTACACGAGGCTCTTTTGCGGGTAGTCCGTAGACTTGTTCGCCACATGGCTGTAGGAATACTTCACCGTGAATGCGGTCGGGCGCGCCGTAAACGGCTTGCCAAAGGTCATGTCCTTCGAAATGTCGGAACAGCCCGTTGAAGGAGTACCTCCGTCAGAACCCTGCTCGTAGATATCCAGCGCAGTCTCACCCGCATAGGATCCAGCAAAGTAGAAGCCGCTCGCCATTTTCCAACTTCCCGGGATAATCGTAAAGGCACCCCCAACCTCGCGGGTCGTAATAGTCGCCATGCCGCCGTCAAATGCTAAATTCGCTTCCGAAGAAACCGTAATTGCGGCAGACGTCTTCTTCGTCGCCATCGCATCGCTCGTGGTGGCCCAGAAATCATTGCGGGCGCTGAAATCGGAGCCAGGCAGTTGCGGTTCCTCACGTTCGCTGCTCGAGGATTCGGCAACACTGCTGGAGGATTCTGCGGAACTGGACACACTTGTCTCGCTAGAGCTCGACCCTTCGACTTCGCTCAGGGTGACATCCTGCGGTGTGACGCTACTGGAAGAGGGCTCACTACTGCTGGACACACTTGTCTCGCTGGAACTCTCCGCGGGCTTCTCGCTCGAGGAACTCTCCACCTTTTCACTGCTGGAAGAAACCTTCTCAGCATCGCTTGACGACTTAGGTTCGGCGCTGCTCGAGGCCGGAACAACAGAAGACGAAGATTGCACCTCGGGCAAGCTCACCGTCCAGACGGCAATCACGCGGTTCGCATCGTCAAGCACGACAAGCCTAAGGCCTTCTTCGCCAATTTCAAGTTCCGTTCCGGTACCTACCGGGTTATCCCAGTCGATTTCAGGATCCACCGGGTCGTCGTCGAGCGCAAGGTAGCACTTGCTGCCGCCAAGAGCTGCAATGTTATCGACCTTGAAGGACGATGTGCCCTCGGGGAGCACAATCGAGCGCGACTCCACATCGATTTCGGCATCGTCGACATTTTCAAAAAGCTCGGACAGGTCAGGAGCGGCAACCTGCGTTTCCGTTTCTCCGGAACAGGCCCACAGGCCAAATGCCAGCGAGCACAGCGCCCCCGCGATAAACGACTTCATTTTCCCGTGAATCTCAAACCGCATAGCAAACCCCTAGAAGAACATCACCAGCGAGAAATCCAGCGCCAGGAGGTTTATGGTGAAATTCACGATATTGTACACAAAGCGGCTGCTCGTCTCGTCGTTCTCTTCCACATCGATAATGCTGGAACTCAGGCCGAGCAAGCCCACCGAGGTTTCGAACGCGAACCGGTCCAGCACCATCACGCAGATACCCGGATTGAGACCTGCCTTGATAGACCAGCCCCTGTTGCGGGTTTTCTTCATGTCCTCGCCGTCATCCGTCTGTGAAATGCCGTACGAATACTCCACCGAAACAGAAGTCTCGTTGAACAGATAGAAGATGCGGGAATCCAGGACCTTCAGGTAGTTTTTCAGGAGCGGCTGCACAAAGAACCCGTTGCTCACGTACTTGCGGCGCTCCTTCACGTCCATAAGGTCTTCCATGAGCGAGAAATCGATATCGAACCAGGTGCGCGAATACCCGGCACGCAAGCCGAGCGCCATGGCATCGCGGATAAAGTACCCACCAAAAGCCTCCACCGTGAACGTGTAGCCGTAAGCCTCATAAACATCACCAATGAGAATATTCAGCGCATCGTCCTCGGTATTCGCCTGGATAAGCGAGAGCGTCGTGCCCGCATAGAAATGCCCCTTCGCAATCGACTCGTCAGGTTCTATCGGGAAAAGCGCATCCAGCAGACCAGCCTTCTTCGCAGGCTTTGCAGAATCGGTCACAACCGGGGCCGTTTCCGGGACAGTTACCGCAGCAGGTGCCGCCGGGGGTTCCACGGCAGGAGTTTCAGCAGCGGAAGCCTCTGCAACCTGGGATTCCTGAACCGGAGCAGATTCCGCCGGTTCAGCCTCCGGCACAGCATTCTCTACCGCCGTGGCTTTAGTTTCGGCCTGTGCGGAATCCGAAACTACGTCCTGGGCTAGCGCGGGGAAAAAGGCAAAAAACAGGGAAATAACAAAGGCGGCTTTTCTCATATACTTTAATTTACATTATTATAAAGCAACGAGGAGCCGCCTACCCAGCGTATGTGAGGAATTTCAACTAATTCTAGCGCGCTATTCCACATCCTTTACGCAGCGCACGGCATAGCCGAAAGATTTCATGTAGGATTGTTTTTGAAGAAGGTGATCTCCGGCATAGTAATACCCTTCAAAAGCAGAACTACCGGCGTCCTCTTCAACAAGCCAGAAACGGGCATATCCATCGTATTTCACGACGCCATTGCCGTTCCGTTCCCCGGTCGGGAGCATACCGGCGGCATCGAAGGATACAGAGCCATCGTTAAGTGCATACCCGAGCCAGTTCCAATCAGCCTTTTTCGGAAGGCGCCACCCTTCCGGGCAAATTCCGCGCACCTGTTTTTCCGATTCAAAACATACTTTTGTCGCACATTCCAAGTCGTTCACGGCAGCGGCATAGGTGTAGAGGTTTCCTTCTTCGCAGCGTTCCCCGCGTTCGCCAATGCACGCCGTATTCCCCACAAGCGCAGGCGTTGCGGTTGAATCCGCGTAGCGCAGGTTTTCCGCCATCCAGATAATAAACTCGTTGACCTGCACAATGCGGTACTTGTTGCCGTCACGTTCATCGGTAATCTGTTCCAGGCTGTTCCAATCTTCGCCGTGACTGTAGGGGTCCCACGCCGAAGACGATGAAACGGAAGAAGATGAGACATCCGACGAAGACGAAAGTGAAGACGAAGAAACCTCGCTCGACGACGATTCCGCAGAAGAGGAACTTTCCACGGATGAACTTGAACTTTCCTCAGACGAACTCGAGAAAACGCTCGAACTGCTCGGAGTCGGGACTTCGACAAACTTGTCGAGTTTCACCTCGCCCGCATCGGCAACGCACCTTACCGCATACCCGTATTCCTTCCGGTAGCTTTGGACTTTCAAGCCAACGCCTTCGATATAAAATTCGTATGCACTTTCTGGATCGGTGCCACCGGTTTCTGTCGCAGACCAATACCGAGCAACTTCGTCGTGTTTGGTCCCCTGGTAAAACCATTCACCGGTCGGGTAAGCCGAGAAACCGTAATCGTCCGTTCCGAAATTGTACGTATGCCACCCACCAAGGGCACGGAGAGTGTTCGCATTACCGTCCACGTATGACGATAGCGTTTTCCATTCATGGATTTCCGGCAAGTGCCAGCCCTCGGGGCAAATTCCGCGATGCGGGTATTCAATCCCTTCGCATCTTTCGTGAACCTGGCAACGGTCGTCTTCCATTGCAGAATAGAACGAATAAAGCCTCTTGTCTCCGTCGCATGCGCCCTTTTTCCCAGTAGTCATGCACACGGAGAGGAGCCCGAACTGCAAATCTTCGGAATAATAGCGAAGGTCTTCGGCCATCCACACTTGCGAGCCGATTACAGCCACGCGGTAAACGTTCCCGTCGCGCTTGTCCGTAAAGGCATTGAACGAGGAACCTTTCACATAAGATTCTATCAGGGAACTGCTGGACCCGACGGAAGAACTCGAGGCCAGCGAAGACGAACTCGCCCCCCTCGCAGAAGAACTGGAAGCGTCATCAGAACTATCGGGAACGACCGGGCCCGCCTTTCCGTACGGGGCCTGCAAAAAATCTGAGCCGTCGTCGCCGCAGGCAACCAACGCCAGCGTGCAACAGGCAAAAGAAACAGGAAAAAGCGCCTTATAAAAACTGTTCATCATTCCTCCTTTTCTTGCAAAAATATAGCAACGAAATTCCGAAAGCAGGCCTACAAACCGTAGCCTTCGGACAAAACACCATTTTTTGCCGAAGAAACGCACACGGCAAAGCAATTACGGCCTATTTTTTCTTAAATCTCAAATAAAGCCCTTCTATTTCGGAGCGGAACGCCTTGAACAGGCTCAGGCCATCCAGCGCGTCTGCAAAGTACTCCACTTCCAGCGACTTGGGGGCATCTACGTCCGCGTTTTCCATGTCGCTTGTCATTTGTATGTAATTCGTGGGGTCGGCCACTACCACGACAAGCATAGTCCAGTCCGCAGTTGCAGGCATCGAGAAATCGACGACAAAGTCAAGCACAAGCTTGCCCTTGACCATGCTCGCCTTGAAGTTCCTGATTTTCCGGGCCTTCAAGAAGTCAGAACCCGCCTGCACGTAGTTGTAGTAGTTGTTCTTCTCGATAGGGCCAAGGATTGCCGTTTGCAGCGGGGGCTGTTCATCCGCCGAAATTTTCCCGTCGCCGTTATTGTCGACGGACGAAAGCATTGCTGCACTGTAGATTTCGTCATAGGACCAACGGTTTTCGACACCAACAAAGCCGGTCGCATCGTAGAGGACCTTCACCTTGACATCGGCAAAAACATGCGGATGCGCAAAGGCCTGCACGGCAAGCACCGCTACAAGCGAGACAAACAGCAACAATCCGCGCATAGCATGGCCCCCGCTAGAAGGCAAACACGACACCCGCCACGAGTAGACCCGCACCGATTACGCCAAGGCCAATGCCTACCGCCGCCTTCGTGTCGCCGGACTTGTTCAGGTCGTGGTTGTCCTTGATGAGCCGCTGGGCCTTCTCGCTGTCGAACACGGAACGGTTGTATTCGTGCTTCTTGTCGGCAGCGTCGCTCCAGTTGCGTTCGGCAAGGTACCAGAGCACCCCGCCCGCAAGGATAGGCGCAATGGAACTCCACAGGAGCACCTTGCCCACGCGGCGGTCGCTGCGCTTCTGGTTGAATTCCCTCTGCCCCTGGATATACTCGATATCGTCTATCGGCTGCAGTTCCACGTTGATGAAGTTCGGCATGAACGCCTTGATTTCGGTGGTAATGGAGGTGTCGCGGTAGCCCACCTTGCGGAAGAACAGCTGCATCTGCGGTTGCGGCTTCACGTCATCCACGATGAGGTCGGTCATGTAGTCGGGGAAGCGGTTTATCGTAGGTTCCTCGCCCACGTACACTTCGACCGCCTCCGGGTTCGTGCTGAGCGTTATCCTCGTGGAGGGGCGCTGCACCGGGATTTCCACCTTGTTCAGGCTATCCGCGTTGATCTTCACGGTAGCCGTGCCCCACCATTCCACGTCGCGCAGGACCTTCATCACGGAAATCGTGTACTTGCCCGGCTTGATGTTCTTGATGGTGTCGGGAGCAACCTGCATAAGCGCAATCCCGTTCACGAACAGCGAGCACGCCTCCGGGTTCGAAGTCACGAGCAGGTTCGCCTTTCCGGGAGGGTACAGTTCCATCTCCTCTTCCTCGTCCTTCACGACGGGCACCACGTAGTTCGAGAGCGAAAGGTCTATCATCACCTTGTCTTCGAGGTTGTACAGGCGCTTGAGGTCAAGCCTGAAAATCTTGATATACGGGTTCTCGACCACGTTTGCAAGGCTATCCCTGATTTCACGTTCGCGGATTTCGGCCTCGACCTTCGCGACCTCTTCCATCTTGAGGCGCTTTTCCTCTTTTTCGAGAGCCGCCTCGAGGTCGTCCTCGGCATCGGCGGCAATCTCGGCAGCCTTCGCGGCCTCGGCCGCGGCAATGGAATCGGCGACGGCGGCGGAATCAGTCTTCGCGGCAAGGGAATCTTTCACCGCGTCGGTCATGATGACCTCGGCGGGCTTCTGCGGTTCAGGCTTGTCGTCGTCCTCGAATTCTTCCTCTTCCTCGACCTTCTGGCCGTTGCTTTCCTGGAGCGCAACCGCCTCCTCGTCGCGGATTTCTTCCAGCACCTTCTGGGCGGCATCGTCCGGGGCACGCAGGTAGACGGTATCCTTCTCAATCTTCACGAAGATGGCTTCCTGTTCCACGGAATCACCCACAAGGAAGTAGCGGACGGGCACCTCGCGGGTCGTAGCCGTATCGGCGGGGTTCACGACAGCAGCCTTCGGGGCCGGAGCGGCAGCAGGTGCCGGAGTAGCAGCGGGAGCGGGTGCTGGCGCGGGTGCCGGGGCAATGGCCGGAGCGGCCTCAGGCGCTGGGGCATCCTGTGCAAAGGGTACGGAAAAACACGTCGCACAAAGTACGACCAAAAACACGAAAAGGCTAATTCGTTTCTGCATACCCTAAAGATATATAAAAAAGCGGGAAATGGAACCAATGGTAATTAGTTATTAGTCACTAGTCATTGGTTATTGGTTGCTAGTGAAGCGGGACGCGAGATGTTTATCGCAGGGAGCGGGACGTTTATCGCGGAGGCAGGGCTATTCCTTCACGAGTCGGGCGCAGTATATGGGGCCGCAGCCGTTGCACCTGTCGGGCAATATGTGCACCCCGCATTCGGTGCGGTCCGCCCCCTCGGGGAGGTTTTCGAGCGGTTCAACACGCATCGCGGGGCGTTTTTTCAGGATTCGCTTCACCACATCGTCGTTTTCTACGGGAGAGAGCGCGCAGGTGCCATACACGAGCGTTCCACCGGGTTTCAGGGCATCGATAGCGGATGCCAAGAGCCCGCCCTGTTCCACCGCAAGGCGCTTCACCCGCTT
>Ga0247608_10004397_pt1 | contig 15803 bp, 11 predicted proteins | sample 176DNAGHGlowgp2_FD_193490 | JGI IMG/M metagenome (GOLD analysis project Ga0247608, IMG submission 193490) | Sheep rumen microbial communities from Palmerston North, Manawatu-Wanganui, New Zealand - 1766 DNA GHGlow gp2 | ecosystem: Host-associated > Mammals > Digestive system > Stomach > Rumen ... | reverse complement strand
GGGAGGAACCATCATGACGAAGTCATGATTTGGAATGGTTCCGACCGATAGGGCAGGATTGCGGAGCAATCGTGCCAATACATAATATACGAGGAGAAATAAATCATGCAGGCAGAACTATTGGATATACTTTCATTAGTATTTATGATCCTATCTCTGTTTTTTCTTGCAGTATCAGTAGTAATATGGTTTGGCCTTCATATTTTTCATGACATAAGTGTACTTACCGGACTTGGTGCTAAGATGGCAATCAAAAAAATGAAAAGAGAAACCAGAGGAAATCAGGTTAAATTTGCAGCTATAAAAAGCCATAAAAAGAAGGCTTCCATAAGCTGGGGCAATACAGGAAATACTAAAAAACCTGATATTACCGGAGAAATGACGGGAGAAACGACAATAATAAACAATAAAGATTTTGAAGAGACAGTTCTTCTTAATGAAAAAAGTAGTTGATACGATCAACTACTTTTTTTGTACATGGGAATAGTTTTAAGCTTGTGAAGATTTATGGCATGAAGGCGGTCAATTTTTTCTCTGACCTGATCATCTTCACAAATTCCGGTGAGAATATATCTATCAAGCGTATCGTAGGTAAATCCGAGTTTATCTTCATCACTCATTCCGCTAAGTCCGTCAGAAGGAGTCTTATGTATCAGATTTGAAGGAAGTCCGAGAGCATCGCCGATTTTTCTCATCTGACATACAAGGAAATCAGAGCATGGACTAAAATCACCTGCAGCATCGCCGTACTTTGTAGAATATCCAACATAATCCTCAGATGCATTGCAGGTATTTGCGACACGGCCACCATTTGGAAGAGACTGAGCAATTGCATATAATACAGACATTCTGACTCTTGGAGGTGTATTTATAAGCGCATCTTTTCCGAGAACAACACCCGATTCCGACATAGAAGATTTAAATGAATCCATAACAGAGTGAATATTGACAATATAGGATTTAATGCCAAGAAGAGCAGCAACATTTTTTGAATCTTCTATATCCTTCTGCTCACCATCAGGCATTAGAACGCCGACAACTCTTTCTTTTCCAAGTGCCTTTACAAGAAGAGCAGCAACAATAGTAGAATCTTTACCACCTGATAGACCTATAACAGCACTTGCAGTAGGACCATTTTCCTCAAACCAGTTTCTAATCCATAAAGTGATATTTTCGATTTCCTTTTTGGCATCAAAGTTTTGTAATAATTTTTCCATATTGGTTTCTCCTCAGAAAATAAGGCATTTATAAAAGTGAACAACTGATTGATGAATGAATTGTAACATATCTTGAGCGAAAAGAAAAAATGCATTTCATCCTCAAAATCAAGCATTTTATCGCTGAAATGAAAAAAATAAAAAAGATGTTGTAATATATTATGGTGTGGTAAAAAGGAGGGGTGCAGAAAAAAGGTGGTTTTATGAGAAAAAAGCTAATAACTTTTCAGATACCTATTCTATAAATAAATATAATCCTGTAGTATCTGAATATTTGCAGCCGAAGATGCAGGAATACGGGGTAGCCGGTGATGTTACCCTAATATTTACTATGATATAAATAATAAGAAATTTGTTTGGGAGTAAGTAAAGTTGATTAATATTGTAAAAATAATTGGTTGCAAAAAAAGTAATACATTGCGACAAATAATATTTGTATGTTTTTTGGTAATGTTGGAATGTCAAATATTACAAATGGGATCGGCTATATATTCAAAAGATTTTATTGCAGTACCCGGTTATATATCAGATATAAAATTATCAGATTCCACTGTTACTAAAAAAGGTGTAAGAAATACCTATCAATATATAATACATTGGAATTATGAAGGCAAGGAATATACAAAGAAGAAGTATAGTTTAAACAGTACACCGGATGAAGATATTTCAGAAGTATGGATTAATAAAGATAATTCAGACGCAATCATATATAGCCCTAATGAGCTTTCTTCACAGGTATATATATTTGGTTTGATTTCTGTAATAGCATTTGTTGTATGGCTTTTCATGTATTTGAAAGCAGAAACTGTAAAATACGATGAGGAAATAGCATTAAATGTTTTGGTAGCAGGAGGTCTTGGGACTGTCTTGTCATTAGTAGCAGTAGCTATTACAGCTATTGCATATAATGAAAAAAAGGATGGAAACGCTTATCAAGTGTACACATCAACTGTAATGCTAGTAACTAGCATAATCTTTTTAATAGTATGTTTAATTCTCACCATTATGGCAAAAGTCGAAACAAAGAGGCTATCATCAAGGTTTTAAATCGACTGAAAAGAATTATCATATTGGTAGAAACTGATCCGCTTTTTTTCTATGAATAATTATGCTATAGTTAAAATGCTTTGTTTGAAAATTCGAGGGGGAACGAATAATCGAAGGAAGTATGTAAAAGTGTTTAAAGAGTTTAGTTTGGGGTCAGAAGGGGAAAATATACATAAATTCAAAGGGATGGAATACCAAAAAGGTATTTCATCCCTTTTGTGTGCATTTCATCCTCAAATCTATGCATTTCGTCGCGAAAATCACCGGGAATTATAATTTTACAGTATGATAATCAAGCTGAAAAAGGGAGGAATGAAGAATGGGAAAAATGAAAAAAGTACTAAAGTCAGTTGCTTGCGCAACATTGTTATTTACACTTAGCATGCCAATGACAGTTTCTGCTAATTTATCAAGTGTATCAGTTAATAAAGATGTAAGTAATGATGGAACTACCATATATACAAATCGTGCAAATGGTAAAAGCTATGTGAAATATGCAGATGGAACCTCGGCAGGAGATACAGATTTCGTTAACTTATCAAGAATAGAATCTGATAAACAAATGATCAGAGTGGGTGATATTAACGAAGTTAGTATTTATCCTTCATATAATCAAACTATCAGTAATGTAAAAGTTATAAGCGGAAAGAAGAATCTGACAGCTAAAATCTCAAGTAAAAATATAACTAGAAATATGATCATAAATTGTAGTCAGGAAAGTGACGGCAGATATTACTACAAGGATCAGAGAACAGATGAAAAGATATATACAGACAGTAAGCAGGTCGTTGTAACTAAAGCATCATATAGGATAAGAATTACCGGTAAAAAGAAAGGTAAGGCCAAGATAAGATTTCAGTTTAATGACATAAATGGAAATAAGGTCCAAACAAGAACTCTTAAAGTATCGGTAGTTGATAATGCAAAACCGGTTAAACAGGTTACATTTGGCGGTAAGAATGTATTAGTCGATATGACTGACAATAGCAAATATATATATGCCGGTAATTCCAAAAATGGCACAGGCTATACAACAAAGAAAAGCGGCAAATTAAAAGTGAAAATGAATAAGTATGCAAGACTTAAGAGTATCTATATGGTTACTAATACTCCCTATATTACTAAGGAATATGATAAAAGCTTAGGATATACAACCGGATATTATGCTCAGAATGGAACGTATGCTGTAGATATTAATGGGGATGGAGATTTTAATGATGAAATAGATGGAATCAAGGAAAGTGCAAGCAGTGATAAGGTCTATAAAAAAATTAAAAATGGATCAAAAGTAAAATTAAGTAATGTACCTGATTCAGTAACAAATACCTCAATAACTTTGGATCGCGAGGAAGGTTTGAAGGATTATAGCTATTTAGAGCAGAATTCATCTAATATATCTACAACACAATTCATTATTATTATGCAGGATAAGAGAACAGGAGAATATTTATCACAGCCTGTCTCTATAAAAAGAAGAATCTCTAAGTAAATCTTATGAAACTCAGAAAATACAAGAATGAAACCGGAGGTAGCTATGAAAAAGTTCATTAACATAAATATAAGTATGGTGCTTTTTGCAGCTATGCTGATGACATCAAATATTGATACTAATGCCTTCTATAGAGCTAAAGCTGACAAAGAAAATGTCAATATTACAATAGATAAGGATAATAGCGGAAATACAACTTATATAAACAAAGCAAATGGTAAAACTTACACTGAATATGCTGATGGTAGTAAGTCCGGAGACGAAGATTTTGAAATAATAAATCAGGATATACAAAAAAATGTAACTGTAGAGGAAGGAAGATATAAGGAAATACAAATATCACTTCCCTACGGGCAGACATCTATAAGTAAACTCAAAGTAAAAAAAGGAAAGGGTGTCGTTTCAACAAAGATAAGCGGGAAAAAGATAGTAAGAGGAGTACCACCTACAACATATACTGAGGCAGGCGGAAAAAAATACTACAGAGACAGAATAACCGGTGAAAGAATATACATAACCGGTGAGGCACCATTATTAGATTATGCAGATTACACTATAAGGATATATGGTAAAAAGAAGGGTAATGCAAAGCTTCAGTTCAATATAAATGACATAAATGGCAATGTAGTAGCCAAAAAAAATATAAAAATAAAAGTATCCGACAATGGAGAAGCGGTAGTTTCGGCTACATTTGCAGGAAAATCACTCATCTACGACTATTCTAAAAATGCTGATAATAAGAAGTACATTTACTATAATGGCACAACTGATGGTGCTATGTGTACTACAAAAGCAAAAGGAAAATTAAAAATAAAGCTTAATAAAAATTATAGGCTAAAAGGAATATATCTTAAGAAGAGCAATGAGTTTGAAGATGTTTCATATAGTAATACATCACAGTATGCAGGAACTTATGCAAAAAGAAAGAAAACATCTCTTGATTTAAATGGGGATGGTGATTGTAACGATGTAATTGATGGAATTAAGGAAAGTTTAGAAAGTAGCTATTATTATGAAAAAGTAAATAATGGAAAGAAAATTACTTTAAATAAAGTTCCAACCAATTATGAAAATGAAAATTCTGTAAACAAAACAAATGGTGAAATTACAGAATTATATGATGCTCCTAGAACATCTAAGACTGAAATAATAGTTATTTATCAGGAAAAAGAAACAGGTATATATTACATCTGGCCAAAAAGTATATTAAAGAAAATCAAATAATGATTAGAGGACGAGGACATGAGAAAGAAAAGTAAGGGGATAAGAGCGCTATCTGTATCACTGATTTCAATGATACTATTTTGCAGTTTATTTTCAGGACATGTATATGCTGAAAATGAGGCAGAAAATGTAAAAGAAAATGAAGTGCAGGAAGTTGAAGTAGATGTAGAGGAAACCCAGGTTGATACAGAAAAACAGGAAGAAGTTATTCCTGAGCAGGAAAATGACCAGACTACTGAAGAAAAAACGGATACAGAAATAACCGATAATATAACTCCTAATAACGAAATTGAGTTAATGAATGAAGGATTACCAGGTTCAGAATCTGATAATGAAATTGGTGATGACGACAATGAAAATAAAGATGATTTAGATAATCAGGATGATGATGAAAACGAGAATAAATCTTCGGATGAAAACGATAATCAACAGATAGATGTTCCCGGTGACGAGACACAGCCATCAGAAGAGGAAAATAAGGGAGGAGATTCTGAAAACACTAAAAAGGAAAATACAACAGGTGTGGAAGTAAGCGACCCCATAATAGCAGCTGATTCTGAGACTACTATCGGTGAGGGAGATAAGAAAAAGAAAATAAGTTATAAAAATGGTGGAGAGGTACCTGTTACAATATCTCTGAAAAATTTTAAAGATCAAGATGGAGAAAGTATTGTCGAATGCATTAACTACTATGTTGATAACAAGAGTAACAGAGTGGATGTGAGTAAATCAGAAAGTGAGTATACATATAAGATTTCAGGATTAGGCAACCACTATCTTGAAAAAATAGAGGTTGTTTTTTGGGATGAAGATACCGCTCCGATAGTGGAGAATATTGATAGTATCATCTGTATTTATAATGAAGAGGACGACAACAACAACATTCAGGCAGGTTTTATGGATCTTGATGGATATGCAGGCGGTTGGTATTCAAAAAAAGCCAATAGTGAGGTTGATCCTCATGTCCATTTTAAGGCTGATACAGTAAGGTACATAAAAGAAATAACAATAAACAAAGTTTATAACGATATTTTGGGCAAACATGTCGGAGATCAGGTTGGAATATATACAAATGATAAAGATGTAAGCCTGTCCGAAAAAAACAGTCTGGATATTGATATTGAATTTAACGGAGAAACAGAAGGCTGCAACGAACTTGTTGCTGTAGTAAAATATGCTATTGGCTACGGATATGAAAAAGAGGGCATAATAGCAAGAATCGATAATAAAGCTCCGAGTCTTTCAGAGAATGCTTTAAATTTTAGAATAGATAATGAGGATAGCGGATTATATGATGAAGAATCTAATACGCTATATATGAAAGAAGCTCTACAAACAAGCCTGATGATTCCAGGGTATGCTGACATTAATAATAATGTAGAAACCAGTGGAGTTGAAGAAGTTTCAGTAGCAGTAAATGGTGCAACAGGTGAGAAGGAATCACTTATAATACCTGAAGAATCCAGGAATCGCGATTATCCGGTTGATAATACATATACCGCTTCTGAATCTGAGACATCAATTGAGTTTTTAAATGTTACACTTAAAGATGCTGCAGGTAATATAAGTGACCCCATTACCATTAATTATGGAAAAAGCATAGTATTTGATAACGAAAGACCAAGAATTGACTTCAAAAGCGGATATCCGCAGAGCTCATACGATTTGGGCGACGGATCAAGACTGTTTAAGGGAAAAGTAAAAGGATCATTTTCTATAGAAGATAAATTTCTTAATGAAAACAGTATAGTATTTAAAAATACTCTTTCAAAGAAAAACCCGAAAATACATTTGTCTGCAAACAGTTCAGAACAGACTAAGATATATGAATATGAACTTGGAGACGAAGGTGCTTATAAGATAAATGCCAGCGCTTCCGATAAAGCGAGCAATTCCAGCTATGAAGACAGTCAGATAATGATTGTAGATAATAGCGCACCTGAAATAAAAGACACATATACTTCAAACGGAAAAAGCTTTGAACCTAAGGGCGAGGATTCGACCTTCAAAAACGGAAATGTAACAATCGATATAAGCATGGATGAGAAATATCCTGCATTTGAAGATTGTAAGCTTGTAGTTGAGTATCAGGACGTAAATGGCAATTCTAAGACTGAGACATTAAGTGGATCAGACTGGAGTGGTAGAATGGGAGATTCAGAACACCTCCTTACCTACAGCACTCAGGAAGACGGAAGATATACAATTACAATCTTTGCACAGGATGTACTTGGCAATGTAAGCAAAGTAATTACAAAAGGATTTACCGTAGACTCTACAAAACCCGAACTCACTGTTGAATTTGACAACGATGAGGTAAAGAACGGAAAGTATTATAACGATACAAGAGTAGCAACAATCCAGGTAATTGACTCAAGCTTTTCAGAAGATAAAGTAGAACTTGATGTTGATTCAGAATATGGCACTGTTAAAGAGGGCAAATGGTCTGATAAGGGAAATATCCATACACTTGAGCTTAGCTTCAACCAGGATGGAATATACAGCTTCAAAGTAAAATGTGAAGATAGCGCAGGAAACATATCAGATACATATAAGTCAGATGAGTTTGTGATCGACAAAACAGCACCTGAAATAAATGTAAGCTATGATAATAATGCCGCTCAAAATGAGATTTATTATAACTCAGTAAGAAAAGCATCAATTGACATCAAAGAGCTTTCATTTGATAACGAACTTGTAAAGGTCGGAACCCAGCCTCTTAGTGATGCATCCGAAATACCTACAATTGGAACATTTTCATCAGATGGTGATGCAAACAGTGCTGAGATGGTATTTGATAAGGATGGTACTTATGGATATACCATCGAATGTACAGATCTTGCAGGTAACACATCAACAATTTATACATCAGATAAATTTGTAATTGATACTACAGAACCTGAGATAGCTTTTGAAGGAGTTGAGAACTACTCAGCTAACAACAAGACAGTTGCTCCTGTTATCAGTTTCCTTGAAAAGAATGTAGATAACAATCAGACCGAGATAACCGTAACAGGTGCAAATCACGGACAGGTATCAAGACAGAGCACGATAACACCTTCGGAAGATGGCGAGAAAATAGCATTTGCTGATTTCGAACATGTAAAAGAAAATGATGACCTTTATGTAGTAAATGTAAAAGTCAAAGATCTTGCCGGAAATGAAAAGGAAGATAAGCTTGTATTCTCTGTAAACAGATTCGGATCAGTTTATGTATTAAATGAGGATGCAAAAAAACTTAACGCAGACTACTTCACAACACAGGCAAAGACAGTAGCTATTTCCGAGATAAATGTAGACGATCTTGTTGAGAAGAACGTTACAATGGCCCGCGATGGTAACTACTCAGACCTCAAAGAAGGAAAGAGTCTTAGCGTAAGCAAAGAAGGTAGTGAAGAGAGCTGGAAGAGATATACATATACCATCAATAAGTCAGCATTTGGAAAAGACGGTATTTATGCTATTGGCGTTTCTTCCACGGACAGAGCTACCAATACACAGGACTCACGTTCAAGAGATGCTGCAATTGACTTTGCACTTGATACAACAAAACCCGACATTACAACTCCTGACCTCAAGGATGATGTAGTATACGAGGGAAAAGAGCATAAGGTCAACTTAAATGTTACTGACAACATGGTTGTTAAGGAACTTAAGATATATTCAGACAAAGAGCTTGTTGACAGCTATGATGAAGATACTCTTTTAGAGACAGCAGGAACAGTAGCATTCACATTAAAGGGAGATGATAAGAAGCACAACATCCATGTTCTTGCAGAAGATGTTGCAGGTAACACAACAGAAGTCATCTACAGAAATGTCTATGTTGGAACTAAGAAGGCAGAGACAAATACAATTATAGAAGATGAGACTACAGCCACAACAGGTGGAAATGCAGATCAGAATCTTGGCGATGGTACTGACTCCTATAGCGGAAAGATAAAGAGGCAGATTAAGAATGCTGTTCTCTATTCAGTGATGATCCTTATGATCATGGGACTTGGTGCATGCGCCGGTGTAATGATAATAAGAAAAAATAAAAGTGAACAGTAAAAACTGTTGATCGCAGATGCATCTTATGTAGTGCAATGCAATAATGAAAAATTTAGACTGTCCTTGGGGGTCCACCGTATGTGGATACCCTTAGGACCCATTATGAGGGGGATCATAAAATGGAGAATCTAAATGAGTACTATTCTTACGATTTACAGTCATAACGCGTTCAAACGATTTCTGCTTCCGGCAATAAATAATTCGGATTATTCCATATTATTGTCGGACAGATTGTTTGACATTGATACAAATATTGATCTTCGACTGGAGGTTGCAGACGACAACTGGTATTTTGCAAGCACAGACGATTACGTTATAGAGCACGTTGACAGCAAAGAGGACTGCTATGAGAATCCCATACAGGATGGAACCTCTTCTGATCAAGGTGCTTATAAGCTATTAATAGACGGAAAACATATTATATCGATTATTGCACGAATAACCGATAATTATTTTTCTGAATATGAAATGTATAGTATCAAAGATCTGCCCACTCCAATAGATATAGGCAGAGAAAAAAGCTGCATGATAAGCTATGACTTTGCAGGAAAGAACCTTCTTTCTACAGATCATGCTCTTATATTCAAAAGCGGCGACAAAGTATTATTTAGGGATAATGAGACTGCAAACGGCTCATTTATCAACAACAGCCGTGTATTTGAGGATACAGAGCTTAAATTCGGTGACTGCATAGACATCTTTGGACTTAGAATAGTATTTTTTGGAGATAAGATTGCCGTAAATGTAATTGAGAGCGGAGCTGTCATAAATGAATCAGTGCTTCAAAAAATAGTAGTAGAAGCGCCTCCGATAGAGAAGGTCAACAAACAAAATCTGACAACTCTTTTTCACAGATCTCCCAGAAGAATAGCTCAGATAGATACTGAGCCTGTAAAAATAGATGATCCTCCGGAGCCAAGAGATGAAGTAAAAGACAGAGGAATCCTGGCAGCTATAGGTGCAGCCATCGGTATGGCACTGCCTATGCTGATCGGTTGTACGTTTATGCTGTATGCATCCAAGGTATCCGGATTCAACAGAGGTCTTTTCATGTATGTAGGTCTTGTAACTGCGCTTACTTCTGCAATTATAGGAACTATCAGATCTCTGACCGGTGTAAAAAATGCCAAAAAAGAATACGAAGAATATGAACGTTTAAGAAATGAAAGATATGGTGCATATCTAAGTGAGCAGAGAGAAATAATAAAGGAAAAGTACAACAAAAATACCAATGCCATGCACGACAGGTATTATGGAGCTGCATACTGCTGTTCCATGAATGAGGAGAATCCGCTTCTTTGGAGCAGAAATACGAAGCAGCCCGACTTTTTAAATGTAAGACTGGGGCTTGGTAACATTCCTTTCCAGGTAGAGATAGAGATACCGGATAAGAAATTCACCATGATCGATAATGCACTTGTCGATATACCCGGAAATATAAAGAAAGAATTCTCAACGCTAAAAAACGTGCCGGTATGTATAGACCTCATAAAAGAGAAGCTTATCGGTGTTATAGGCGGAAGAAAAGCCCAAGGTGCTGCAGTAGTAGCAAGGGATATTATCGCCCAGATTGCTGCTAACAATTCATACACAGACGTAAAGATAGTTCTTATCTATGATGAAAAAAAGACAGGTCTTGGCAGAACATGGGATTTTGTAAGATGGCTTCCACATGTATGGAATGAGACTAAGTCATTTAGATACGTAGCTTCTAACAAAGAGGAAGCAAGTGACGTATTTTATGAAATAAATAAGCTTCTTAGACAGAGGCAGGAAAATGCTTCGTTTGGCTCAATGAACGAAAATGCAATTCCGAAACCGTATTATGTAATGATACTTGCCAATCCGGAACTTATGGAGGGCGAGCTTATATCCAAGTACATACTTAACCCTGAGCCTGTTTACGGTATGAGCACGATCATCCTTACAGAGAGATACGAACAGCTTCCCAATGAATGCGAGATGATCGTTCAGAATGATGAAACCTATAACGGAATTTATCATATTTCAGACGACTACGAGCAGAGAACGGAAGTTGAGTTTGATGAGGTATCTACAGAAGATCTCGATACACTTGCATCCAACATCGCCAATGTAGAGGTTCAGGAAATTGAAACCGGTGGTGATATAACAGATTCCATTACATTTTTTGAAATGTATGGAATAAACAAACTCGATGAACTCCATGTATTAAACAGATGGAAAAAGTGCAAAACCTATGAAACAATGAGAGCACTCGTCGGACAAAAATCAGGTGGGGCACCATGTTATCTTGATATCCATGAAAAATATCATGGACCTCACGGACTTGTAGCAGGTACTACAGGTTCAGGTAAATCAGAGACATTGCAGACCTACATACTCTCACTCGCTATTAACTTTTCACCTGATGACGTCGGATTCTTCATTATCGACTATAAGGGTGGTGGTATGGCTAACCTATTTACCGACCTTCCTCACATGATCGGACAGATAAGTAACCTGTCAGGAAACCAGGTAAACAGAGCACTTGTTTCAATTCAGAGTGAAAAAGACAGAAGAGAGACTTTATTTAGAGACTATGGTGTAAAAGACATCAGAGATTATACAAAGCTGTATAAGAACTTTGAAGCAACAGTTCCGCTCCCGCATCTTATCATCGTAATCGACGAGTTTGCGGAAATGAAGATGGAAGAACCTGAATTCATTCAGGAAATCGTATCAGTATCTCGTGTCGGACGAAGCCTTGGTATACACCTTATAATGGCAACTCAGAAACCTGCAGGATCAGTAAGTGAAGATATATGGTCCAACTCCAGATTTAAGCTGTGTCTGCGAGTTCAGAGCAGACAGGATAGTATAGATATGTTAAGAAAGCCTGATGCTGCCTACCTTACAAGATCCGGACGAGCTTATCTTCAGGTCGGAAATGACGAACTGTATGAGCAGTTTCAGTCAGGATTTAGTGGAGCTGTATACTACGAGGATGAAGGTGATTCAAGCCTTGATACAGCCAAAATGCTTGAAGTTACGGGAACTTCTTCAATAGAGGGTAATCATACCCGTATGGCAAGGCAGAGAGAAAAGAAGCTTAAGTGGATAAAGCTTCTGGTTGATGTCATGATGGAAATCTGCAATGAAAAAGGATACGAATTATCTACAATAACCAAAGCCCAGATAGATATCCTCATCGACAAGATGTTTAAGAAGCTTGCGGACATGAATGAGGACTATCCGGTTTCAGACAGAAACAGAGAAAATCTTGGAACACTAATTGAGATAGCACAGACTACAGGTCCTGATGCTGAAAAGATAATCATTAAGGAAGCAGCAATAGGAAGTGCTAAGAAAAAGCTTCCTCAGCAGCCTGAACGAACACAGCTTGAAGCAGTTGTTGCATACCTTAAGGATCTTGCAGAGAAGAACGGCTACAATCATGACTTTAGTCTGTTCCTTCCTTTGCTTCCTAAACGTATTACGCTTAGAGAATTACCGCAGAGAGTATTTAAGTGGGATGAAGAGAGCGTATTTAACGGTACAAGCTGGCCAAAGAGAGAAGAACTAAACATTGAAACAAGCATTGGTTTATATGATGATCCTGAAAACCAGAGACAGGATGTATTTAGCATAAACCTCTCAGAAACAGGTAACATCCTTGTATTTGGTGCTTCGACTACAGGTAAGACAACATTCCTACAGACAATAATGTATGGATTTGTAAACAGATATTCACCTGCAGAGATAAACATCTATGCCCTTGAGTTTAGTGCAAGAAAGCTCAGCCTTTTCGAGAACATGCCTAATGTGGGCGGCGTTATAAGAGACAGCGATGACAACGATAAGATTGATAAATTCTTTATCATGCTGCATGGAATTTTAAAAGATAGAAAGCTCCTTCAGCAGGCACAGAAAAGGCCGGGACAGATTACAGTAGAAGACCTTCCGAGAATTGTAATATTCATAGACAACTTTGCTGCACTTAACAATAAAACCGGTGATAAATACCATTCATTTATCATGCAGCTTGTAAAAGAAGGCGTAGGTAACGGAATTTTCCTCATTGTTTCAGCTACAGGAACAGGAAGCAGCGAAATACCCAATTCGCTTGCTCAGAACTTTAAAACAACAATCTGCTTAGAGCTCAATAATACCTATGACTACGGAAACTACATGCGAATGACAAGACTGCGCGTATTCCCTGAAAACGGAATCAAGGGAAGAGGTATCGGCTATGTTGACGACAGGATTCTGGAATTCCAGACGGCAATTGCTATTGACGGAGATGATGTCACAGTAGAGGAGAACATAGAGAAGCTCACAATGCAGATGAAAGCTGCCTGGGATCGCGAGTGTGCTATGCCTATTCCTGAGATACCCAAAGAACCTACATGGGATATATTTGAGAAGAACAGCAAGGTTAAGGAAATGATAGCAAGTGACAGGCTTCTTCCTCTTGGATATGACGCAACGCTTGCAGTTCCGTTTGGAATCGACCTCTCAGAAATATATTCACTTCTTATTGTTGGTGCTAAGAAGAAGGGTAAGACTAATGCACTTAAGATTGCAATGCGTTCTGCAAAGGCAAGAGGCGGAAGAGTTATCATAGTCGACTTTAAGAACCAGTTTAGCGCCTTTGCACAAGAGATTGATGCAAGGAGAATAGCAACAGAGCAGGAATGGGCATCATTCCTTACAAATCTCCTTGTCAGCGACGTTGCACCAAGAAACAAGATGAAGGCACAGCTCATAGAAAAGGGTGCGGAGGAAAAAGAAATCTACGAGCATATGAAGGAATATGAGAGTATTTTCATCTTCGTGGACGATCTGCCGTATTTTATCGAAAAGATGATACATCCTGCAGAAGATGTGCCTAAGAACATCCTTCTGAACATGGAGATGATTGCAGATAAGGGTGCCCTGCACAACATTTACTGGTTTGTTACTATCAATAAAGAAGATATTGCTCCTATCAGCTCTTATCCTCTTTACAGAATGTTTACAAGAGATAAGAAGGCAATTCACTTCGGCGGAAATGTACATACAACAACTCTGTCCAACCTAAGCTTTGATAATCAGGATAGAAGAAGTCTGGATATGGCAAAGCCTGTAGGAAGAGGAATGCTTTCAAGCGATATGGAATCAGATGTTAAAGAAATAATAGTGCCAATGATTAAAGGAAACAAAGGATGATTTCAGCACTTCTGTATGATAGAGAAGAAAAGGAATTAAAATACATAGACACTGCTTTTAGAGATGCATTTGCAAAGCACTCCGAGGACACGCTTAAAACCTCAGTATGCTGTGACGAAGAGAAACTAAAAAAAGCTGTAAAAGAAACAGAGATAGTTGACCTTAGTTTTTTGGAAGCAGTAGATGAGAGGGGAATAGATATAGCAGGCAAAGTCAGGAAGAAGTATCCTGACACTGCTATGCTCCTTGTTGTGTCGGATACCATGAAACCCACTCAGTATATCAAGCCATCGATAATGGCATCCGCTCTTATTATGAGGCCACTTGATGAGGCGGATACCAAAGAGACAATTACCGAATTTATTCAGAGCGTGGTAAAAGCGGGCGAGAATGAAGGAGATTACTTATACGTAGATACTTTAGATGGAAAGATACGAATTCCTTTTGACAAAATCATCTATATAGAAGCAAGAGAAAAAAGGATTTTCATAAGACTTTCCAGAGAAGAATACGGAATAAAGGAAACTCTTGAAAATATTCTTGATAAGCTTCCTCCCAGATTTGCGAGGATTCACAGAAGCTTTATTGTAAATAAGGACAAAATAAAGATTTACAATAAAACGTCAAGGATAGCAGAGCTGGAAGGTGGTTTATCAATTCCGGTATCAAGATCGTTTAAGCAGGTGATGGATAACTTATGATGAAAGCAATTTATTTATCGGTAATGGAGATGAAAATTCTCCTATATAGGCGAAAAATACAGGGACTCATTATTTTTGATGAGCTTAATTCTAAGATAGATTCGCAGGAAGAAGTAAAGAAGGCAGTAGAGAAACTCGTGGTTGATAAATACCTTGTTCCCAGCGATGATGCATTTACTTTGAATGACGAGCTAAAAGAAGTATTCGATATATTGGAAAAAGCAAGGTACACCTTCAGGATAAGGGCGATGCAGGATATGGAAAATGCAAGATGCCTTTATATGACAGATAATAAGAGCCTTCTTCTTAATATGGATAACAGAGGAACTTCTCTTATCAGGATAGAAACATTTGAGAATGAAGATGCAATAAGGTTTATCATGGACTCTGATTATATGCCCATAGCTTCGAAAAACGGAAATGATGGATATAACGAGGAAGAGCAATTTGACTTCTCAAAAGCATTTTATGAGAGCGACGCAAGACTTCTTGCAGAGCGCTACAAAAGAGGAGAGTCTAAACCGGATAGAGAGATTCTCGTAAAAGAAGGCGATATCAAAGATATCATATATATAAAGGAAAACGAAAAGATACGATCAGCTTTATATAATGAAGAGAACTTTGAAAAAGCATTTATGGAGGATAACGATGGTACTTGTTGACTTGTATGTACCTGCTCTTGATAAGGATTATAATTTCAGCCTTAATGAAAATATCAGGATCGGATCTCTGATAGCAGAAATAACTGAGATGATAGAGCAGAAGGAACGAACGGCATTTGTAGGAAATGTAGGCGCTTTATCGCTATTTGACAGGGAAAAACAGCTTAAACTTCCTAAGGAAAATACCCTTAAAGAATGCTATGAAAAGAACGGAACAAAGCTGATTTTGATATAAAAATTG
>Ga0247608_10004396_pt1 | contig 15804 bp, 12 predicted proteins | sample 176DNAGHGlowgp2_FD_193490 | JGI IMG/M metagenome (GOLD analysis project Ga0247608, IMG submission 193490) | Sheep rumen microbial communities from Palmerston North, Manawatu-Wanganui, New Zealand - 1766 DNA GHGlow gp2 | ecosystem: Host-associated > Mammals > Digestive system > Stomach > Rumen ... | reverse complement strand
TAAGGTTTCATGCTCAATAACTGGTGAACCCATTTCAGCATAAAGAGTTGGATTAATTTTTAAAGTCTCTTTTGCTGCTTGATGGAATTTAACTTCATCAATATTAATTCTTGCATCAAAAGTTTCTCCGTCATAGAAATCTGCTTCTCTATCTGGTCCATCAAGTGTAACTTCCCATGAGGAATCAGTTTTAATAATTTCATTTGTTCCATCTTCAAATTCGACATGAAGTTCAGCAAGCAAAGCTTGTCTATCAGCTGCATTTCTATTTCCTCTTGTGAAAATGAATGAACCAACTGCCCAACCACCAGCAACAGGAACTAAAAGTTCGTTGTTTTCTTCAAGTAAATCAGTAACATTGATTTGTTGATATTGTAAATTTGTTTTATATGAAGTAAAGCCAGGAGCAAAATAACGATCACTAGCGAGTTTTTTGTTTAAATAGACATCATAAATACCCATTGCTGTGATAAAAAGTTTTGCTTCTTTTACTTTTTTATCAAAAGCAAATGTCTTCTTAAAGACCATTGGAATTGGTGAAACTTTTTTCTCAACGAATTGATAATTTGGATCACTAATCCATTCAGCAACCCATTTTGTTCCTAAAAAACCAGTTTCAAAAGCTACTTTAGCTTCAGCTTCTTCGCCTTTATTTGTTTTAACTTTTAAAGTTGCTTCATATTTTGAGAATGGTTTAAGTTTTTCACCTTCATAGGTAGCAATTCTAACGTCTTTGATTTCTTTTTCCCGTCCGTTACAAGAAAGAATAGCACTTTCAAGTTCGACTTCGTTTTCATCGCATTCCAAAGCATAGGAAAATCTTGGTAACTTATTATCTGTCACGCAGTTTTTTTCCAAATATTCGACAGTAAATTTACGAATTTTGAACATTGTATGACCTCCAATTTACTATATTTTTAATTTATTAAATTATATTTAAAATAATAATAGTGTGCAAATTTATGATTAAATATTGACATATTCGCTCAAAATTGCACTAACTCAATCAACTTTTAACAAAATTATACAATTTAAAAGCAAACAAATTTGTTATCAAAATTCAAAGTATAAAGAAAAAAGGCGACAATTATCGCCTTAATTTCTAAACCTTTTGAAGTCTTAAGCAGCTTGTTTTTCGGCTGTAACTTTTAAAGTATATCCGCTGTAATTTGCTTCGGTAACTAATTGAATTTGAACTGATGCTTCAGTAGCACTTGTTACACTGACGTTAACTTTATAATCAGTATCAAGAACTAACGCAGCAGCATCCGCGCTCTTTTTAATTGTAATATTTGCTTTTACAGTTTGAACTTCAGTAGCAATAGTTTTTCTTTGAATTCTTGAACCAGAACCTGATTCTGTGTAGTGAATTACTGTTGGGAAGTCTGCGCCTTTAATTAACCATGATTCTGGCATTTCTGCTTTTGTAATTTCGTAATCATGTTTAACTGTTCTTTCTTCAAATTTACTTGTTTTAGGAGTAGAAACAACAATTTGATATTTTCCTACATTAACTGGAGCAGCATCTAATTTCTTTTCGACTTCTTTTTCTTCTACAGTTTCAAAAGCATACCAAGTAATTGATAATTGACCATCACTATTTGTTTTTACACCTTTAAGATCAAATTCTGCTGCTTTGCCATCATAGACTTTTTCAAAAACTGCAGCATCATCACCTGTTGTAACGAATGAAATGTAGGCCTTCTCTAATTTTGCTTCACCACCACAAGAAGCCAACGTCATCATGGTAGCGGCTGATAATAAAATTGTCAAAATACGTGTGTGTCTCATCACTAAATTTCCTTTCAATTATGAAAAACTTAAATAAGTCTTATGGTTAAATTCTAATTTCTTAATCTCTTTAATTAAAGATTAAAAATTCAAATAATTAATTCAATACATTGAAAATTTAGGACAGACATAGAATAAGTAATAAATTATTATTAATTAATTAATAATAATTTTCATAATTTTAACTTATTATTTTTCTATCAATAAAAGTTTGCAAAAATGATTTTCTTTACAAATCAATAATAATTTCATTTTTTAACTCAATTTGTCATTAATTGAAACTAAATTAAAAAAGGATCGATTAAATCGACCCTCCCTAAAATTTTTAATTTTAGCTATGCAGTTTGTTTTGCGGCATCAACTTGGAATGTTAAGCCTGAATAATTGCTGTTATTGATTAAATTAATAGCAACATTAGCTTTTGTTGCATTTGCAATAGAAACTGTTACTGAATAATCGGTATCGGCTACGAGTGTTTTATTACCAATTTTAACTTCTACGTTAGCTTTTGCTAAAGTGACATCTGCTTCAACTGCTCTTCTTGTAATTCTGCTGCCTGAGCCTGTTTCAGTATAATGAATTACTGAAGGGAATTCGCTCTTTCTTGTAACAGCAGTTTCTGGTAATGGAGCTTTTGTAATAGTAAAATCATGTTTTACTGTTCTTTCATCAAATTTCTTTGTTTTTGGAACGGAAACAGCAATTTGATATGAACCACCATCAACAGGGGCAGCATCAAGTTTCTTTTCAACTTGTTTTTCTTCTTCGCCTTCTTTAACGGTTTCAAAAGCATACCAAGTAAGAGATAATTCACCATCACTGTTGGTTTTTACTCCTTTAAGATCAAATTCTGCTGCTTTACCATCATAAACTTTTTCAAAAACGGCAATATTTTCGCCAGCTGTAACAAAAGAAATGTAGGCTTTTTCAAGTTTTGCATCACCACCACAAGAAACCAACGTCATTGTCATGGCTGCTGAGAACAAAATTCCCAAAATACGATTGTTTTTCATCACAAAATTTCCTTTCGATTATTTTCAACTTTTTTAAGTTATGTGGTTTTATTTTAAAAATAAAAGATAAAGAAATAAATACTTCTAAATGCTAATGATTGTTTTTGCAATCAAGTGTCAAATTTTGACAATATTTTTAAATTATTGACAAAATAATTTCATTCAATGACATTCTTATCGAAATAATTTTCAATAAATAACAAAATGAAATTTTTGTCATAAACATGCTTGTTTTCTTTTCATGATAAAAATTTAGACAAAATATTATCTAATTTTTTTAAACTATTTTTACTTTATTGCTAAACAAAAAAAGGATTTTTCAATCCTCTTTTATATTATTAATATGCTTTAGCAAATAAGACTAAATATTTTGCTTTTTCTCCACAGACTGGACATGTATCTCCGAATGGAATTTGATCAAATGGAATACATCTTGCTGTAGCGTTGCTCACTTCTTTTACTTTATCTTCACAAGATTGTTTGCCACACCACATCATTTTTGCATATCCGCCTTTATTTACGATGTTTTGAACTTCTTCAAAAGTGTGACCTTCATGAATATTATTTAAAAGATTATTAAGAGCGGCATTATACATTTCTTGATGAATTGTTTTAAATAATTTAGAAACGGTTTCATCAAGATTATCAAGTGAATATCTTTCTTTAGTTCCATCATTACGTTTAGCAATCATACATGTATTTGCTGCTAAATCTTTTGGTCCAATTTCAATTCTTAGTGGCACACCCTTCATTTCATATTCACTAAATTTCCAACCTGGAGTCTTGTCAGAATCGTCTAATTTTACTCTAAACCCTGCAGATTCAAGGTTTTTTTGCAATTCACGAGCTTTTTGAAGAACTCCTGGTTCATTCATTTTAATAGGAACAATAGCAATTTGAATTGGTGCAACAAATGGAGGTAAGACAAGCCCATTATCATCTCCATGAACCATAATAATGGCTCCAAGTAAACGAGTTGAAACACCCCAGCTTGTTTGATGAGGATTCTTTACCTTGCCATCTTTATCTAAAAATTGAACGCCAAATGCTTTTGCAAATCCATCTCCAAAATAATGTGTTGTACCACTTTGAAGTGCTTTTCCATCATGCATTAAAGCTTCAATAGAATATGTTTCAAGAGCTCCAGCAAATTTTTCTTTTTCTGTTTTTCTTCCTTTTACAAAAGGAATTGCAAGTAAGTCTTTTCCACACTTATCATAAATTTCTAACATTCTTAATGCTTCTTGACGTGCTTCTTGTTCAGTAGCGTGCATTGTGTGGCCTTCTTGCCATAAGAATTCACTTCCTCTTAAAAATGGACGTGTAGTTTTTTCCCATCTAACAACTGAACACCATTGATTATAGAGTTTTGGTAAATCTCTATAAGAATTGATAATTTTTGCATAATGTTCAGTAAAAAGACATTCGCTTGTAGGTCTAATAATAAGTTTATCTTGGATTGGTTGACCTCCACCAATATCAGCAATTAGACATTCTGGGGCAAATCCTTCAACGTGATCTTTTTCTTTTTGCATTAAAGATTCTGGAATGACTGTTGGCATATAAACATTTTCATGACCAGTTTTCTTAAATTCTTTATCTAAATAATTTTGGATTTGTTCCCAAATTGCGTATCCATAAGGTCTATAAATAATGAATCCTTTGACACTAGAATAATCCATTAATTCTGCTTTTTTACAAACATCGGTATACCATTGAGCAAAATCTTCATCTCTGCTAGTAATTGATTTGTTTTTAATATCCATACTTCTCTCCTATTTTTGTTTCATATTAAGTAATTTTTTAATTGGTCTCTTATCAAGTGGGACAACCATCGAAGATTTATCCGCAATTTCTTTACTAATAAATGAGTTCACACCTGATTTAACTAATAATTCAATTTCGCTCCAACTGTTTGTGTTTATAGAGACAATTGGCACTTTGAATTGAAATAATTTTTCAAGCAAGTTTCTTGAGTTCATAAATTCTCTACTTTCAATACGTGTTGCTTGAGAAAGTTTCGCGTCAAATATAAATCCATCAAATAAAGAATAGGTTGCGTTTCTTAAGTTGTAATCACCCACTTTTATTGACAAATAAACTTCATAATCTTTTTGTTGTAAATTTTTAATTGATGTCATCAGTGCAACATTTGTTTCGTTATCAACTAAATCATCATTATCAATAATAAGTACATATTTTGTTCCTCCTGCACCATTTAGATGTGAGAAACTTCTAATAATATAAGGAATTTCATTTAGCTTAATCGGGTAAAAAATCTTTAATGCTTGCGATTCTTTTTCATTATTAAATATAGGAATAACTTTTCTAGCAATCATTGAGAATAATTCTTTATCAAGTTCATACTTTTGAGCATATTTTTTCGCTTCATCAATTGTGTCAAAAATACTATTTTTTGGTGAAACATAACTGATATAGCCTTGGGTCAAAACACGTTTATTTGCAATTTTTACAATAGGCATAAATTCAGCATTAATCGAATTGAATTTAAGCAATTTTTGGACTTCAGCTTTATAAGATTCTTCTGGATCAACGCTATTATTTGCTTCGTTTTTAAAGAACATAAATTCTTTATCGCTATCTTTGCATAGTTTTGCGATGTTTTGCATTTTTTGATATGCGTTCAAATAGTTATTATCTAAATCTTGAGTTTTTGCTCCAACAACTGAGAATGTATAAAAGGATGAATATCCATGAACTTCAAGATTTTCTTTTATATCAATTGTAAATTGTTTCAAGATTCTTCTAATTTGGAATTCGTTGAGTTGTCTTGTATCTAAAACGATAATTTCAAGAGGATCATTTTCAGTAAATACCATGTAAAAAGACGATAGATATCGCTTCTTCATGATGGCATTAGCAATAAAATAACAATATCCATATTCGTTAAATTGAGCCATTGTATTTTGATTTCTATAAATATTAATCACATACATATTTCCTTTTAAGAACATACCATGTGAATAATATCTGTTGGCTTCACTATCTTTATAAACGTCTTTTTTAGCAATTCCTCTTTTTGAAGAATTATATTCGCTAGGCAAATTGTTCAAGATATTTGAATTCAAATAAACAATTTTCTTTTCGCGGTCAACTACATTAGCGACAAACAAAATTCTATGATGGAAAACTCTATTTCTGACCTTTCCAGAGATAACATCACTTACACAAATCTTGTTATCATCTGTTAATAATTCCTTTCCAAAAATAAGATCAATAATCCAATTTGAAACTCTATTTCTTTCTTTTTCAGCAAGTTTACCTAAAAAATCAGTATAAGGAATTATCTTAACTGTTTTTAAATCATGAAAATTAAAATATTTTACTGTTTGATCTTCAAAATTAACGACATAGATGATGTTATTTGTGAATTTGTTTTCTAAAGAATTTCTAAATTTTTTATCGTGGTTTTTTTCCAAAATAAAACATATAGCAATTGCAATGCTAAATGCCACAACTATCGAAGAATACAATATAATCCACAAATAATGTTCCATACAAAAAATAAACAGAAATTTCTTTCTTTTGTTATTTTATAACAAAATCGACCAAACTACACTAAAAATATAAATTATGAGTGAATTTTAAATGCTTTAAAAAATACTTCTACTTTCATATAATATTCACACGGAGAAATACCCAAGTGGCTGAAGGGGTCAGTTTCGAAAACTGATAGAAGCGAGAGCTTGCGGGGGTTCGAATCCCCCTTTCTCCGCCAAAAATTATCGTTTTATTAAATTAAAAAAATAAATTTCAAAAACAAAAATGCCAAAATTTATTGGCATTTTTTGATTTTAAAAACTAAATTATGAATTAAAAACCTTGCAAATCTCAATTATTTTTGAAATTTAAAGTAAATTCTTAATTAATTCCTCTAATTTATTTAAATCATCAGTTGGTTCAAAGCGTGCTACAACTTCTCCATTTCTGTCGACAACAAATTTAGTAAAATTCCATTTGATATCTGGATTTGAAGCGTAGTTAGGATCAGCTGCTAACATCATATTATGTAAGAGGCTTCCAAGTTTTGAATCATCAAATCCACCAAAACTTTTTTGTGATTTCAAGTATTTATATAATGGCAATTCGCTTTCACCATTCACATCTGCTTTTTTCATTTGTTCAAATGTTGTGTTGTAATGTAGTTGACAGAATTCATGAATCTCATCATCACTACCTGAAGCTTGAGCACCAAATTGGTTGCAAGGAATATCTAAAATTTCCAAACCTGCTTCATGGTATTTTTTATACATTTCTTCAATTGGGGCATATTGAGGGGTAAATCCACATCCTGTTGCAGTGTTAACAATTAATATAACTTTCCCTTTATAATCAGCTAAATTTAATTCTTCACCGTTTCTTTTTGTTACTTTAAAATCATAAACCATAATTTATCCACCTTTTCTTTATTATATATAAAGGACATATTTATAAAAGCATTTTTGCTTAAAATAAAATCCCTTTTTAGGGATTCTATTCGTTTATTTCAGCTTCAATCGCTTTGTCTTTGTTTTTATCTTTCGTGTAATTTTCAATTGGTTTACATATTCCGTAAAAAACAGGGATAGCTAAAAATTCAACCCAAGTTGGATGCCATATACCAAGCCTCATTCCAACAAACAAATATGCAAACAATACTATAAATACAATATTTAATTTTGAAAGTTTCTTGTACATGCAAACTGCGAAAATAGAGTCTATAATTCCAGGAATAAAGAAGAGAGTCCAATAAATTGCCCAACCTAAACCATCAGGAAGTAAAGTTCCAAGAAGAATATAAGCAATTAAAGCAAGGCCAAATCCAATACCATCAATTATTTTTCTAACTAATTTTAGTTGAGGATTTACTTTTACTTGTTTTTCATCTTCTTCATCTTTATCTTCATCCTCATCATTATCGAACTTTTTCTTTCTTTGGCCATTTACAAAAATACCATCAGAATCGATTTTTATTTCTCTATCATCACTAGTAACATGTATTCCTTCATCATTTATTATTACTCTATCATTCCTATTTTTATTATCTTCTTTATTTAAATCTTCAGGATCAACATTTAATAAGTCATCAATTTTGACATTATAAAGTTTAGCTAAAGCAATTAAATTATCTGTGTCAGGTGCACTTTCTCCAGTTTCCCATTTAGAAATTGCTTGGCGACTAACTCCTAATTTTTCTGCTAAGGCTTCTTGGGAGTAACCATATTTCTTTCTATACTTTGTAAGTCTTTCTCCAGTTTTGTAATCCATACTTTTCCTCCTTTATTGTTAGTAACATTATTAAAGAAAAAATTATTCTAATCTACCAAATCTACTTTGAACTTTTGCAACTATTGGTTGCTATAACTCTAAAAACCTTGCAAATTGAGTCTTTTTTTAAATTGTCATCTTACCTTCATATTTTTCTATATATAAAAATGAGACAGTTCCTTCTTCTAATTCATTAAATAATTCGTCTAGAAAAACAACCGACATCATCTCGTTTTTCTTATCAATATTTATGACTCTAGCTAATCTTGTATCGCTAAAATTATCTTCATCATGAACGATAGCAATTTGTCCAACTTTAGGTAATCTTACATTTTTAATCATAATAAAAAAGTCAGATTAAACTGACTATTCAAGGCCTAAAGGCTTTGCTTCATATAGGAATAAATAGCAATTGATTTCGAAAATGTTAAAATTATTTTTGCTAGCAAAATAGATAACAATCAAAGTAACAACATAATCATCAACTGAATTATAGCCAAGTGAAGCTAAAAGTTTAGCAACTTCTTTTTCATTTAATTTTAATCCGACACAAATTGCTAATACCCAGTGTTTGGTTGGTATTTTGTCCTTATTTGAAATTACTTCATTAAAAATTTCTCTAGAAACGTTTGAATTTAAGATTAATTCATCATCACTAATTTCTTTTTCTTTTTGGAATTTTCTAAGTAACTTAACGAAATCTTCATTTGTATCTTTTACTTCATCTAATTCTCTTTTTTCTTTGTTATATCTTGAGATAATATAATTTGTTAATTTTGCTCTAGAATCTTCATCAGAAAAATCTGGAAAATTCTTGAATAGAATCATATAAATTGTAAAGTCAGGATTCTTCTTTAAGAATTTTGAAAACACTGATTCAGCAGTTTCATAAGCAAAATCTAAAGGATAATTAAATTCGCCACTTAAAAGAGGGAAAGCTACACTTTTAAATCCGTTTTCTAAACAAAGTTGTAGTGAACGATTGTATGCTGAGCGAAGATTTTTTTCTTCATCATGTTTTCCATTAATCCAGATAGGACCAACTGCATGAATTATTGCTTTACAGTTTGTTAAATTGAAAGAAGGTGTCATAACTGCGTTGCCAACATCACAATGACCAATTTGTTTACATGCATTTGTTAATTCTTCGTCGCCGGCTTTATGGAAAATAGCTCTACCTACTCCTTCAACCATTTTTAAATTAACATTACTAGCATTAACGATTGCATCAACTTGTGCTGAGACTAAATCACCACGACGTAAATAAAATGGCATAATTATCTCCTTTCAAAATCAAAAAAATTATATCAAATTTGAAAGTGCCATTGATACAATTATTTAATTGTATTTCCTCTCAATAATCATTGAAAATTCGATTTTTTATCATAATAATGAAATTAATACTGTATTTTCTAAATTTCTCATATATGATATTATCTATTCAAGGAAAGAAGTATGAAAATTTGTATTATTACCGACGATAACTCAGGAATTAAAGAAAGCGAAATTAAAGTAGACAATTTAAAAATTCTTCCAATGCCAATCATCATTAATGGTGATGCATTCTTTGAAAACCGCACCATTACCGATGAAGATTTTTATAAAAAACTCGAACAAGGTGCTGATGTTAAAACTTCTCAACCTTCTCCTGGATTAATTACAGACTTGTGGGACGAAACATTAAAAACATTCGATGCTATTATTCACATTCCTATGTCAAGTGGATTAAGTACAGAATGTGCTACTGCAAAAATGCTTGCCGAAGATTATAAAGGTAAAGTTTTTGTTATCGATAATCATAGAATCTCTGTCACTTTAAAAGAAAGTGTTCGTGAGGCATTATATTTAGCAAGTATTGGCAAAACCCCTGAAGAAATCACAGACTATTTATTAAATTCAGCATATAAATCAACCATTTACATCATGGTAGATACACTTAAGTATCTTAAAAAAGGTGGAAGAATCTCTGCTGCTGGCGCACTTTTAGGTGGAGCTCTTCACATCAAACCTGTTTTAACCATTTTAGGTGAAAAACTTGATGCTTTCTTTAAAGCAATTGGTGTTAAAAAAGCAAAAAATGCTATGATTGAAGCTATCAAAAAAGATGTTCAAACAAGATTCAAATACACCGATAAAGAAAATTTAATTTATCAAATGGCCTATACAAAAGATTATGAAGCCGCACTTGAATTTAGAAAAGAATACGCTAAATCACTGGGTATCAAAGAAGAAAAAATTGAACTTGACCCATTATCGCTTTCAATTGCAACTCATATTGGTCCTGGATCTTTAGCAGTAACTGTTTCTGAAACTTGTAGACCTCAAGGTTAAAAGATGTGAAAACATCTTTTTTTATTTGAAATATTAAAGTTTTGAAGGTTTTTTGTGTTTTTTGTACTTAAAAAGTTCATAAAAAATTTAATAAAGATAATTTAGATTTGAAGTAATTTTTGATAAAATTAATCTATGGCAAATAGAGGGATGAAAAGATGGCTACCTTTCTCAGCTCTTGTTGAACAACAAGTCTATCTTGACAAAATGATTTATGATAAATATAAAACAGAAAAGCCAAGAGTAAGCACTGAACAAGCGAGAAAGATTGATCGTATTTTGAAAGAATACGATGGCACTTCTTTAAACATGAAAATTTTTGTTGATGGTTATTTATATGAATATGAAGGAACAATCAAACACCTTGATCTCAACAAAAAAAGGATTGTTTTAGAAACGATAACAATCCCTATTAAAAATATAATTGATATTGAAGACCCTAATCCTTTTGCAGATATTCTTTAAAATCCTCTTTTTAATCTTCTCCATTTAACAATTGGATATAAGAAATAAACTAAACCAAAAAGTAGATTGCTTAATGCACTTAAAAATATCGAAATAATACCAACTACATGATAAGCAATATCTATCGATTCTAATCCAGAACCAGATAAAAGAGAAATTGTTTCAATACCACCGAGTGTTATAACAACACTTAAACCAATATTAATAAGTAATAAGATAGAACCAAAAATAATGAGTACAACATATGGATTTCTCAACTTTTTTCTTAAATCTAAAATTAAGAATATGAAATATAAAATTCCAATTGCAGCTCCAGAAATAAGGATAACTATCGTGGCATATCCTACTGCACCATTTACAATTCCGTTTATTAAAGTTTGAACGGAAGGAATCACGTAATCAAAAATAGCTAAAATTCCTAAAGCTAAAGCAATCGAACGTAAATCATCAAAATTTTTAGCCCTAAAGAAATATCTTCCGATGCTTAAATAGAAAAGTACATTTATTGCAGTGATAAATAAATCATAAAGTCCGTCATCATATGATTGTGAAAGAATTATCGTAAGTAATGACAAAAGTTCAGCAATTACCATTGCAATTGATGCAACAATTCCTAAATTAGCAACATTAAATTGTTTAAAAAATCTCAAAAATTTATTCACTTAACAACTACTCCTTCTTAATAAGAAATTCTACAGTGTATTTTCCTTTTTTCTTTAATCTGTATTGTTTGTGGCAAGGATCATCCCATGAATTGTCTCCGCCAACTCCACGTACTTTATCACAGATTGTGATGTAAGTGTATTTTTTCTTTGGAAGTTCGTCTGTATGAGTTGCATTTTCAATTTCTAAATCAGAATATGGCAAACATTTAAAGTTAAATGATTTATTTAATGAATAGAATCCTAACTTTGCACCATTTTTGCCTTCAATTTGAGCATATCTAGTAAATGTGTGGTTACCACATTCTTGTGGGAAAATGTAATTTACAAATTCTTTTTCAGGACTTGTTTCATAAACGCCAAGTTTTTGTCCTAAATATCTATCTGGATAAGAGTCTCTTTCACCTAATCCATAATATTTAAATGATTTAACAAGATAAGGAACTTTAAAGGTTAAACCAAATTGATTAAATTCAGCATCAAAAAGGTGTTTTCTATATGTTGCTTTAACTCTCATATCACCACTATTGAAAATTTCGTATTCAATTTTTACTTTTCTAATTCTTGGTAAATCTAAAATCCAATAAGTCATTGTGACTGTAACTGATTTTCCGTTATATCTAGATACTTTTGTATGAGAATTTAATGGTAACAACCATTGATTTTTACTATAACCGATGTATCTATGTCCAAAATATTTAAACATTGATCTTTCATTTGGAGTTATAGCTCTAAAGAAAGTAGCTTTGACAGCATCCTTTAAAAATTCTTCCCCATTAAATTTAATTGAAATAAGTCCGCCTTCCATCGCATTAAATCCAGTGAAAAGATAATGGAAGCCATTTCCTTTAACACCAACATTATATCTGCCACGAATTATTTCTAATTTTTCTTTAGTATCTTCTTTAAAAACAGTATTGCTTGAAGCATAATCAAAATTATATAAATAATCAAAATATCCAACTTCTGCACCCTTTTTTGCATAAATAGAGTCATTTTTTAGATGATAAGATAGTCTTACAAGTATTTCGCCTTCGCCAATATTAAGGTTTAAATTCTTAACATCATAAGCATAAGATTGACCTGGCTTTAAATCTAATTCAAAAGACTGTTCATTCTTCTTTTCACCATTAAGATATACTTCAGCAACAAAATAATATTTAGATGTATCAATAAACAAATTATCATTTCTAATTAAAATTTTATCTTCATCTTTTGCAAAAACTACGTCTTGATAGAAATATTTCATCGTATCAACTTTTGCATTCATCGATTTATCTGAACTTAATAAACCGTTACAACAGAAATCTTCATTGTTTGGTCTATCATCATAATCACTTCCGTAATTATATGTGTCATTTTCAGCATCATAAATACCTTGGTCGCAGAAATCCCAAATAAATCCACCTTGGAAAACATCATATTTATAAATTAAATCATTATATTCATCAAAATTTCCTAATGCGTTTCCCATAGCGTGCAAATATTCGCATAAAATAAATGGCTTTCTAACTTTTGCTTTATTTATTTGTTTTTCAATTGATGCAGGTGAAGGATACATTTCACTTGTAACATCACTAATGTGCAAATATTTTTGATCTTGGAAACACCCTTCATAATGGACAAATCTTGATGGATCAGTCTTTCTAAAATATTCAGAAGTTTTTTCTAATACTTTACCAGCATAAGATTCGTTCCCTAAACTCCAAGAAATAATACATGCATGGTTTTTATCTCTTTCATACATTCCTTTTGATTTTTCCATTACAAAATCTAAGAATTCTTCATGGTCACCAGGTAAAATTTGTGAACGTTTTGGTGCACCTGTTGCTCTAAAATTGAGCCATGTTCCATGAGTTTCTAAAGGTGTCTCATCCATTACATAAATTCCATATTTATCGCATAATTCATAAAAATATGGAGCATCAGGATAATGGCAGCATCTAATAGCATTAATATTATTTTGTTTGCAGAAAATGATATCTTGCTCAATGATTTCTCTTGTTAAAGCTCTACCTCTATGAGCTTCAAATTCATGTCTATTGATACCTCTAATAATTAAACGTTTTCCATTAATTAAGATAACTCCATCCTTAATTTCTATACGTCTAAATCCAATCTCAATTTCGTTATATTCAAATTCGATTTCGTTTCTAATTAAACTTGCTTCAAATTTATATAATTGAGGATCTTCTGCACTCCATGGTGATACAGCAGGAAGATATTCATTAATTTCTACAATTTCACTTTTTACATCTACAACTTTTGAAAGAATAATGTGACCTTTATATGAGAATCTATACGCTAATTTTAAAGAAGAAAGTTCTCCTTTTATCTTAAGAGCAAGATTCAAGTTTGCTTCATAATTATTTTCAGCTAATGTACTTCTATTATTTATATCAATGATATGTGTAAGAGGCATAAAGACTAATTTAACATCTCTAAAAATACCTCCAAGTCTCCACATATCTTGATCCATAAACCAACTTCCTTTGGTATGTTTAAAAACAATAACAGCAAATCTATTAACACCACGAATCAAAAAATTTGTTACGTCAAATTCAGTTGTTAAGAAATTTTTTTCAGAGTAACCGACAAATTGTCCATTAACATAAAGAAAAAGACCCATTTCAAACCCTTCAAATTTAAGAACTATTCTACTTTGAAGTCCGTTTGAAAAATCTAAATCCTTAAAATAAATTCCAAGTGGATTATTGATAGGACAACGACCAATTTCTAAAGTTTCGTTTCCGTCCCATTGATATTGAGTATTAACATAAACTGGTTTCCCATGTCCACCAAACTCAAAATGTTGAGGAACTTCAAAGCTTTCAAGGGATGAAATATCAAAAGCAGGATTTAAATATGTAAATACATCATTATTAAATGCATCAAAATATTTGAATTTCCATTTTCCAGTCAATAAAACTTCATTTGTTTTTCCACCAATAAAAGTTTTATGATCTGAATGGTCTTCAAGTGCATTTACACTTGTGATTTTTGGATCATCTAAAAATCTTAAATCTATTCCGTCCATTAGTAGTCCTCCCTTTGACTATCTTTAATTCAATTAAATGACTTCAAATATTCCACCAAAATGTGGAGGCAAAGCGTTAAGATGGAAGTCTTCTTTATAAGTTGATATGACTAAACTGAGTTTATCTTTAAGCCAATAAGTCTCGATATCATCGCTAAAATTTAAAATAATTAAAAATCTTCTACCCTTATAAGTTCTATAAAAAGAACAAATTTTATTTGATACATTTTGTCTTTCAAATGAACCATATTTTAAAACATCTGACTCATTTCTAAATTTAATCATTCGTTTATAGAAATTTAAAATTGAGTCTTCATCTTCGATTTCGTTTTTGACATTAATCTTATCAAAATTATTATTCATCCTAAGCCAAGTCTTTGCACCTTCATTAAACCCAGCATTTGTCGAATCATCCCATTGCATTGGTGTACGAGCATGATCTCTACAAATTGTTTCATTAATCATTTTCCATGCTTTTTCTTCACTTACTGGAAGAAGTTTTTGAACTGTTTTTATAGTAGAAAGCGATGCGCAATCATTGACCTCTTCAAGTTTTAAATCAGAGACATTGGTCATACCAATTTCTTCACCTTGATAAATAAATGGTGTTCCTTTTAATGAAAGTAAAAAGAGACAAAGCATCTTTGCTGTTTCTTTATAAAACTCTTTTTCGTTTCCATATCTAGAAACACTTCTAAGTTGGTCATGATTTTCTAAATAATTTGCAATCCATGGCACAGCTTCTTGCCATTTAAAAATAGGTTCAACCAGCTTTTTAGCTTGAAAATCGCTTTTAATTACAGGTATTTTTGACATTTTATCAGCATAAATGTGATCAAACTCAAAGAACATATCTAAGGCTCTTGAACTTAAAAATTCTCTTCCGATTTCTGGAGTGAGTGCTCCTGTTTCGCCAACTAAAAAGCAATTGTATTTATCTAAAACTTCAGTTCTAAATCTCTTTAATATGTCAAACATTCCTTTTTGATTAGCATAGAATTTTTCACCCTTATTATAGAGTTTAAAAATTGAATCATCTTGTAATGAAGTTTTAAAAATATTATTGATAACATCGCATCTAAATCCATAGACGCCTTTATCAAGCCAGAATTTCATGATGTCTTCGATTTCTAAAATAACATTTTCATTATGATAATTTAAATCAGCTTGAGTATCACAATATAAATGCATGTAATATTTATTATCTAAACCATCGATTTTTTTCCAACATGTTCCA
>Ga0247608_10004394_pt1 | contig 15807 bp, 10 predicted proteins | sample 176DNAGHGlowgp2_FD_193490 | JGI IMG/M metagenome (GOLD analysis project Ga0247608, IMG submission 193490) | Sheep rumen microbial communities from Palmerston North, Manawatu-Wanganui, New Zealand - 1766 DNA GHGlow gp2 | ecosystem: Host-associated > Mammals > Digestive system > Stomach > Rumen ... | reverse complement strand
GAAGTACAGTGTTGTTCATCTTCAGCATGACAGCACCATCGGTCTGCTTTGCCACTTTCCCGGTTTCAATGGTGATGGTTCTGCCATCAGCCAATTGAAGGGTTTTTGTAATTACGTTCATCTTATTTAAAACATCTAAAAAAAATAAATTCGTGCAAAAGTACACATTATTTTATTAAAACGTGCACAAAATCTGCATATTTTACTCTTTTTTATGAATTAATTCGTAACTTTGCAAGCAAAATACAAATAACGATGAAGAAAATATTATTTTTAGCCTTAACAACATGGGCATTTGCGGCCTGTAGCGACCAGAAACCTACCTTTACTGTAGAAGGAACTATCGATGGTGTCAAGGACACGACCATCTATCTGTACAATAACGCACTGAGCGGTGCTGTGAAAGTGGATTCAGCCAAGATTGGCGAGGATGGCGCCTTCACACTGAAAGGTGAGGCACCAAAGGATCCCGAGCTCTACTGCATCAACCTGGGCAACCAGATTATCTACGTGGGTATCGACTCTACGGAGACGGTGACCATTCACGCTAAGGCGCCCAATATCGCTCGCGACTATGAGGTGGAGGGCTCCGTGAATAGTCAGAAAATTAAGGAATTGTCTTTGAAGCAACAGGACCTCAGAGCCAAGGTTATTGCCATCCAGAATAATCTCGACCTGAACAGGGAGCAGATTACAGAGGCACTGCAACAACTGGTAGATGCCTACAAAGCGGAAATCGCCAACGACTACATCTACGAGAACCCTGGTTCTATCTATGCTTATTTCGCCTTGTTCCAGACATTGGGAGGCTACAACTTATTTGACCGTTCTAACGCGCAGGATGTTCGCGCTTTTGCTGCTGTAGCCACCAGTTGGGACACATTCCACCCAGAATCAGAGCGTACCAAACATCTACACAACACCACGATAAAAGGTATGAACGATACCCGTCAGCAAGCTGCTCGTGAGATGATGCAGGCAGAGGCTGTCAGTAAGGTGGAGACAACAGGTCTCATAGAACTGGAACTGCCTGACGTGAGTGGACAGACACGTACGCTGACAGAACTGAATGGCAAGGTGGTGCTGCTGGACTTCCACATGTTTGGCATGAAGGAATCAGCTGCCCGTATCCTCAGTCTGCGCGATTTATATGCTAAATACCACGCTCAGGGACTGGAGATTTACCAGGTAGGACTCGATGAAAACGAGCATTTCTGGAAACAGCAGACAGAATCACTGCCTTGGATCTGCGTCTATGACCCATCGGCACAGTCGGCCCTGCACTACAACGTACAGAACGTGCCCGAGTATTTCCTCATTGATCGCAACAGTCAGCTCTACAAGCGTTCAACACAGATGAAGGATGTGGAGGCTGAGATTAAGAGCCTTTTGGCAAACCCTACCAGCTCAGCCAAGTAAGCGACAGTCTCTACTGGCTGGGCGACTGGAAGCTGCCTTACCCCGTATATCGCTTCTGCACAGGTGATGTGGATGGCGACGGGAGTATGGATGCATTGGTGGGTGTTATTAACAAGACACGATTCCATCGGGAGGAGGGGCATCGTATTTTCATCTTCAAACAGGTGGATGGTCACGTACGTCCATTGTGGCTAGGCTCTCGTCTGGGTGCCGAATTGGTGGACTTCCGTTTTGCGAATGGTTGCATCAGGGCACTTGAGACAAATGGTAAGGGAAGATATGCCGTCATAGACTATGTATGGAAGGATTTTGGACCTGCCTTCAAACGGTTTATCATCAAAGATACCAATAAAAATAACGCCATAAAACAGTTTAATCAATGAAGAAAATCGTTTCTTTTATCTTCGCCACACTACTATTGACAGGTTGTGCCACTAAAGAGCAGACTGCACCGGTGAGCACACTCGACGTAGAGAGTCTGCGTGACAGTGTGGACCTCAACATGGACATCACAGGCTTGTCACTCAGCGATTTGCGTATTCTGGAGAATGTCTTCCTGGCACAGAAGGGTTTTCCTTTTGAGGATTCTTATATCCGCAGTGTCTATGGCTCAACGACGTGGTACGACTCACTGATGTGGGAATTCAGCGAGAACGAGGACTACTACGACCTGAACAGTGGTTACTGGGGCGGAGAACGCAACGATGAGCTATCATATCGCGAGGAATACTATAACAGTATCAAACCAGAAATCATCGCTTTCACCGATGAACAGCGAGCTTTCGTAGATCGTGTCAGACAGCGCGAAGAAGAGCTCCGCAAGCTGAATTTCAAGTCGGACAACGAGGATGACAAGGTAAACATCACCAATATCGTGAATCCTGCCCTGCTGAAGAATCCAGATCAGAGACTGTGGGATTACCTGGGTCGCAACGGCTTTGCCATCGTACCTGCCCAGCATCAGCAGTTGTTCCATGTTTATGAGCAGAACGACTACCACGAATTTCCAGCTTTCGTCACCACTGACCTCTACCTGCAACTTTATCACCTCTATTTCGACTGTATGTTGCGCGAGGTGGAACAGGAAAAACTGATGCCACTCTTGAAGGAATTCTGCGAGGAAGGACAGAAGGTGTTTGACAAGAGATTGCAACGTGAGAAGGAAAATGAAGATGCCGTGTACAACACGGATGGAGCTGCAGAATGGATTGTCACGTATTTCAAGGTGGCCAATGCACTCCTGGAGGAGCAGGCGCCAAAGGGCGATGCCGATGCTTTGGCAGAATATGAACGGGTGATGAAGAGCGTGAACGCCACTTCAGAGTTCCTGGACTATACGGATATACCTTTTGAATACAGTCTGTTCCGTCCTCGTGGTCACTACACCCGCAATGACAATCTGAAGCGTTATTTCCGCACGATGATGTGGTTGCAGACCGTGCCACTCAGATCAGACAATCCTTTCGACATGCTCAAGGCGAATATCTTGGCTGTGGAAATATGTGATGATCATGACAACCCCAGACTTTATACGCTATATAAGAAGTTGACGGAGCCCATGAACTTCCTGATGGGTCTGCCTGACGACGTGAGCATTGAACAAGTCAACAAGATTATCTCTGATATCGCCACATGTGAGATAGACCCGAACGAATTATGCGAAAAAGTCGATGAAATCGCAGAAAAGCAGACACGTATCCGTCCGAAGTTCCTGCGTACAGGTCGCAATAAGGTCCGTCTGATGCCACAACGCTATCAGCCCGATGCTGAGGTGCTACAGGAGATGGTGGACTATGATTCTGAGACCACCAAGCGCGAGGTACCCAAGGGTTTGGATGTGTTTGCCGCCATGGGTGTCAGTGCAGCAGAGAAAATTCTCATAGATGAACTGAACGAGCCCAACCGGTGGGGTAAATACGCCAGTAACCTGAAGCGCATGAAGAAGCGCATGAACGAGATCAAATGGGAAGAAAATGCCTCTACCCAGTGGATGAGTGCGCTGAAGACCATCGTTGACAAACCTCAGCACGCACCATATTTTATGCTCTCACCTGAATGGGACAAGAAATCCCTGAATGCGATGTTGGGTTCATGGACGGAACTGAAACATGACGCCATCCTATATGCCAAGCAACCCATGGGTGCAGAGTGCGGTGGTGCAGGTCCTCCCGATCCCATCGTTAAGGGTTATGTAGAACCGAATGTCAAGTTCTGGCAGAAAGCTATCGACTTGCTGAAGGAGAATAAGAAGATTCTGAGCACTCACAACCTGCTTACAGAGAAGATTGCCAACGCTAACGAGCGACTCATAGAAGAGGCTGAATTCCTATTGACCATCAGTAAGAAGGAACTGAAGGGCGAGGTGCTGAAAGATGTGGAATACGACGAGTTGGAGTATATCGGCGCAAAGTTTGAAAACATGTCACTGGAACTGTTGCGCGATAGCGAACACGAGCTTTGGGACTGGGAAGCCATTCAAGGTCCGGACCGCAAAGTAGCCTTAGTGGCTGATGTCTATACCGCCAATGGCGACAACAACCCCAACAAGAGTATCCTCTACGAAGCTATCGGTGATGCCGATGAAATCTATGTTATTGTAGAGATTGGAGGTTATCTATGGCTCACCCGTGGTGCCGTTTTCTCTTATCGTGAATTCCAGCGTTCCATCGATGACCAGCGCCTCAATGACGAGGAATGGCAGCAGTATCTGGAGCGCAACCCCAGATCAGGTGTGCCAGAATGGATGAACCCGATTATCGTACCTTTAGAAAAGACGCCAGTAGATAATGAGAGCGTTTTTTATAGTACTGGTTGCTAGCCTGGCTAGTATCACTAGTGGCACTAGTCAGACTAGTGCGACTAGTAGAACTAGTGCCACTAGCCTTCTCTTCACCGGCGATATCCTTTTAGACCGTGGTGTTCGGAAAGTCATAGAGCACCACGGCATCGATTACCTCTTCACCCGTCAGATGGACTCACTCTTCCGAGCCTCGCAGGTGGTGGTGGGTAATTTGGAATGTCCTGCCACCAGCATCAAGGCCCCAGTACAGAAACGCTTCATCTTTCGTGGAGAACCGGAATGGCTGTATGCACTAAAAAAGCACGGCTTTACCCATCTGAACCTGGCCAACAACCACAGCATAGACCAGGGCAGGAAAGGGCTCATAGACACCAAGGAGAACATCCTCAAAGCGAAACTGAAACCCGTTGGAATGGGCAAAAACCTGCAAGAAGCAGCTCAACCCGCACTCCTGACATCCCATCCTCGCAAGGTATGGCTCATCGCCTCTCTGGGAATGGCGCTGGAGAATTTTGCCTACCTACCCGATCGTCCCTGCGTCAACACAGAGAGGACTCAGGAAATCATCACGCGCATCCGCGACATCAAACAAAAAGACCCGCAGGCTGTGGTTATCGTGTCAATCCATTGGGGAGGCGAACACACCCTGAAGCCTGTACCCAGTCAACGATTGGATGCCCACCGCCTGATCAATGCTGGTGCCGATGCGCTGATTTGCCACCATACCCACACGCTGCAAACCATAGAACGCTATAAAGGACGTGATATCTACTACAGCATTGGCAATTTCATTTTCGACCAACAGAAGCCACTGAACAGTAAGGCATGCGTAGTAAAGGTAGAGGTAACCAAAGATAACGTGAAAACACAAGCCCTCCCTATCCACATCCAAGGATGCGTGCCACATTTAAAGTGATTTTTCTCACGCCCAATCGTTAAGAAAACAAAAAATCTCCTATATATATAAGGTGGAAGCAAACTTTTTGTTTACTTTTGCACCCCAAATTATCATAACAAGCAAAATTATGCAGAAAAATCTTGTGATTGTGGAGTCACCCGCCAAGGCTAAGACGATTGAGAAATTTCTTGGCGAGGACTATAAAGTAATGTCAAGTTACGGACATATCCGCGACCTGAAAAAGAAAGAATTAAGTATCAACGACACCACCCTGGAACCCGAATACGAGATTCCCGATGAGAAGAAGAAACTGGTTAGCGAACTGAAGAACCAGGCCAAGAAAGCCAATCAAGTATGGCTTGCATCCGATGAAGACCGCGAGGGAGAAGCCATCTCTTGGCACCTGTGTGAGGTGCTGGGACTAGATGAGGAAAAGACCAAACGTATCGTGTTCCACGAGATTACCAAACCTGCTATCCTTGATGCCATCGAACATCCTCGCACGCTGGATATGAATCTGGTGAATGCGCAGCAGGCTCGTCGTGTATTGGACCGTCTGGTAGGTTTCAAACTATCGCCCGTACTGTGGCGCAAGGTGAAGCCCGCCCTCTCTGCCGGTCGTGTACAGAGTGTTGCCGTACGTCTTATCGTAGAACGCGAGCGCGAGATACAGGCTTTCAAGAGTGAGACCTACTATAACGTAAGCGGCGTCTTCTCCATTGCTAACCCTGATGGTTCAATGACGGAGGTAAAAGCCACACTAGGTCAGCGTTTCAAGACCGAGGAGGAAGTGATGACATTCATGAACAAATGTAAGGATGCCACTTTCACCGTAGAGGCTATCCAGAAGAAGCCCATGAAGCGTACACCCGCTCCCCCATTCACCACCTCTACCCTGCAACAGGAAGCCGCACGTAAGTTGGGCTACACCGTGAGTCAGACGATGATGGTGGCACAACACCTCTATGAAAACGGACGCATCACGTACATGCGTACGGACTCTGTGAACCTGAGCAGTCTGTGCATCAACGCCACCAAGGAAGAGATTAGTCAGCTGTATGGCGAGCAGTACAGCAAGGTCCGCCAGTATCACACCAGTTCAAAGGGTGCGCAGGAAGCTCACGAAGCCATCCGTCCTACCTATATGGATCAGGCCACGATAGAAGGTACCGTACAGGAGAAGCGTCTGTATGACCTGATCTGGAAGCGTACAATAGCCTGCCAGATGGCAGATGCCGAAATAGAGAAGACCACCGTCACTATCAACATCAGCACCAGCGACGAGCAGTTTGTTGCCAACGGCGAAGTGGTGAAGTTCGATGGTTTCCTGAAGGTTTATCGCGAGTCTGTTGACGATGATGACGACAACAAGGACGAGCAGTCACACATCTTGCCTCCATTGAAGAAGGGTATGGAACTGAATCGTCGAGATATATCTGCCACAGAGCGCAACAGTCAGGGACCACAGCGCTATACGGAAGCCTCACTAGTACATAAGTTAGAGGAACTGGGTATCGGCCGTCCTTCTACCTATGCACCTACCATCAGCACTATCCAGCAACGTGAATACGTGGTGAAGGGCGATAAGAAAGGCGAGGAGCACAATTATGCCATCATCACCCTAAAGGGTAAGCAGATCTCACAGAAGCAGCGCACCGAGATGACAGGTGCCGACAAGGGTAAGCTGATGCCTACCGACATCGGAACTGTGGTCAACGACTTCCTGATGGAGCATTTCCCCAGCATCATGGACTACAACTTCACCGCTAAAGTGGAGCAGGACTTCGATAAGATTGCAGAGGGCAAGGTACTGTGGGACAAGATGATGAAGCGTTTCTACAAGGACTTCGAGCCAGTGGTGGAGACCACGATGAACGCCCGTTCCGAGCACAAAGCTGGTGAACGCCAGTTGGGTATCGACCCCAAAAGCGGCAAGCCCGTTTTCGTGAAGATTGGCCGTTTCGGACCTCTGGTACAGATTGGTACGGCTGAGGATCAGGAGAAGCCACAGTTTGCTCATCTGCCTAAGGAACTGAGTCTGGAGACCGTCACCCTGGAACAGGCACTGGAGCTCTTTAAGTTGCCCCGCATGCTGGGTCAGTTTGAGGGTGAGCCTGTCACCATCGGCACAGGTCGCTTCGGCGCTTACGTGCTCCATAAGAAGGTATATACCTCACTGCCAAAGGATGTCGACCCTCTGACTATCGGCATTGCCGATGCCGTAAAACTGATTGAGGACAAGCGCAAGCAGGAGGCTCAGAAACTTTTGAAGTCATTCAAGGAAGACAGCAAACTGACAGTTCTCAATGGTCGCTACGGTCCTTATCTGGCTTACGACGGCACCAACTATCGTCTGCCTAAGAACCTGCACGAGAAGGCTAAGGAACTGACCTACGATGAGTGCATGAAGATTATCAATAAGAATTGAGGTTTATGAAAAGGATTATCCTCATAGGCTACATGGGAGCCGGCAAGACTACGGTCGGTAAGGCACTCGCCAAGGAACTAGGTATCCCGTTCTATGACTTGGACTGGTATATCGAAAACCGACGTCGTAAGACAGTGTCTGAGATTTTTGCCGAACAAGGTGAGGAGGGCTTCCGTAAGATAGAGCATAACATGCTGCACGAGGTGGCAGAATTTGAGGATGTCATCATCAGCTGTGGCGGTGGTACGCCCTGCTTCTTCGATAATATCGACTATATGAACCAGCAGGGACAGGTGGTCTATCTGAAGGCCTCTCCAGAAGTACTCCACAAGCACCTGCTGATGGGTAAGGGCGAACGTCCGCTGTTAAAGGGCAAGAGTGAAGAAGAACTGATTACCTTCATCCGCGAACAGTTGGAGAAGCGCGAGCCCTTCTACAGTAAGGCACGCTACACGGTAGATGTAAGCCTCCTGGATAATTACGACAAGATAAAATTCACCATAGAGAAGTTAAAAGAGCTACTTCAACTGTAGACAGTATTTTAATCCATAACATTTGCACAAATGAAGAAGACAGGTTACCTCAGAATCCTTCGAGGAGTCATCATGTCATTGACATTGATTGTTTCTCTATCAGTACAGGCAGCTGAAACAAAGTGGTTTTTAGTGGCAAACCACAATCAGTATTTGCCTATGTCGGAAGTGGGCATGCTCGTAGCTGCCGACAACGAGTCTGATTTTTCTGTACTTGGTACCACGGGCAATGTACTGCTAAGCGGAGTGCGTATCGTCACCTTTGAGCAATTGTCAACAGAGGGTATCATCGAAGTGCAACAACAGAGCGACAACAAGCTGCTTCGCAGTATTGTCCAGGGAGAGTTGACCCTCGTTGGTGCCACAGGACAAGTGGAAATTTTCTCGCTATCGGGTGTTAAGAAACTGGAATTCAAGGCCAATGGCGGCGAAACCCGTCTTGATGTATCATCGCTGCAAAGCGGCACCTATATAGTACGTTGTGGAAAGAAAGCGTTTAAGTTCATTAAAAAGTAAAACTGCTATGAAGAAGTTCTTATTAGTATTTATCGGCATAGCAATTGGTCTGGGAACCTATGCAGGAAGAGACGATTCAGCACCCACGCAACAGGAAATAGACAATGAACTGCAGAAGCTGAAAAACAATATGGTACTGGTTGAGGGAGGCACATTTGGCATGGGCGTCGCAGCTCACGAGACCACCGTCGCCTCTTTCTATATCAGTAAATATGAAGTGACACAAGGACTCTGGCGCGCTGTGATGGGCAAACTGGGCTATTTCGATGGATCAACAAGAGATGACCAGTTGCCTTTGGAGAACCGCAGTTGGGACGCCTGTCAACAGTTTATCAGCAAACTGAACGAGATGACGGGTGAAGAATACTACATGCCTACCGAGGCAGAGTGGGAGTTTGCTGCGCGAGGCGGTAACAAGAGTCAAGGCTATATCTATGCCGGAAGCAACAACTTGGAAGAGGTAGCCGAATGGCCTGCAACAGGGAAATCTCGTGTGGGCACGAAGAAACCCAATGAACTGGGACTCTATGACATGACGGGTAATCTTGCAGAATGGGTAGCCGATGGTGAAAGCGACGAACTTAAGGCTGCCACACGCGGTGGTTCGTATGAGTCACCAAAAGACCTCTTGCAAGTCACATGTAGAAGCACAGGCTTCTATAAGTCCACATCCTCTTATCTTATCGGTCTCCGCTTGGCTAAAAAAGCAACTCAGCAACCAGCAAAGCGCCGTCCCTTCTTCATCAGTTATAATAAAGGCGGTGAGGAACAGCAGGCTACTGTCAACGGCATCCGCTTTATTCCCAGCCAATATGGCAAGGAGGCCTACGCTTGGCAACCAGCCGATGATGAATGGCAGAGCTATACCTCGCTGGCTGCCGATGGTTTCGACATTCAGAACGTACGTTCTATCAGCCGTACCCGCATAGAACTGACTGAAAGCAAGGGCGAAGAGCTGCAACAGGCCTTGGAAGAAGAAGCCCAGTCTGGTAATGCCGATGTGAACGCCATCGTGGCTGCCTTAAAGGAAAATTCAAACATGGCCGATGCACAGACAGACGGCACCAACATTATAGTGCGTGAAGAGGGCGACAGCGTCTATACAATATACCCTATGGTACAATTCAACGACCCCTTCACCATTGAAGAGTCTAAAGCCTTTACTGCACGTCTATGCGAGGAAACAGCGAAACCACACAAGGCTTCAACCAACAACGAGAAAAAGATTGCCATCTTCAATTATTATCAAGGTATTGACCAACGCGCTGGACAAAACTCTATTGTCAAAGGATTATACGATCTTTTTGAGAGCTACAACTATCACGTGGACCTTTATGATAACAAAGAAAAGCAGTTCACCCATGACAACGTGAAGAAAGTCGTGAACGATGCCTATAACAACGATACCTATGCCGCAGTCTTTATCTTCACTCATGGCTTCTCGCACACCGACGGAGGCGTCAACTGGCAGGGACACACCCATTCCTACTACGTGACACCCGAAGAATATGACAAGGACAATATGCAAAGCGACAAAATAGACGAGCATTACTATAAAGTGCTCGGATTGGAGTTTGGCAAGAACTACTACAACAAGGCATTCCGTGTTGACGAACTCAATGTGGGCAAGAACTGCCTGCTCTACGTGGGATCGTGCTACGCTTTCAACCAGACTACCATTCTGCCGCAAGTGCCCTGGGTGGGATGGTCAGGCGTCAACACACTGGCACAAGCTCATGCCGCCATCGTGTCAAGTCTCATGCTTACTTACCGAAAGACACTGGGCGAGGCAGTCAACAGCATATGGAAGACCGAAGCCGGAGGCACCTTGCAGATGAACACAGCAAAGGCCAGCGGCATTACTTACAGCAATGCTACCATGCCATTGGACAAGACCTATGTAAACTTCTTCAAAGTTGAAATAGACAATTTCCAGACAGCAAACAAGCTGCTCATGTCGAACGGCAGATTCACTGAACTACCTATCAGCGGCCGCCTAACTGGCAACGACACCGACTTCTCGTTCGAACTGGAACCGCTACAGGATAACGGTTCGACCTCTAATAGGGAATTTCCGATTTCGGTAGAGGGCAACAAGTTCTCGACAAGCCTCCGACTGCTGTCTAAACTCAGAGGAATCTATCAGCTACAGGCCTTCTACTACACCGATAAAAAGAAAAAGAACAAACGATACATCCATCTGACCAATCCCGTCTACCTGGCCTGTTCGGACAAATTCCAGGAAAACGATGCCATCGTGCTCAAGCCTGCCAAGGATTCTAAGATTGTGATGACCACGGCAAAGACACCAGGTGAGCAGTTAGAGTTCGGCTATTACTACGACAAGGATGTGTGGTTCGATATGAACAACAACGGAGTGCGTGAGTGGGGTGAATATCCCGACTGGGAGACCATCGACTACACTACGTTCCGACCCACGGTGCAGTCTCAGACATTCACTATCTATGGCGACCTTAGGGAATACTTTGATTGTGGAAGTGACAATTTCGAGCATAACTACAACCGACTGACCAGTATCGACATGAGCGAATACTATGGCAACCTGAAAGGCATTTATTGCGCATACAACGAACTGACCAAACTCGTGTTACCCAAGGGCACACCGCTAAGCTATGTATGGGCATCGAACAACAAACTGGCAGAGATTGATGCATCGGGACTGTATTTCTTAGAGACCCTGATGCTGTCGAACAACCAGCTGACGAGCGTCAAGCTGCCCGAATCGTATACCCTATACAAACTTGACATACAGAGCAATAAGAGCTTAAAGGCCATCGATGTGAGCGAACTGCCTAACCTAATGGCACTTCACTGCCAGAACTGCGTCATCGAGCAGCTTTATGTAAACAATAATCCTGAGCTGACAGAACTTCTCTGTGATGGCAATCGCCTTACAACCCTTGACTTGTCGGCCAATCAGAATTTACTTGCACTGGGATGCAACTACAACCAATTAAACAAGGAGGCGCTGGAAAGCATCTACCGCCAAGTGCCCGACATTTCAGGTAACATAGATTCGCTTGAGTATAAGTTGTGGTTACCACAACTCTTCCGTATGCTCCGTGCCAACGGCAACCCTGGCTTTTATGAGGCCGACCAGTCAATAGCCACGAAGAAAGGTTGGGAGTTTGAAGATAAGTGGACGGGCTACAGCCGTCGCTCACGCCGAACACCATTAGGCAACGGAGGTACTAACAGCAAATAATCATTCGCAATAACACAAAAAAATATAAACCGTAAATGAAGAAATGGACCTTAGATGATGCCCGCGAATTGTACAACATCAACGGATGGGGCACGAGTTACTTTGGTATCAACGACAAGGGTGATGTCTATGTGACGCCCAGCAAGGACGAGGCGCAGATTGACCTGCGCGAGGTGATGGATGAACTGTCGCTACGCGACGTGACAGCGCCTGTGCTGCTGCGTTTCCCCGATATCCTGGACAATCGTATTGAGAAGACATGGAGCTGTTTCAAGAAGGCTGCCAAGGAATACGATTATAAAGGTGAGAACTATGTGGTCTATCCTATCAAGGTGAACCAGATGCAGCCCGTGGTCGAAGAGATTATCTCTCACGGACGTAAGTTCAACCTGGGTGTCGAGGCTGGTTCAAAACCCGAGCTGCATGCCGTCATTGCCGTACAGTGTCAGAGCGACTCTATCATCGTATGCAATGGCTATAAGGACGAGAGTTATATCGAACTGGCCCTGCTGGCACAGAAGATGGGTAAGCAGATCTTCATCGTCGTGGAGAAGCTGAACGAACTGGATATCATTGCCCGCGTGGCTAAACAGTTGAATGTGCGTCCTAATATCGGTATCCGCATCAAACTGGCTTCCAGTGGTAGTGGCAAATGGGAAGAGAGCGGCGGCGATGCCTCAAAATTCGGACTGACCAGCGCCGAACTGCTTGAAGCGCTGGAGATGCTCGACAAAAAAGGTATGCGCGACTGCCTGCGCCTGATTCATTTCCATATTGGTTCGCAGATCACTAAGATTCGTCGTATCCAGACAGCCCTGCGCGAGGCTTCACAGTTCTATATCCAGTTGCATAAGATGGGCTATAACGTGGACTTCGTGGACTGCGGTGGTGGTCTGGGTGTCGACTATGACGGCACGCGCTCACCATCTAGCGAGAGTTCTGTCAACTATTCTATTCAGGAGTATGTCAACGACTGTATCTACACCTTTGTGGATGCAGCCAACAAGAACAATATCCCCCACCCCAATATCATCACTGAGAGCGGACGCTCGCTGGCTGCCCACCACTCTGTGCTGGTTATCGATGTGCTGGAGACAGCCTCACTGCCCGAGATGCCCGAAGAGTTTGAGCCCGACGAGAACAGCCATCAGCTGGTAAAGGACCTCTACGAGATCTGGGATAACCTCTCACCTCGCAATGTGCTGGAGGACTGGCACGATGCTGAGCAGATTCGTGAGGAGGTGCTGGACTTGTTCTCACATGGTATCGTGGATTTGAAGACACGTGCTGAGATTGAGGCGATGTACTGGAGCGTTTGTCATGAGATTAACGCTCTGGCCAAGAACCTGAAGCATATCCCCGAGGAACTGATGAACATCGACAAGTTGCTGGCTGATAAGTATTTCTGCAACTTCTCTCTGTTCCAGTCATTGCCCGACTCATGGGCCATCGACCAAATGTTCCCCATCATGCCTATCCAGCGACTGGACGAGCGCCCCACGCGTAATGCCACGCTACAGGATATCACCTGCGACAGCGACGGTAAAATCGCCAGTTTTGTGACCAATCGTCATAACTCGCACTCACTGCCCGTTCACACATTGAAGAAGAACGAGACCTACTATCTTGGCGTGTTCCTCGTAGGTGCCTACCAGGAGATTCTGGGCGATATGCACAACCTCTTTGGCGACACTACCGCTGTCCACGTATCCGTGAAGGATGGTCACTACCACATTGACCAGATTTTCGATGGTGAGACCGTAGCCGAGGTGCTGGAATACGTACAATATAACCCCAAGAAACTGGTACGCCAGTTGGAAATCTGGGTATCAAAGAGTGTGAAGGAAGGAAAGATTTCACTCGAAGAAGGCAAGGAGTTCCTGAGTAACTATCGCAGCGGACTCTATGGATATACGTATCTGGAGCAGTAGTTAAGGAGTTAAAGGAGTTAAGGAGTTAAGGAGTTAAGACGATAGTCTGGGAATGGAGTTTTTTAGCGACTGGTTCATACTAGGATTGAGCATCTATGCTTGGATCACCATTGTGACGGTGGTCAGCATCTTTATTGTGATGGCTCGCTCGCACATACCCGCAGAGGTGGCCTTTCTGGGCGCTCTCACCGTCTTGCTGGTCACGGGTGTAGTATCTGAGGAGGAAGGCATGGCCGGCTTCGGCAGTGAGCCTGTAGTGGTTCATGCAGCCTTCTTTGTCATCATTGCCGGCTTGATGCAGACGGGTGTACTCTATTGGCTCACCAAGCATGTACTAGGCGACCCCAAGAACTACAACAACGCATTGCTGCGCCTGATGGTACCTACCAGTCTTCTGGCAGCTATGCTCAATTCAGTTAATGTAGTGGCCCTTTTCATCGATGCGGTGAAGATATGGGCACGTAAGTTGAATATCTCGCCTTCTAAGCTACTGCTTCCCCTGAGCTATGCCGCCACGTTGGGTGGTATGTGCACGTTGCTGGGAAACTCCTCTAACCTGGTGGTGGCAGGCCTCTATCTGAATAAGACAGGACATTCCATGCACCTCTTCGAACCATTGCTGCCAGGTTTGGTGCTCACCATTGTTGGTATACTGTTAGTCATCCTCATGCAGCACTACATCCCCCCACGCAGAACGGCCGAACAGTCGTTTGAAACCACTAGCGACTATACCGTAGAGCTGCTGGTGCCTACGGATAATCCGGCTGTTGGAAATACCGTTGAGGAAGCCGGTCTGATCAACGTCAAAGGTGGCTCACTCGTCGAAATTGTCCGATTTGATCGAGAAATTATCATGCCTGTGCCCAAGGATGAATGGGTGTTGGGTGGCGACCGATTGATCTATGCCGGACAGATTAATGAGATTCTAGAACTGAAACGCACCCACGGATTGGCAGCTGCCGATCATCACGTATGGAGCATCAATGATATCGACACCCAACGTAAGATGCGCACTGCCTACGTTAACTTTGGCAGTCCGCTCATCGGTCGATCTATGTCGGAGTGTCATTTCGAGCAGAAGAATAACGTAGCACTTGTTGCCGTTGCCCGTCAGGGTAATCGTGTCAATGGACAGCCACGTGAGATTCGCTTGGAGGCTGGTGACTCATTGCTATTGGAATGTCCACCCAAGGGCGACCGTCACCTGGAGCAGGAGACACGCGGAATGGTGACTTTCTTCGATAGTCATTTCGTGCCACAGCTTGGAAAAAAGACCATTACATCGGCTATCATCCTGGCCCTGATGTTCCTGATTTCATCGCTCCATCTGCTACCACTCATGGCCTCAACCATGTTGGCAGCTGGTCTGATGATGATATTTGGATGCTGTCGCATCACGGGCGTAACCAAATATATTGAGTGGGAACTGCTACTCATCCTTGGTGCCACGGTGGTATTCTCTGTGGCTATCACCAAAACAGGTGTCGCTGAAACCATAGCCTATCAGGTACTGCACCTATGCGGTAATAATCCGTATGTCGTCATGGCGGTAATGTGCCTGCTGGCCTCTATCGTCAGTGAGTTCGTTAGCGACGTAGGTTCCAGTGCCGTATTCTTCCCTATCATGTATCAACAAGCCGAGATGCTGGGCTGTAACCCTATGCCATTTGTCATGTCGCTGATGCTCAGCGTCACCCTTAGCTTTGCATCGCCTATAGGCAGCAACACCCACATGCTCATCTACGGTCCAGGTTCGTTTAAGTTCACTGACTTTGCCCGTTTGGGCATCGTGATGCATATCGTGCTACTCGCCGTAGCACTAGGCTTAGTAACTTTAATTTATCCACTATATTAATTAGATTCCGACATGAAACCATCATTGACCATCATCAAAGTAGGCGGTGCCGTTGTAGAGGACGAGGCACAGCTGACGCAACTTTTACGCGATTTCACCGCTATTCAGGGTCCCAAAATATTAGTTCACGGTGGTGGCCGCAGAGCCACGAAGATAGCTGAGCGACTGGGCATAGAGACAAAGATGATTGACGGTCGTCGC
>Ga0247608_10004393_pt1 | contig 15807 bp, 12 predicted proteins | sample 176DNAGHGlowgp2_FD_193490 | JGI IMG/M metagenome (GOLD analysis project Ga0247608, IMG submission 193490) | Sheep rumen microbial communities from Palmerston North, Manawatu-Wanganui, New Zealand - 1766 DNA GHGlow gp2 | ecosystem: Host-associated > Mammals > Digestive system > Stomach > Rumen ... | reverse complement strand
CGGGTGCCGTGGTTACAAGGTCAAGATTATATTCCCTCTCGAGACGTTCCTGAACGATTTCCAAGTGAAGCAGTCCTAAAAAACCGCAGCGGAAACCGAATCCGAGTGCAATGGATGTTTCCGGCTCATAGTGGAGTGAAGCATCGTTTAACTGCAGTTTCTCCAGCGCATCCCTTAAATCGGGGTACTTGGCACCGTCTGCGGGATATACGCCGCAGTATACCATTGACTGAACTTTTTTATATCCAGGCAGGGCTTCCTTACAGGGATTGTTTGCATCCGTTACGGTATCGCCGACTGCCGTATCTCTTACATTTTTAATCGAAGCCGTGAAATAACCTACCATTCCGGCGGAAAGCTCATCACAGGGGATAAACTGTCCTGCGCCGAAATAACCGACCTCCACAACCTCCGCTGTCGCTTTGGTTGCCATCATAAGCACTTTTGTGCCCTTCTTTATAGTGCCCTCCATCAGTCGCATAAATACGATTACACCTTTATAGGAATCGTATAAAGAGTCAAAAATCAATGCCTTCAAAGGTGCATCCGGATCGCCCTTGGGAGCGGGAATTTTTTCAACGATTGCTTCCAAAACCTCATCGATTCCGATTCCGTTTTTTGCAGAGATTAAAGGACATCCCTGTGCCTCTATTCCGATGACGTCTTCGATTTCTTCGATAACCCTCTCCGGTTCTGCAGAGGGGAGATCGATTTTATTGATTACGGGAAATACATCCAGATCGTGATCGAGTGCAAGATAGACATTTGCAAGTGTCTGCGCTTCGATTCCCTGAGCAGCATCCACAACCAGAATCGCCCCGTCACATGCCGCCAGACTTCTGCTGACCTCATAGTTAAAATCCACGTGCCCCGGAGTATCAATCAGGTTGAATACATACTCTTCGCCGTTTTTCGCCTTATAAATTGTACGAACAGCCTGGGATTTAATGGTAATTCCGCGTTCGCGTTCCAGATCCATATTGTCGAGGACCTGAGCCTGCATTTCACGGCTGGTTAAAAGTCCCGTGCTTTCAATGATGCGGTCCGCAAGAGTGGATTTGCCGTGATCGATGTGCGCCACGATGCAGAAATTTCTGATTTTTGACTGATCTGTATTTGACATTCTGTATAACTCCTATGGTAATCGTCTTTTAACGGACAAGATATTTTACCATATTATCCCCTCTCACACAACCGACTCTCGGTCTTTCACACGGGTCTTTTTTATTCTGCCGCTTTGTAACAATCAGGAACAAAGCCACCCGCCGCCGGAAAATAAGCAGGCCGGTCATTACAAAAGCATGTTATTATTTTACCACGGAACCGGAAAAAAGAAAAAGCATCATCTCTTGACAAATCAGGCTTTCATGAATAAAATAGATACCGTATGTGTGCATTAAAAACGTCCGTGTCCGGCTTTAATGCAAAGAAACCAAATATAAACGGAGGTGAAAAGCATTGGCTAATATCAAATCTGCGAAGAAGAGAATCCTTGTTAATCAGACAAAGGCTGACAGAAACAAAGCAATTCGTTCCGGCGTTAAAACTGCTGTAAAGAAAGTTTACGCTGCTATCGATGCTAACGATAAAGAAGCTGCAAAAGCTGCATTACTTGCTGCTACCAGCACGATTGATAAGGCAACCACAAAGGGCGTTTATCATAAAAACTATGCTTCCAGAAAGATTTCCCGTCTTAACCTTGCAGTAAACAAGATGGAATAAGTCTTTGAAGCAATTTAAAAAAGACAAAATAAAACCTCTTCGATACCGTCATGTCGAAGAGGTTTTTTAATATTATACTCGATTAGTTGCTCTGTGATTGTTTCTTCCGCAATTCATCCAATTCTTTTTGCAATGCATCTGCGCGCGCTTCTGCCTTATCGGCTCTTGCTTCTGCAATATCGGCTCTTTTTCTTTGTTCCTCGGTATTTTCCCGTTCGATTTCTCTTCCTTCTTCAATACAATCTTCTTTGAACATATTCGCACGCAGATACTCTGCCATCCATACATTATTCTTTCGTGCCATTTTCAAACCCTCTTCCATCTTTGCAGTCAAATCATCGGTAGGTATTCCATTACGAATATAACGATAAAAATCATCCAGTTCTTTTGGAATATTATTCCCCTGATATGCACAGTTAAAAAAATATTTACAAGTACCATCTTTCAGCATAATAGTTTTCTTACCCTTATGCATATTTTGAAATATATATACAGGTTCGTTTTCTCCGAACGGATCAAATGTACATACAAAAATCACATTACATTCAGGAAGTGCACTGTATGGCTTACCTTCATCCAAACTGGCCAAATCTATCAGAGTCTGGTAATATCTGCTCCTCTTAGGCAAATAGTGTTTTTTTACAGTCTGCTTTCCCAGATTTTGCATCTCCACATCATAGATTACATCTTCTGCCTTAGTATAAATGTCTATGCGGATTTCTTTGCCGTCCTTTGTCTTTTTAAAACTTCTTTCCGGAACAACATCCTGCAATTCACCTATCGGTCGCCTCAATAATCTCTCCAGAACTTCACGACATATTTCATGATCACTCAGAACTTTTCGCCACATGAAGTAGTCAGTAATAGGCAATTCCTCGTAAGTATTAATTAATTCACTTTCATTTAACATAGTATCCTCCTGTCCTGCAGGAGTCATTTATCTCCTGCTTATTATGTATAAAGCAGGGATTTTCTTAAAGAAATAATTGAATGCTGAATAATCAGCGTTTAGAAAAAACAGACAGCCTTTCGGCTCAGAAAAACACTGCTTGTGATTGTTGTTATGACCATCCTAACATCGTCACAAAATTGATTCAATAGTCCTCGAGCAATTTTATATGAATTCCAACATTTTTGTAAATAGTTCACAATAAAATAGCTTTTATAAATAGCAAAACCCGCTCCATGCCTTGCACAGAGCGGGTTTCAGATGTCAAAACACAAAACATAAAGAAAGAACAAATATATTGTAACTATACCTCTGTATCTTTGTCTTTATTATTCATTTCTCTCTTTTTAACTATCTTTATTCAATCCTTTAATTTCGTTATATATTTCATCTCCAAAAAAATCCTTCGTAGATACTTCAAAATAATACATATCAAAAAAAATCGCCTTAATCCAACGAAAGCCACCCATTACATCATTCGAAAAATCCTGCATTGAAACATAAGATGTAATACTATCAGAAGTATATTCTTTAATTTTCAACATCACCGGCTTTGGTAACTGAATGTACTTAACCTTAATTCCATCATATTCTCTCGTCAATAAATCGCTCATTGCTTCTTCTATTTCTTTACTGGGAGTATCTGATTCTTGAATAATATATAAACCTGTATTGCCAATCACACCTTCAATTCCAGAAATACCAACTAAAAAGGTACTTTCTTCGCTCATATTATCTGCAAATTTTTTCAATAACTGTTTTTGCTCTTCCAAACGCCTTAATTCTATTTCATAATCCTCCCAATGTTTTTTAGTCAATTCTCCTTTATATGAAACAGATAACGCCCTGTTAGATGTATAATATACGGTCTTATCACCAGTTTGAGGATCTTCGTAAATTAAGCGATACACATGATCTTGGGGATACATATTCTGAATATATATACATAACTGAGCCGGAGTATCCGAACTCCACAAGTATCCCACTCCACTTTGATTAATTGTATCAATCGCAAATGAGGAACAATTATTTTGCCATAACTCATAATACTTATTATAACCTTGAATAAATTCCCCTATTTTGTTTACTGATTCTTCACTATTGACCACAAACGGCATAGAGATAATTGCTGCATACATACTTTCTGGTAATTGATCATTATTTTTATCATACTTATAATCAATTATTCTATTATAATAATTAGATTCATAGAAATTATCTTTTGCTTTATATTGAGAATAACCAGATGCAACTTTTAATGTACCTGGAATTTGCTTTCCGGCAACCATCCCTGCCCTTCCGAATACAACTTTACCCGCTTGGTCAGTCCACGAAACAAGCGTTGGTACAGTAACAGTATAAAAATCTACAAATCCATTTCCCGTTTCGTTAGTCGGAAAATAATAATTGTAATAACCCCAATTTCCAAATCCAAAACATCCAAAATTTTGATCATACTGATTTTTCAAGTAGTTATCAGAATACTTTTCTTCCTCCGAACCAAAATAAGAAATATCTTTAATATGAGGATCTATTTGAGATAGTTTAAATGATTCACTTTCTCCCTCATAATAATAACTGGTCCAGGCATGTCCAGAATAACCATTTTTGTATATAACAGAACTGTCTACGTCAGGCGTAGAAGAATGAATCGATAAAACCGCTTTCCCATTATACATTGAATTCAAATATTCTTTATACGTTTTATAAAGTCCCTCTTCATTTCCGCTAAGAAAATCCTCTGATTCACAATAATCCATATATCTTACATTATAATTTCCTTTTACTTCATTCCCCTCACTATCCAACTTAAGAATTACATACTTCGAAAAATGTGCTAGGGTAGCCTCAATCAAATCTCCATTTTGGCTTTGAGATTCCACATATTCCAGTTGATCCAACTCCTCATTCACATAGTAAAGGCCATATGCTTCCCCATCTACATACTCATCCGCATTGATTTGTACCTCAACATCAGCGTTTTTCAAATCTCCGTCCATTACAAAACATATTCCAGTTCCGACCATTCCTTCAATATTATTTTTGGAAATTGTAAAAGATTTCGGAATTTCGTAAATATGGAATGTCGGAACATTTTTTGCAGCGGTTGTAATTGTTGCATCAACATTTAATCCACTGTTAAACAGTTCGCTATCATTGTACGATACTTCCTTTTCAGCATCCGCCGGGTCATTTGGATTTAAGCCGAGTTTCAACTCCAACTCATCGGATATGCCATCCTCGTCTCCATCATAAGCCATCGGGTTAGATCCGTTTTCTATTTCTTCTTTATCAGACAGACCGTCACCATCGGAATCTGAAACATCACATAAAGTACCATTTTTCTGCTCTTCAATATTTGTCAGTCCATCGTTATCTGAATCAACATCCGCATCAGAGACTCCGTTCGAACCGGATATTGCGGATTCCGGATTCGTATTTGAGCAATAAATCTCATAATAATCACTTAGTCCGTCTTTATCACTATCCTTTTTAGCCAATGCGAGTTTACAGGTATTATCAGTATTTTCATTGCTAATTCCATAGACGAATACTTTATTATCCGCATTATTCGGATATACATATTCTATCGTAATAACATTTAGGCCTTCTATCAGTCCTTTATTCTTAAACTGCCAGTTTTTACGAAACTTCTTTTCCCCGCTATAAAGTTCATTTCCGTCAATATCACTGACTGAATATTTTATAGTAGAAGGACTATCCTCTAAATTGGTTTTTCCTTTTATATACCCTATTTTCTCCGTTGTATGGTATAATCCCTCAACATCCGTCTTTTCCAATTCCTTAGAAACAAGGTATGATTCTTCATCGGAAAATGAATTAGGGTTCATTTTATAAGCCCATGTCTGATAAGCAAAATTAAAAGCCGGATATAGTTTATATGCAAAGAAAGATGTCCACAAACACGAGATTACAAGCGCTACAATAGCTCTATTAAGAATTGCTTTTCTTCTTCTGAACAAGATATCAATTAATGCAAAAAAACCACCCAAAAAATGAGCAACCGGAATAATTGAGAGAATAATTGCCCATACTCCGAGAACAGATTTTTTCTTTTCATATGTTTTTTTCTGTTTATTTTTTTTCAAATTATTAGATTCAGTATTATTAGATTCAGAATGATTTGATTCCGATTTTCTAGATTTCGGATTATTCGATTCCTGATTATTTGATTCAGTATTGTTCGATTCTATTTCTTTAGGCTCTTCTATAGTTGCATCTTGTCTATGCCCACAATTGCTACAAAAATTATCATAGTCTTTCAATTTGTTTCCACAGTGTGTACAATATTTCATTTCCATCCCATCCTTATTAAACTAACTATTACCTACTAAATCGCAAAGCAAATAAAACAGTCATCTCACTACATTCTATTCCCGCGGCGGCCCATATACCGCGACCACAAAATTATTTTTCGGTTCAAATGAATCATTATATTCATAATTCTGCAAATACTTATTTCCGTATATAGCCGCTCCTTTTGCAATCATTTCATCCGGTTCAGACATTAACACCGGAATCTTATAATAAGCTTCAAGCAACTCCTTCACCTGCGGCATCAATGCAGACCCTCCAACCAGTAATATTTCGTCTATATCAACAGAATCTTTTGCCTTTACTGTCTCAATGCATTTATCGGTAATTTGTATTGTCTTATTTAGCAAATCAGAGGTATATTCATTAATAACTTCTAAAGAACCGTTTTCTTCCTGCCAATTCCTGCAAGGAACTTTAACCTTCGCTTCATCCCAGTCCTTTCCGCCAAGATGGGCATCACCATCAGCACCAACCAATTCTAAATTATTTTCATCACAATCTATGATACTCACTTCAAATGAACTGCCGCCTAAATCATATACCAGTATTCTTTTTCGATTACTGTCGTCACTTAAATAATTATTACAAATAACAGCGGCCACCGGCTCATTAATAAGATCCAACACTTCAAGCCCCGCGATTTCCCCGGCCGCTTTCAAAGCATTCTTTTCAGCAAATCCATAATACGCCGGACAGGCAATAACAACTTTATTAACTTCGTCTCTATCCGCAAGGATTCCCTGTTCCTTTAGTGTATGATTTGCATCTTTTACAATTTCCATTAAAATAATCGCAGTTAATTCTTCCGGGTTATATTGAATATCGCATATATTTCTTCGGTAATCCGTACCCAATTCTCTCTTTATTTGAAATACGGATTTTTCCGGTTCTGTAACAGAATAATGTTTAGCTTTTTCCCCAACAATCCTGAAATTCCCGGAATCAAAATAAATAACAGAGGGAGTAGATTTCTCTCCCTCCGCATTTTTGATACATTCCGTTTTTCCTTCTGCATTCATATATGCCACATATGAATAATTAATTCCAAAATCAATTCCAAAAATAATCTCTTTACTCATCTTCTCATCTGCTCCAAAAAATAGATGTGAAAAAACTATTCTTGTACATTTATATCAAAATCATATGTTTCCAGTTTTGGTATCGCCTCATCTGTATATATTCCATCCATGTTTTCATATCCGTATGCATACCAGTCTCCTCCAGGACCATGAATATCCGTTTGCCAGACAGGAAGATGAGTCCAATATGTATTAATATCAACATATTGTTCTCCGTTACCTTGTTCAAAAAGATTTGCAAATACCACATTTGAATATGTTGTCATTTCATGTATTTCATCCTCTTTATCCCAAGGAGAATAATGTATGGCAAAAATCAAATTAACAATATTAACCATTTCTAAATTCAAACCTTTTTTCTCAGTAAAAAAATAATATCCAATGTATTCTATCGAATCTACTGCCTGCATATCCCGACCGATTTTGGTCATTATGGAATCCGTTGCCTGCTTTTTCATTTTCTCTAAAATTTCCGGATCTATTTCAGAAAAACTCTGAATGTACTTCGACAAAGAATTTACCTGATATTCTTTTTCGAGAGTAGAAGGGATTTTATGGTATTTTTCTACAAACTCATCTTCAGGAATATTATATTCAACCTTTAATGTCGCAACATCTCCATTGGAAAAGCCTTCCCAACTATCCATAATATAATTCAGATCGTTTCCAAACTCATTACTGTCGTTATAAAAAATAGCATTACCGCTTCCGTCAAATCCGGTAAATTCAAGTGATACTGTCTCGAATGGATCGAACTGATCTACTTTCTCAAGTCCTTTTACTTTAGAATCGAAATCCTTATATTTCACATTAACTCTGATATACTCTTCAATCTGATCCTCATTTACATCCCATTCAACATGAACCTCATCGCCGTTTGACAAATTATCGGTTTGATCTGCATATACAGTTGCATAGGCTTTAAAAAAGCCGATACCGAGTGAAGATGGCTCCCAATAATCATATTCAACGCTATCCGGGATATTATCTTTATATTTATTCTTTACATCTATTTTTTTACCGTATTTTTTCTGAAGCGCATCATAATCGAATGAAACATTTGCTCTTCCGAGTCCGTCATATCCATCGTATGTTACTGTTACATAATCATTCAAATCGACCGTCGGCTTCTTCATTGCCAAGGACACAATACCGGTTACTATAAGTACAACTACAACAACTGCCACAACTATCACAAGTACAATTGCTGCAACAATTATACCGAATTGTTTTTTTCGTTTTTCAACAATCTCTTCATCTGTCAGAGGTTTTTTATTATCAGAATCGTTGTCTTTGTCCTGTTCTTTTCCCCCGTCGGATTCTTTTTCTTTGTTGTTTTCTTTATCCTCTTCGTTTTCTTCCAAAGGTTTTAATTCTTCATTTTCCGCTTTGTTTTCGCTCATAATACCTTCCCTCTTCTGTATTATTTTTCTTTTTGATCCATGCCGCGATATAAATACGCATTATATGCTTCTTTCAGTTTTGTAGAAATACCCTTTCTGTTTCTGATTACAAGAATAGCAATCACGACAATAACATACAAAACACTAAGTATTATGGAAGCAATCAACAATGCATATTTACTAAATCCTTCAGACGTTGTGGCAACATTTAAAATAAATAGGACAACTGGATATACCGGAATATAACAAAAAGCAAATGTCAATATAGCCCCAAGAACCCATGTTTTCGTTTCCGTCCCTTTTTTTGAAGTCACATTTGAAATATAAAAGCCAAAAAAACCTGCTAATAATCCGGCAAACATTCCTATCCCGGACATTCCATGTTTTGCACACCACATACTATAGCAAAGCATCGCTGCCAAAGAACACACACTAAAAACAGACCAACAGTAGTCATTCCTTCCTTTATTGGAACAATAATCTTTAAGAAGAAACGGTCTGTCTTTGCATTTACTTAAATTTACACCATTCGCTTTTTCTTTCAGCTCCTTTAACTCTTTTTTCTCAACTTGAAAATCTTTTAAATCATAATTCCTTATTTCATTTATAAGCATTTCCTTTTCTCCTTATGATTTACCCCAAAATCGATCTTATACTTTGGACAAGTGAAATCAAGCCCATAAGTGCTCCTAATCCAATTGCAGCCAAATAGCCGGCAAGTTCTATTCTTTTTACGATTTTAATCTTTTTTAGACCAATCGCCCTTCCGTAAAGAAATCTCGCCTGCTCCATAATTTTATTTACAGGAGCTTTTCTTTTTATGTCGAAATAAAAATACTTATTTTGAAACGATGTTAAGCGAGCCGATTCATTAACGTCTTGATCCGTAATCATATTGGCAAACGAATTCAATTCTTCGGCAATTGTACAATACAATTCCGCACCGGCTGTATACAGAATATATCTTTCATCAATTTTAGAAGATGACCATTGATACTCAGAGTCTTTCACTCCATCGGATTCGGCAATTTTCTTTATTTCATCTGCCTTATTCAGATATCCTTCAATTTTCTTTTCAAAGGAATCTACATCTTTTTCCAGTTTTCTTATTCTGGACTCGGTTCTATCTTCTCTATCTTTTCCCGAATCATTATTTCTTTCTTCTTTTCTACTTCTGTCTTCTTTTCTACTTCTGTTTCTGTCTACTTTTAAATCATTCGGGAGTGTAATATATAAATATGGCAAAGTTAATATAAGAACTTCATCCACATCCTCATCAAAATTATTCGTTTGACTGAATACATCGCAATTCTGATAGAAAATATCCTCCGTCCAGGGACTTGGCTTTCCGCCTTTTTCGACCTCATCTTTTACATAAAAATAAACCTGCAATAAAAATTGAGGATATAAAATTATATTCCTTAACGCATCCCACTCATTCTGATTAAGGCTGCTTAAATTATCTGAAAAGTCCTTCTCTAACTCCCTTAATGCTGTATCTACGCATGTAAATGCGTCGTCACAAGAATCTTTTTCTATACCCGATCCGCGGGCGTGAATCAATCGGCGGCCGATTTCATTCATATAATCACGAAATTGAGAATACGATCCAACCTCATACTCCTGAACCTCAACGCGAAGAGCCTCAAAAGACTTCTTGTCTTCCGGTTTTTGATGCTTTACATATTCATCGAACAGAATCGAAAGCATCTGCGGAGGAAACGGCGTTACATTTTCCCTGCTGTCCGAATTTGGTTTTTCGGAAATAATCTTCCTTAACCCTTCCTTGCCATATAAAAAAGCGATATGTTTGACACCGGTTTGGACTTTTTGAAAATCCTTGCTCATGAATAGTTCGAGAATTTCATCTTCCGTCTTTCCGTATGCAAGCAACTGCTGTGCCTGAAAACTAACGGATTTTTTCAGAAAATCAATCTCTTCTTCATCAATTAATGATTCAAAAGGTCTGCTTTTTTCAACATTATCCGCAACGATCCGATACACATAAATAAGCCGTTCGTTCTTTTCCTTATCAGACGGATCAACATCCAGTTTTTTTCGAATATCATCCGCTTTCTTTCTGAGGATTTCCGGATCAACACGGTCGTAGCTTTTTTCTTCTTTGCTTTTAAACGAAGCACTGATTGCATTGACCAGTTCTTCAATCTTTATAACACCCATTCGTATTCATTCTTCCTTCTGTTTTGTCTATAGACTACTCAATAGTAGAATCACTTAATTGCTTTCTCTTCTCTTCTATCTGTAATTTACTTAGCCCTCCGCCAATCTTATATTCAACATCCAATGTAGAATTATTAAGCAACTCAACAGCGGAAATAGATAACAGTCCACTATTGTTAAGTGTCATTTTTACCATTAATGGCGTGTTTTTCGGAACTCTTGTTTTAAATTTCATATCAAATGAAGCAACCGGTTTAAGTCTATCGACTTCTTTTCTGTCCGTAATATCTTCACTTGCAGTAGTTTCATATAAATCAAGCGTTAATCCAGATTGATTATCAGAATGCGTTGAATACTCTTTCTCATCGGTTATCGGTAATTTTGCATTTTGATAAATAATATTGGATATCATTTCCTGATCGTCATCCGTAATGCATTTTATTCCATATGTCCTACTGGATACATTAGAAATACGGATGCCTGGCCCATTAGGTCCCGGAATATCTCCGGTCTTTTCCTTGACATTATGAGCATAAATTGCTGCTCCTTTTGCAACAGCTTCATCCGGATCAAACATTGAAACAGGCTTATGGTACGTCTCTTCAATTTTTTTCTTTATCTGAGGCATTCTGGACGATCCACCTACAAGGATAATCTCATCAATTTCTTTTGAGTTGTCTTTCGATTTAAGAGAATCAATGCAGGCATCCGTCATTTGAATTGTTTTTGTCAAAAGCGAAGATGTATACTCATCAAACTCTTCACGAGTCAGTTCGGTTCGGAAGGGTTCTCCGTCGTGATTGAAATTCACTTTTACTTTATCCTTGCTGCTCAAAGATTTCTTCGCTTTTTCCGCTGCGGAAAGCATGGCTGATTTGGTATCCAAATTGGCTGTAATATCTTCCGATGAATCATTTTCCTCCTGCCATTTTTCCAACAGGTACTTTACGGTTGCTTCATCCCAGTCTTTTCCTCCGAGCTTTGCATCTCCACCGGTACATAAAACATCAACATCGTTTTCTTTAATATCCATTATGGTTACATCAAACGTACCGCCACCTAAGTCATATACCAATACTCTCTTGGGCGAATGGTCTCCTTTCATCTGACCATAATGAATAGCTGCTGCTGTAGGCTCATTAATAATATCCAATACTTCAAGTCCGGCAATTTCACCGGCCGCTTTTGTTGCTTCTTTTTCTGCCATTCCAAAATATGCCGGACAGGTTATAACTACTTTGTTTACTTCTTTACCGCTTTCAAGAACGCCCTGTTCTATTAATGTATTATTAGCATCCTGAACAAGCTTCTTAAGAATAATTGCAGACAATTCCTGCGGAGTATATTCCTTTCCATCGATTTTTCTCTTATAATCCGTTCCCATTTCTCGTTTAATAAATGAAACGGATTTCTCAGGTTCAGTAATTGCATAGTCTTTAGCCTCTTCACCTACTGTCTGAGCATTTTCAGAACTGAAATATACAACGGACGGTGTAGTAAGTACACCCTCGGAATTCTTGATAGATTCAACCTTTCCAACCTCAGTAAGATAAGCTACACAAGAATAAGTAGTTCCTAAATCAATACCATACAATACTTCCATTTTTAATTTCCTCCGTTCTCTGAAATATATTTATATACTTTTACTACTTCTTTTTTTATGATTTTATCTTCCTTCTTATAGCCAACCGATTTACGTTCGACTATTTTATTTGCCAAATTCTCATCAGATGTCAGTTCCAGTTCATTCGATATTTTCTGTAACTTCGTATTTAAGTACTCATCCGGAGCGGAATACGGTTCCACATCGTAATCACTGAGAAGGTCTTCCAATCGCAAAGGAACACCTTGTAATCTTTTCAATAATTTAGCGTAATTTTCATCTGTTGATTCGTTTGGAAATTTAGAAATCTGCGCACGAATTTCTTCGATTACATGAATGATATCCAGATATATCTGGTTTTGAATTTTTTCTTCAATGATTTCTTCATAATGCTTCTTATCGTCATACAGTTTATCAACCATTTTCTGTAAATGCGATTCATTATCAATTTCCTTATTCAGAGAAATTGACAAGTCACACACTTTTTCATAAACAGCATTAAGATCAATCTTTTCCTCGGAAGTTATATCTTCCGGTTGCTCTTCCGCTTTCTGATTATCATCTGTTGTATCCGGTTTCGGTCTGTCAGATTCAGAATCGATTTCTGCTAACGATTCTTCCTTGTTTTTAACAGGTTCACCTTCCTCCGAAACAACTTTTGTTTGATCGGAATTGCCTTCCGTTAGTTCTTCTCCGTTCTCAATAATGATGGTATTATCCAAGTTTTTATTCTCCCCCCTAAATTATTATTTTGACTACATCCTTTATAGTTGGTTTTGTAGATTTGCCGTAGTCATCATGCCTAAAAACGAAAGCAGCGCAAACATGCCTATAGTAATTAAAACTACCAAGACAGGTGTAACCCAAACGGATATTCTGTTAAAATTGTTGATTTTTAAAGCCATAATTGCTTTTTCAGAAACCCAATCCGTTCTGTTACATATCCCCCGAAGAATGGAATTTGAGATATTAAAGAAAATAATATCGGGAATATCGAAAAGAATTGAAAAAAACCAACCGACAAAAGGAATAAATGCCGTTAACACAGCAAGTATGCTGCAAACCAAACTGATAATGGCAAATACCAAAGCCGTTGTTTCCCTGCCATGATAAATTGGTCTTTCCGCCTGCTGTTGCTGCTTTGTAAGTTCTTCCTGCTGAACCTGTTGCATTTGTGATTCAAACATCTTTTCAACCTCTTTCAATTGTGTAAATTCTATTCCGAAAATAATAACCGATATTTGTTATTAACTTATATTAGTTATTTCAGTATATATCAAAATCAGTTACTATTCAAGTTGACGAGGATAGGAAAAATGATTTCTTTTGATAAATTGTGGAGAACCATGAAACAAAAGAATATTTCACAATATAAGCTGATTCACACATACGGAATCAGCCCTTCTCAGATTACCAGACTAAAAAGAAACGAAAGCGTCAGCACAAATACGATTGATACATTTTGTAAAATTCTTGAATGCGATATTTCGGATATAATGACATTTACTCCGGATAACAAATAAAAACGCCGCTCCGATTAACGGATTGCGACGTTGTTTTTTGAAATGAACAATTGTTTTAATAAGTTTGTTTTCTTTGAGTCAGAATCTTTTCTGCCTCGCTTCCGAGTATAATATATGTTATTGTTGGGAAGATCAACGAAAGAATGCAGAAACCGGTTTTCTTTCCAAACCTTTTACAAATCTTGAAATTAGCAATCTCAAGCATTATTAAAAGCCCCGGCAAACCCACAAAATTAACAAACGGAATCATGGACATAACAGAAAATGCGATAAAGAGTCCTCCCTGATCTCTCATACCGGCAGCAGAATATGTCGCCTTTGAAAAGTGAACAACCCCGTAAAACGGAATCCAACACAATCCGAATCTGTAACCTTCCAGATTCATAATCTTTGATGCCCCGATAAAAAAGGGGATAATCGTGACTATCATAAACAATCCGTATATAAATAATACAACATAAAAGATACCTACAACAAAAATCGCGATATCACCCAAAAAACCAAAATCGGATAAACTCGGAGCATGCATTGTATAGCTATAACCGGGATTGTAATTCATGATAAACCTCGCTTTCAGAAAGACAGCATTGTAAATAATTTACAATGCTGTCTTATTTAAAATGGACGTAATTATCACCGAAGTCAACGCCTTTAGTGATAACTGATATTAGTATATGCTTTGCTGCTATGCCTGTCAACAAAAAACCTCTTCGATACCGTCATGTCGAAGAGGTTTTTCATTTCTTCCGCTCTGCTGTTTCTATTTATTACTCCTGTTATTCAGGTTTCTGTCATTTCAGTTCTCTGTAGCCTTCTACAAACAGCGCAAGCATTACAACCATCGCCGAATTCCAGTAAAGCGTAATCTCATTTGTGGAATAACTTAAAAGTTCGTCCACGTAGCATTTTGCACTCGGCTGGCCTTTTAAGTACTTCTCTGCCGTCGGATCGTGAAGTCCCGAATCCGGTCCTCCGACAACCATTCCGGGCATCGGCTTTTTCTTTGCAGCCGACGGTCTGTGGTGAGGATTTAATACCCGGTTGGTTCCGAATCCGGTCAGGAAGCAGACATTGCAGGGATTTTTCCCGAGAATATAATGCGTATGTTCCTTGGCAGCTTCCAGATAATCGTCTTTCTTCGTAAAGAAATAAGCCGTATAGAGGTGAAAAGCATTCTGCATAAGATACATATTGCTTCCCCAGATAAAACTCTTCTCATTAAAAGAAATATTATATCCGTTGGATTTGCAAAGATACAAAAGGGAATCCGCCTTAGCATCGATAGCCGCAATAATGATGCCCTTTAAAGTTTCGTCAACGGGAAACTCCGAAAGAATATATGCTACGTTTCCGAAACTGTAAACATCCTCCCAGCCGTATCCGTGGGAAATATGTTTGTAAGCCATTTCTTCAAAAGTTTTTCTGTATTCTTCTTCACCGAAAGTTCTGTAAAGTTCTGCACTTGCCCAGTATAATTCATCTTCCAGCGATTCGTCACCGTATTCACCGGTCACGATACCTTCCGGATTATGAAAGCCCTTCACTTCCATTTTCTTCGCAGCCTCATATGCCTTTTTGGAAGCGTCTGCAAGAATATCGGCATATTCTGCGTCAACCGGCTTGAAAAATCTCACTGCCATTGCCAGGGATGCTGCAAAATCAAGGGTAGCGGCATAGGATACCGGCGAAACCACCAGCTCATCCTTTTCCTCTTCCGGCATAAAGAAATCACAGAAACGTGTACAGGTAACTTTATGATATACCTCTCCCGTTTCGGGGTTCTGCATTTTTAACATCCAGTCAGTTTCATATTTAATTTCTGAAAGAAGCTGACCCAGGTCCGGATTTTCAACCGGAATCCCGAAATCAAACTTTATAAGATTCGGATCCAATTCCATCGCCAAAAATAAATGACCGATTGTTACAGCCGCCGGAACGATATATCTTCCGAAATCTCCGGCATCATGCCATCCTCCGCTTACGTCGACGAACCGGTCCGTACCGTAAA
>Ga0247608_10004392_pt1 | contig 15807 bp, 9 predicted proteins | sample 176DNAGHGlowgp2_FD_193490 | JGI IMG/M metagenome (GOLD analysis project Ga0247608, IMG submission 193490) | Sheep rumen microbial communities from Palmerston North, Manawatu-Wanganui, New Zealand - 1766 DNA GHGlow gp2 | ecosystem: Host-associated > Mammals > Digestive system > Stomach > Rumen ... | reverse complement strand
GTGCAAAGGTACAAAAGATTAATGATATCGCCGCCTAATTTTGCTTTTTTTATATAAAAAAAGAGATTGTTGCCATATCCGACAACAATCTCCTCTACTTAATTATCTAATCTTATTTTTTTATGTAGACATTCTTTTCCTCATAATTCTTATACCAGTCTCTGTTTTCAGTTGCATTGTTTACCCAATACTTAAAATCTGGATAAGCGTCTGTAATTCTGACCTTCTCCAATGGATAGCCAATATTCCCCGGAACGATAATGGCACATGGGTGTTCACCTTGCTCAGAGAGCTTAATTTCTGTACGTGTAGTCTTGTCGTAAAGAGAGACTTTCTCCATGAACTGCCAAATAGGCGTGTTTTTATCGATAGGAAATAATGCAGAAAAAGTACCTATATACTTACCTGCTTCAGTATTGACAAACTGGTTTAGTTCCGCCCCAAATAAAGAGTGAATTTCGGTATTTTCATTGATAATATCACCGGTAAGTCCTCTCAGATACAGTTCGTCACGGGCGCCACATGCCAACACTGTTACCTTAACATGTGTTTCATCAACTCTCTGGAATCTAAGCACCACATCGTTTAGGTCGTAGTCGGCTAAAGGACTATCCTCGAAGCACATCATGTAAGACATGTATTCCACATTCACTAAGTCTTCGTCGAACAAGTCAGCGCCAGTCTCACCTGGACTGCCAACTTCAACGATTATATCACTAAACTGTGCATCGGTTCCTTCCTCGAAAGTGAGATATACTTTATTGTTGGCGGTAAACGTTGCCATACGGGGGGAATCGAGATCCATGCCGAAGTCGGTAACAGAACGCTTAAAATTACCGTAGTTGTTTATTTCTGTGTTCAATGCACCATAACCATACACGCAGCCTTTTAGGTTGTTGTTGCCATTGTTATTGTTAGCTTCTGCACCACCATCTTTTCTTACCATGAATCCAACACGGTAGCCTGCAGGAATAATAGTAGAAGGTGTTGTGCTTGGTGGAGCTATGCTTCCTGCTGGGAAAAGATTAAGAGGTAATTCCATATCATAGACTGATGCTGAATTGGCATCTGCATATTTCACGAATGTCCATTCTCGGGCTTCGTTCTTGTTTTTATTACCGTTATACATTAATCTACGGCCGATATCAAGGAGTACTTTAATACAATTGCCTTTGTTGTTACTGTAGATATACACCTTTTGATCTTGATTGGTAATATTCTCATAAGCAATCGTGTTTCTGTCTCCATCGGTAAGATTGAAAGAGTAGTTCTTTAAACTCTTTTCTTCAATATCCTTAAACTCAATATAATTTCCATTATCCCACCACAAGAACTTTTGGCTTCCTATATTATAAAGCAAAATAGTTCCATCTGTGTTGGTGAAAATCTGAAACAGCTGATATTTAATATCGTCAGGGTTTGTATATTCATCCTTCAGACTCTTATCATGATTCGCATCGTATGTAATATAATGGTTTGCATAGGGAATTTTCTTGTCTGCATTTTGAGAATAATTGTAGATACGATAGAATTTTCCATCAGTAGTATAGCCATACGTTTTTAATGTAGATGGCTGTGGGGTGAACTCTGAAGCATTTCCATAGAAAGGCAACAGATATTCGTACTGTCGGAGGAACTTTGTGTCTGGTTTATTATTTGCAATTCCAGTTTCAGCTTTGATTCCCTGTCTCACATCATTTACGTCGATGGCCTTGAACTTTGGTAATGTCTTGATATAGTCAGCCTCTGAAGTTCCAGAAGGAATGTCTTCTGTTCTGTAGTAATAGTAATAGATATCGCACCAATAGGCCTCGGTCGAAGCGGCCTGAATGGGGCTTAGTGTGATAGGTGCATCGCCAGTACTTACCAGGTGGTTGCCGTATAACCTAACGCGACTGCTCTCATTGATGAGTTGCAAATTGTTTTTAGGCTTGTTTTCTTCATATCTACCAAGCGAAGCATCGAATATGTCCTGAAGAGTTTTTGCTTCTTGTTCAGATAAAGGTTTTGCAATTTTGTAAATGGTTGAATTGGAAATTGTCCAACCGTTGGAGCTCCCTGAACCGGTAGGCTGCCATAAGCGATCGTTTTCCCAATTCTTTCCTTTCCAAGTGCTGTTGCCGCTTAAGGTACGTTCAGCATTGTATGAACGGAATGAGTTGCTAAAATCCAGCGATATGTTTGGCAGTTCAGTTCCAGCAATTGTAAAGGCTGCACCACGGGTGCCAGCAGTAGAGCTCATAAAGGTAACAGTCTTGTCGCCAATATTAAAGCCCTGAATATAATACTTTCCGTTGTCGTCTACGCAGGCGGCTATCAAACGGGTTAAATCATAGGGAGCATCAAATGTCAGGGTTACTTCGTCACCCTTGTTAGCTTTTGCCTCACTTAATACTCTGGCATTATCATTAAAGAACGGTGACTCCGTGAGTACCTGTACTTTAGCAATGTTGTCTAGCGGAGCATCAGCGAAAATGGTGATGCTTCCTTCACTAAACATATGCCAATCCTGATTCGGGTCAATAGAACCGAAAATCTCAGCGATGTTTTTGTTAATCTCCTCTTTCGATGGCTTATTGATGCTTCCATCGTAATCGCCAAAATCGTGAGTGCAGCTTGTGAGGGCAAGTGCACTAATCGTTGTTAATAGAAATATCTTCTTCATAAGGCAATAATTGTTTGCAAATACTTAAAATAACTGGTACAAAGATACGATATTTCTATATATATTGTATATTTTTGCTCGACAAATCGATTGAATTTATTGTTTTTTAACAAAATAAGGTCAAAATTCAGCGGTGATACTGATGTTAATTTGGCGACCAGTGAGGTAGTTGGGTACTGCCCACTGGCGGTTGGAAACATCGGTAACCCAATAATAACTACTCACGTTTGAGATGCCGAAAAGGTTTAGGCAATCTACACCAAACCAAAGATTTTTGAGACTTTTACCATCTTTTACAATTCGATAACTCATACCAATGTCGGCACGTTTATACGCTGGTGCACGGAAGGTCTGTTCTTCCAATCCTTGATGGGGAGCTCCAAAGGGCAGCCCATCAGCATAAGCCAACTTCAGAGTCATTTTCCAGCGCTCGGTACCTGGGAAATAATCGGTAAAATGGAAATTGACAGCCCATCTCTGATCTGTTGGTAAGGAAGCCCATGTGTCGCCAAATTTCTGTCTTGTGCTCATTAGCGAGAAAGTAAGCCAAGAATCGGTGCCAGGAACGAATTCACCATAAAGTTTCAAATCAAGCCCCGTAGCATAACCACTAGTTAGATTCTCGCCAACGTAAGTAATTTTCAGGTTTTGAACATTATAGGGAATCAGATTCGAGAGTGCTTTGTAATAACCTTCGGCAGAGAATTTGAAAGGCCGGTTGAGCATTTTAAATCTATAGTCAATGGCTCCAATGACTTGTATTGAGCGCTGACTTTTAATCTTTTCGTTCAAAAGAGCCGTTGTCAAACCATTCCGGGTGATAGTATCACGCATCTCTTTATAGAATGGTGCCTGATAGTAGATACCCGTAGCCAGACGGAAGGTAATGTCTTGATTAAAGGCTGGTACAATTGCCAATGAGGCTCTTGGCGATACTATGGTTTCTTTATTAAACGACCAGTTTGCCAGTCTGATACCATAGTTTAAAGTAAAATAAGTGTCGCCCGAAGAAAAACGATAGGTATCCTGTAGATAAGCTTCAATGCGCTGACTCCTAATGTCATTTTGGGCTCTGAGCGTATAAATCATATCTAGGCGATCAGCAGAGTGGGGGATAGAATAGCCGCTGGAATCACGCATCTCATATTCACCCGACTGTTCTTTGATGTGTTCCCATTTAAAAGTCACTCCCGCCTCGAAGTTGTGATGTGATGTACGATGATTACCTGTTAGTTTCAGGCTCATGACATCGGCAGTCAGATAATCACGAGCATGTTCCATATAGGTTCCTACGCCAAGATTTTCGCTTGACTGACTATCGTCGAGCCAATATTGACCCATGATATCATAGCGTTCACTCTCTTTAGTGTGAAAAGCAGATGTCTGTAGTTTTATGTTAGTATCTTTACTAAAATGTCTTGTAATTCCTATGGTGCCGAAGAGTGTACGAAAAACATCCTTCTCTTGTCCGTCGAAATACACCTTAAACGATTTTACGTCGGCCAGTGTACCAAAGCTTGTCTCACGGTCTACTGGCTTGAAATTATAGTGGTTTTCTGATATGTAACCGATGGCATCAATAGTCCATCTCTTGTTTGGATGATAGCTTATATATGTCTGATAATCAATGAAATTAGGTTTATACTCTCCTGTATTTTCGAGCGAGCCGAGCAGGTAGCGGTTGGTCTTGTATCTGATACCATGAGTCATCGAGAAACGCTTGTTGCCAACACCCAGATAACCGCTGGCTCCGAGCAGCGAAGCCGTTACCGATGCCTCAAATTTTTGCACTTTGCGATAGGTGATGTCGAGTGCCGATGACATTTTGTCGCCATATTTGGCATCGAAACCGCCCGTCGAGAAGCCGATCTTCTCCACCATGTCGGGATTGATGACGGATAGTCCCTCTTGATTTCCACTTGAGATCAGAAGCGGACGATACACTTCGATACCGTTGATATAGACCGAGTTTTCGTCGAACGATCCGCCTCGTACGTTGTACTGTGTGGAAAGCTCGTTATGCGTCGACACGCCAGCCTGTTGCTGAATTAGCTCTTCTACGGCATTTCCTGTGACGGAAGGTGTCTGCCGTAGGTCTTTGGTGTCGAGTTGCTCCGTCTGTGATGTCTGTCGGCGACGCTCTGTTACCGTTATCTCCTGCAGAGCCTCCATCGGGTGCATCACGATCTGCACCGTTAGTTTTCTCTTTGGACTACGGAATACACGCTTTCTCACTCCATAGCCCACCATTGAGAATCTCACCTCCACCGAGTCTGCCGACTGCAGCTCTATCGAGAACTCGCCCTTCAGATTGGTCATCGTCACCTTGCCTTGCTGGAGGCATGATACCGTAACCAGTTCCAGTGGGCGACTGTCCTCGTCGACAACCTTTCCCTTTAGCGTAAATCCGTCGGCATGGGCCATGATACTCATCATCAGCCCGACTGTCATCAGCAAATATCTTTCGAGAATCCTTCTCATCACATTATTTATAACGTCATCACAACTGTTTTTATTGTGATTTTGAGAAGGATTTGTAAAAAAACACCGTTTGTGTTTGCAAAATCAGAATTATTTCGTTATCTTTGTACCCGACATTTAAATTTGAAACATTTACTTTAGTCAGAATAGTCAAACCATTCAACCAAATTTATTTTGCATATGAGGAAACTAATACTTACAGCGACCCTTTGGGTAATCGGCCTGTTGATGGCTGTAGCATCCAACGTGAGCGAACAGAATGCAAAGCTGTTGGCCAGTGAGTTTTTGAAGAGCCATCTCCCAGCAGGTACTCGTGCGGAAGCCATCGAGCCGGTGCGAGTGACGACGGGCGTGGCCGATGGTCCCGATGCGGGCATCTACGTGTTCAATGCCGGCGATGCCTTCGTGGTGATGAGCGCAAGCGACCTGCTGCCCGCCGTGCTGGCCTATGGCACCGCAGGCTCCTTCGACCCGCAGACCGCTCCCCCCGCCATGAAGTCGATGCTTAGGGCCATGCACTATGCCGCCAAACAGGCCACGACGCGCGCCTCGGTGCCCACGCACGATGCCATCGCCCCGATGACGAAGACCGAGTGGGACCAGACGGCTCCATACAATGCCCAGTGTCCCGTAGACGAGACGACGGGCGAGACCAGCGTCACCGGATGCGTGGCTACGGCGATGGCGCAGTTGATGTACTATCACCAGTGGCCCGCCGCTTACGATTGGGGCAGCATGAAGACTAGCTACAAGAGCACCGATACGAGTGCAGCTGCCGACGCGGTGGCCAAGCTGATGGTTGACTGCGGCAAGTCGGTGTTCATGAAATACGGCTCAGTCACGTCGGGAACTGCAAGTGTCTATATCTCAGAGGCACTTCGCAACAACTTCGGCTATGCAGAGACCACTGAGCGTGCCAACCGCGAGTATTACACGGCCGAGAGCTGGGACGCACTCATCTACGGCGAGCTGAGCCAGAAGCGCCCGGTAGTCTACTCCGGCATGTCGGTATCGTCGGGACAGGGCGAGAGCGGACATGCCTTCGTGATCGACGGCTACGACGGCAAGGGCTACTACCACGTGAACTGGGGCTGGGGCGGCCAGAGCAACGACTACTTCCTGCTCTCGGTGCTCGATCCCGAATACACCTATACGGGTGGTAATGCCGGCTCGAGCGGATACTCCTATGGCCAAGAGGCCGTAGTCGGCATACAGCCGGCAGCGGAGCCACTGGAGAGTACTTCGCGACTCTATGTCACACAGGTGGAGATCGACAAGGACAAGGGTACATACACCCGTGCATCGACCAGCGACGACTTTGAGAGCGTCGTGGTGAACTTCACGCTCTACAATATGTTCAAGGAGACTGCCCAGCTCTACGATATCGGCGTAGGACTCTATCAGGGCCACACGTTGGTCAAAGATCTCGACTTCGAGGCTTTTGACGAGGCCTTCAAGCATTACAACGGCTGGGCTTTCAACACCGACCCTATAGTATTCGGCAGCGGATTGGCCGACGGCGTGTACCAGATACGCGCCATGTGCCGAGAGACGGGCAAGAGCCAGAAGATGTGGTGCTTCGGCGGAATTGACAAGTATGTGGAGCTGACCATCAGCGGCACGACGATGACCACGAAGACCTTTGGCCAGGAAAACGACGGCGATGCCGACAACTCATTCGTAGTGAACTCTGCCGAAGTGAGCGGCAGCGGAAAGGTGGGCGAGCCAATGACCATCAAGCTGAACGTGACCGATAAGAACCGCATCGGCAATGCCCCCATCTTCATCTGGGGTAACGCCAGCCTCTCGGAGGGGGCCGACAAGTACCAGCTGCTGGCAGGCGGCGGCACGAACCTCGATCCGGGAGAGACGGGCGACGTGGTGCTGCAGTACACACCGCAGCGGGCAGGCGACTTCAAGTTCATCGTCAGCGCCAGCTCTGAAAACTGCAAGACATCGCTCTACGAATTTACCGCCTCGGTGACAGGCACTTTCCTGTCGTTGGAGCTGGAGGTGGACGACTCGAAGCCGCTCGGTGCTATGAACGAGATCTCCACGACCGCCTTCAAGGGAGTAGGCAAGATTTCCAACTACGGCTCGGAGCCCTATAACGACAAGATAGCGATGCTACTGGCCATGTCGCCCGATCTGGAGGAGCCCTTGTCGAAGGTGAGTCAGCAGAATGTGTCGGTGACTATTCCCGTTGGCGGGACCGCCGACGTGCCATTCAACTACACCGATCTCACTCCTGGCGCATACTATGTGCTGATTTTCGCCTATAAGGATGGAACCAAGACGATGTATCTGAACCAGACCGAAGACGGCATCGAGTTCAAATATATCTATCGGATCTCCGAGACGGCCTCGGGCATCGATGCCATCCGCCGCGACGCTCCTGATGCCGATGTCTACGACATGCGCGGTGTGCGTCTCGGCAAGGCCTCTGAGCTCGAGTCGCTGCCCAAGGGTATATACATTATTAATAAAAAGAAAGTGGTTAATAAGTAGCAATGATAGAATACATCACACAACACTTATGGCAGACCTGGGCAGTAATCGCTGTAGTTTGTCTGATTCTTGAGCTCACGTCGGGCGACCTGTTCGTCATCTGCATTGCCTTTGGAGCGCTTGCGGCTGCACTGACGGTGGCTCTGGGGCTCAGCGGCTATTTCCAGATGGCTGCTTTCGCAGTGTTCACGCTGGTGTGCCTGTTCTGGGTGCGTCCGATAGCCCGGCGCTATCTGCACAAAGGCGAGGATCCTCGGGTAAGCAATGCCGATGCACTGATGGGGCGTCAGGGTAGGGTGGTTGAGACGGTGAAGGCTGGCGGATATGGTCGCGTGCAGATCGATGGCGATATCTGGAAGGCCATCGCTATCGGCGATGCCGACATCCCCGAGGGCTCGAACGTCACCGTCATCGACCGCGAGTCGACCATCATCACAGTAGAGAAGATTTAACTTATTAAAGTACAACAGATTACAACATTACAGTATGGATATCGCATCTTACATTCTGATCGCCATTATCGTCCTGGTGGTCATCTTTGCCAAAATGGCACTAGTCATCATCCCGCAGTCGGAAACGAAGATTGTGGAGCGTCTCGGTCGCTACTATGCCACCCTAAAGCCCGGCATCAATATCATCATCCCGTTCATCGACCGCGCCAAGTCGATCGTCGTGCTCAATCACGGGCGCTATATGTACTCCACTACCATCGACCTAAGGGAGCAAGTGTACGACTTCCCCAAGCAGAACGTGATTACGAAAGATAATGTACAGACTGAAATCAACGCGCTGCTATATTTCCAGATTGTAGACCCCTTCAAGGCCACCTACGAAATCAACAACCTGCCCAACGCCATCGAGAAGCTGACACAGACCACGCTGCGTAACATCATCGGCGAGCTGGAACTCGACGAGACACTCACCTCGCGCGACACCATCAACAAGAAATTGAGTGCTGTGCTCGACGATGCAACCGATAAGTGGGGTGTGAAGGTGAATCGTGTGGAACTACAGGACATCACGCCTCCTGACTCTGTGCTTACTGCGATGGAGAAACAGATGCAGGCTGAGCGCAACAAGCGTGCCCAGATTCTTACTTCCGAGGGTCAGAAGGCTGCCGAGATCCTGGCGTCGGAAGGTGAGAAAACCGCTATCGTCAACAAGGCCGAAGCTGCCAAACAACAGGCTATCCTCGAGGCCGAGGGTGAGGCTCAGGCGCGCATCCGCAAGGCCGAGGCCGAGGCGAAAGCCATCGAGCTGATCGCAGAGGCTGTGGGCAAGTCGACTAATCCCGCCAACTACCTGTTGGCTCAGAAGTATATCCAGATGATGCAGGAACTGGCGGAAGGCGACAAGACCAAGACGGTCTATCTGCCATACGAGGCCACCAACCTACTAGGCTCATTAGGAGGTATCAAGGATCTATTCAAGGCAGAATAACACAAAAAATGAAAAAATCGCAGCATTTTGCTGCGATTTTCATTTTATTTGTGTACCTTTGCAGCCGAAAAGATTAGACGATATGGTACAGAATATTTTCAAGGGTTTGGGTATCGCACTCATCACCCCCTTTAAGGAAGACGGTTCAGTAGACTATGAATCGCTGATACGCCTTGTGGATTATCAGCTGAACAACGGGGCCGACTTTTTCTGTATTCTCGCTACTACAGGCGAGACACCCACACTTACCAAGGAAGAAAAGCAGAAGATTAAAGACCTCGTCGTAGACTATGTCCAGGGGCGTGTGCCCATCCTGATGGGTTGTGGTGGCAATAATACTGCTGCCATCATTGAGGAACTGAAAACCGGCGATTTTCGTGGTGTTGACGGTATACTCAGCGTATGTCCATATTATAACAAGCCTTCACAAGAAGGTCTCTACCAGCATTTTAAGGCGATTGCTGCAGCCACTACGCTGCCCGTTATATTATATAATGTGCCAGGTCGTACAGGGGTGAATATGCAGGCAGCCACAACAGTGAGATTGGCACGCGATTGCCATAATATTGTAGGTATTAAGGAAGCTAGCGGTAATTTGGAACAAGTCGACGAGATTATCAAGAACAAGCCCAATAGCTTTGACGTAATCAGTGGTGACGATTCCCTGACATTCCCTATGGTCAGTTGTGGTGCCGTAGGCGTTATCTCCGTTATTGGCAATGCCCTTCCTAAAGAGTTCTCAAGAATGATTCGTTTGCAGATGCGCGGTGAATACGATCCTGCCCGCACCATCCATCATCGCTTTACAGACTTGTTCTCGTTGCTCTTTGTCGACGGCAATCCCGCAGGTGTAAAGGCGATGCTCTCAGAGATGGGCTTCATTCAGAATGTCCTTCGTCTGCCATTGGTACCCATGCGTATCAACAATATGCAACGCATGTCAGAGATATTGAAAGAGCTGAAAATATGATAAAAATCAGGTAAAAAGGGACGAAAATTTATTTTTCTTGAAAAAAGTCGCCAAAAGATTTGGTCAGTTCGAAAAATCTTCGTACCTTTGCACCCGCAAAAAGGAACAAGGTTCCGTAGCTCAACTGAATAGAGCATCTGACTACGGATCAGAAGGTTGTGGGTTTGAATCCCGCCGGAATCACTTGAAGAGAGAAAATCGAAAGATTTTCTCTCTTTCTTTGTATATCCGATTATTTTTTTGTATCTTTGCCCCAAAATAAGTATTTATGGAAGATTCAGCACTAAATAGATATTTGGATGAAATCGGAAAGGAAGCTCTGCTTTCCGACGAAGTAGAGAAACAACTCTCATCGCAAATCCTGAAAGGCGATACTAAAGCCCTCTCGAGACTTGTGGAAGCAAACCTTCGCTTTGTGGTGGCCGTAGCCCGTCAATATAAGGGTAAAGGTGTTGCGATGGAGGATCTCGTCAGTGAGGGTAATATCGGCTTAATGAAAGCCGCCTCGAAGTATGATGCCAGCAAAGGTGTCCGCTTTGTAAACTATGCCGTTGTCTATGTGCGTCAGGCTATCGAGAAGTTCATCGAGCAGCAGGCTGGTCTCTACCAGGTGCCAAAGGATGTAAAGGATGAGGTCGTTGCCCGTCAACAAAGTATGCCTCTTTCAGTAGATGCCCCCTTAGGTCATCGAACGAATATGAGTTTATTGTCTGTTTTGATTAATCAGGATGCTCCTTTGGCCGATGAGCGTGTCCATTCTGAAGCCGTTGAGGCTGCGGTGGAATATGCCTTAGACGGTCTTGACCAGCGTGAGACAAAGGTGGTGAATGCTTTTTTCGGCATTGGTCAGGAACGGGAGACTATGGCTGAGATAGCAGAAGATATGGATGTGAAACGTGAGCGTGTGAGACAGATACGTGATAAGGCTGTGCGAAAACTCCGCAAAGCCTATAAGGCTCGCCTCCGTGAATTACGAAGATAAAATAAATGCTCCCTCGAAAATGAGGGAGCATTTATTTTATTTAATCAAATCAACTGAGCGCTTTAGGAATTTATCCAGTGCCTCGCCTTTCAGCATGCCATTCTGAAGGAGCGCCAGGTCGATAAGCTGGTGAACGATGGAATTGCCCTTTGCATAATCGGCAATCACAGCGGTCTTCTTGTCCTTCTGCTCCTGTACGGCTTTCTCAGCCTCGGCCTTCTGGTCCTTTTCCTCCTGGGTAATCTCGTCATACTTCTTTTTATCCTGTGCGGCACGAATAGCGGCCAGACGAGCTTCTTGGCCCTTTAGCTCGCTCACGATGGGCTTCAATGCCTCGGCAGTAGCAGCCTCACTCTCCTCTAGTACCTTCTTCACCAATGGATGATCGGAGTTCAGGACGATGTTGAATGAGTCGGGCATCTGTCCGTAGAAGTTCATTCCTGGCTGGAAGCGGCTCATCTCCTTCATACGACGCATATACTCATTTTGTGTGATAATCACTGGACGTGCCTCTTCGCCGAGGGCATCCACCTGAACCATAAACTCAGTCTTCTCAATCTTTGGCATCTGGGTGCGGAACACAGCTGACAAATTGTCACTCTGTTCCTCCGAAAGCTGCGTCTTCTTGGCGTCCTCCTTCACAATCAGACGGTCGATGATGTCGGCATCCACACGTGTGAAGTGGCTCTTCTCAAATTTCTGCTCCAATGTCTGAATAGTGGGCACATCAAGCTGGCCGTCAAGCAACAGTACTGAGTAACCCTTGTCCTGAGCAGCCTTGATGTAAGAGTACTGCTCTTCCTTGTCGGTAGCGTAGAGATATACCAACTGATCGTTCTTATCCTTTTGATTGGCCTCGATGAGCTTCTTATAATCCTCAAATGTGAAGTACTTACCATCTGTATCCTTCATCAGGGCAAAGTCCTTGGCGCGGTCGTAGAAGCCTTCCTCTGAGAGGATACCGTAGTTGATGAAGAGCTTCAAGTCGTCCCACTTCTCCTCATACTGCTTGCGGTCTTCCTTGAAGATGGCATTCAGGCGGTCGGCAACTTTCTTCGTGATATAAGTTGAGATTTTCTTCACCTCGCGGTCACTCTGGAGATAGGAGCGGCTGACGTTCAGGGGGATGTCGGGCGAGTCGATCACACCGTGGAGCAGGGTGAGGAACTCAGGCACGATGCCCTCCACCTGGTCGGTGACGAACACTTGGTTGCAGTAGAGTTGTATTTTGTTCTTCTGCAGTTCAATGTTCGACTTAATTTTCGGGAAGTAGAGGATACCCGTCAGGTTGAAGGGGTAGTCGACGTTGAGGTGAATCCAGAACAGGGGCTCGTCGCTCATTGGATAGAGCGTACGATAGAAACTCTTATAGTCCTCGTCCTTCAGCGAAGAGGGCGTCTTCGTCCACAGTGGCTCTACATTATTAATAATATTGTCCTCCTCAGTATCCACCTGCTTGCCGTCCTTCCATTCGGTCTTCTTACCGAAAGCAACGGGCACAGCCATGAACTTGCAGTACTTGTTCAGTAGCTGCTCAAGCTTGTATTTGTCGAGGAATTCCTTGCAATCGTCATCGATATAGAGGATGATGTCACTACCGCGTTGTTCACGCTCGGCATCATCAATCTCGTAGGCAGGACTGCCGTCGCAACTCCACTTCACGGCCTTAGAACCCTCTTTGTACGACTTGGTGATAATTTCCACCTTCTTCGACACCATAAAGCTTGAGTAGAAGCCCAGACCGAAGTGACCGATAATGTTGTTGGCATTATCCTTATATTTCTCCAAGAAGTCGCTCACGCCAGAGAAGGCAATCTGGTTAATATACTTATCAATCTCCTCTTCGGTCATTCCAATACCATGATCGCTGATGGTGATGGTACCCTTGTCAGCATCAAAGTTGACACGTACAGTCAGGTCGCCAAGATCGTCTTTGAACTCTCCTTGTGCGGCAAGAGTCTTCATCTTTTGCGTTGCATCGACTGCGTTCGACACCATCTCGCGGAGAAAAATCTCATGATCACTGTAGAGAAACTTTTTGATAACGGGGAATATGTTCTCAGTTGTAACCCCGATGTTACCTTTTTGCATGTTATTATCTATTTTATAATTTCACTATTTGACCATTATTCTGCAAATATCGTGCCAAACAAAATCCCCCCTGGAAAAACTTCCAGAGGGGATAGATATGTAAGAGGGTAGAGAATTACTTCTTCTTGCTCTCACCTTCCAGCTGAGCCTTCAACTGAGCCAGTGCGTCGATGTCACCCAGTGTAGTGCTGGCTGCAACATTCTCAATCTTCGGAGCATCGTCCTTCTTCGGAGCGCGTGCCTTCTTAGCGGCAGCCTTCTTCTCCTCGCGGGCGGGATCCTCGAAGGTGCGGCTGTGAGAGAGGATGATACGCTTGCTGTCCTTATTGAACTCGATCACCTTGAAGGGCAGAACCTCACCAGCCTGAGCCTGTGAACCGTCCTCCTTCACGAGGTGCTTCGGAGTAGCAAAGCCCTCAACATTCTCCTCGAGTGATACAACGGCGCCCTTCTCGAGCATCTCGCTGATCTTACCCTCGTGGATAGAACCAACGGTGTACTTCTCCTCGAATACATCCCAAGGATTCTCCTCGAGCTGCTTGTGACCGAGAGACAGACGACGGTTCTCCTTATCGATATCCAGAACGATTACGTCGATCTGAGCACCAACCTGAGTGAACTCTGAAGGATGCTTTACCTTCTTGGTCCAAGAGAGGTCGCTGATGTGAATCAGGCCGTCAACACCTTCCTCGAGCTCAACAAATACACCAAAGTTGGTGAAGTTGCGAACCTTTGCGGTGTGCTTGCTGCCAAGAGGATACTTGTTCTCGATAGCCTCCCAGGGATCCTCACGGAGTTGCTTGATACCCAGACTCATCTTGCGCTCATCGCGGTCGAGGGTCAGGATGACAGCCTCTACCTCTTCGCCAACCTTCAGGAACTCCTGAGCTGAACGCAGGTGCTGGCTCCAAGACATCTCTGAAACGTGGATCAGACCCTCAACACCGGGCTGGATCTCAACGAATGCACCGTAGTCAGCGATAACGACTACCTTACCCTTCACGTGGTCACCAACCTTGAGCTCCTGATCCAGAGCATCCCAAGGATGAGGAGTGAGCTGCTTCAGACCGAGGGCGATGCGGCGCTTCTCGTCGTCGAAGTCCAGGATAACAACGTTGATCTTCTGGTCGAGCTCCACCACCTTGTGGGGATCGTCTACGCGGCCCCAAGAAAGGTCTGTGATGTGGATGAGTCCGTCAACACCGCCGAGGTCAACGAATACGCCGTAGCTGGTGATGTTCTTAACTGTACCCTCAAGGATCTGACCCTTCTCCAGACGACCAATGATCTCCTTCTTCTGGGCCTCGAGCTCCTGCTCAATAAGAGCCTTGTGAGAAACGACCACGTTGCGGAACTCCTGATTGATCTTCACAACCTTGAACTCCATGGTCTTGCCAACGAACTGGTCGTAGTCGCGTATGGGGTGAACGTCGATCTGCGATCCGGGGAGGAAGGCCTCAATACCGAATACGTCGACAATCATACCGCCCTTTGTGCGGCACTTGATGAAGCCCTGGATGATAGCATCTGCCTCGAGAGCCTCGTTGACCTTATCCCAAGACTTGCTCAGGCGGGCCTTCTTGTGAGAGAGGATCAGCTGACCCTTCTTGTCCTCAGCGCTCTCTACGTAAACCTCTACCTTATCACCAATCTTCAGGTCGGGATTGTAGCGGAACTCAGAAGCGGGGATGATGCCGTCGCTCTTGTAGCCGATGTTGACAACAACTTCCTTCTTGTCAACGCTGATCACGGTACCTTCTACTACCTGGTGGTCGGCTACCTTGTTGAGGGTTTCGTCGTACGCCTTGTCAAGCTCTTCTTTGTTGACACCAGCGGGCGTGCCATTCTCGAACTCGTCCCAATTGAAATCGTCGAGCGGCTTCACGTTCTTTGTTAAATCTGACATAATAAATTAATTCTGTTGCCCCTCGTTTGTTTGTCGGGGCGGGGTCTGAACAGACGTTTACCAGACCATCTTTTAAAGGGTTAATAATTCATAGGAGCAAGCGCCTGTTCCGGCCCCTATTTCCCCCTACGGGGGACAAAACGGGTGCAAAGGTAGTAAAAAGAAGTGAGAAGTGAAGGGTAAGAAGTGAAAAGTAAATATGAATTTATGAATTATTAACAAAAACAGAGGCCGACCCTCGCGAGTCAGCCCCTGTTAACAATACGTTATTCTATTATAATTATACTATCACATGAATACTTCAAACTTCGTCTGGCTTATACAATGCCCTGAGCCATCATGGCATTGGCAACCTTCATGAAGCCTGCCACGTTAGCACCCTTCACATAGTTGATATAGCCATCGGCCTGAGTACCATACTTCACGCAGTTCTCGTGGATGTCGTTCATGATGCGCTTCAGATAGTCGTCAACCTCTTTAGAAGTCCAGCTCAGACGCTCGGAGTTCTGCGACATCTCCAGACCAGACACTGACACACCACCAGCGTTAGAAGCCTTACCAGGGGCATAGAGTATCTTAGCATCCTGGAAGATCTTGATAGCCTCAGGCAGTGAAGGCATGTTAGCACCCTCAGCCACAGCGATAACGCCATTGTCGATCAGAGCCTGAGCCTGCTCACCGTTGATCTCGTTCTGGGTAGCGCAAGGCAGAGCGATATCGGCCTTCTCGTGCCAAGGACGCTCACCAGCGTGATATACAGCGTT
>Ga0247608_10004382_pt1 | contig 15826 bp, 7 predicted proteins | sample 176DNAGHGlowgp2_FD_193490 | JGI IMG/M metagenome (GOLD analysis project Ga0247608, IMG submission 193490) | Sheep rumen microbial communities from Palmerston North, Manawatu-Wanganui, New Zealand - 1766 DNA GHGlow gp2 | ecosystem: Host-associated > Mammals > Digestive system > Stomach > Rumen ... | reverse complement strand
GCCTGAAATACATATTCTATGCGGAAACGACAGAAACGATTCCTATTGAAATTGTAAAGCAATGCATGCTCCAGGCGGCAACTGTCACGGAATTCAGCTTTGGCAACCTGTTCGTGAATGGAATCTCGTTCATGAAGTTTGCTCCGAACAGGATCATTCCCGTAAAGCATCTGTTCTTCTTGGGAGCAGATGTGGATCATTTTCCGGGGGAAATGTCTTTTGGTACACTGGACTTGCGCAGACAGGTTCGCCCGTGGCCCGGCGACGACACAAACGTTTGCCGCAACCGCTATGCATTCCTGTGCCAGCTGATGTGTACCTCCGAAGGGTTCCATGTCAGCTATCAAAATATGAACCTTGCGAAGGATAGCGAGATTTATCCGTCGCCAATAATCAATGACCTAAAGGACTTCGTTGCGGGTTTTGCTGAAGAGCCTTTGCCAACGGTTGAAATACCGCTGGATGAAACCCGCAGCAAGGACAACCTGTTCACAAGGCGCGGCCGTCGCTATCTTGATTCTATCAACCGAATCAAGGCGCCGAAGTCGGAAGGAGGCGACCTGCCGTCGAAATCCCTGGATGGAAATGGCCGGACTGATTCGAAATATCCGGACAAGGTCTCTATTTCCCAGATGAAATCGTTCTTGAACGATCCGTTCCAATTCTATGTGAATCGGATGCTGCGCCTGGAAAATGCCGAAGACGATCCGACGGAAGAGTATGTGGAACCGATCAGCTTAAGTAAGCTTGACGAATCCATTTATTTAAAACAGGCGGTGTACATCGAAAGAAATCTGAACAAGGATTTTGAAAGCGTCGATGCCTACTTCAACAGCCTTGAATCGCAGGGAGATATTCCTTCGGGAGGCTTTGGTAAGGGAGTCGTCGATAAAATAAAGGAAAATGCAGCAAATATAAATGAAGAACTGAAAAAATATTTCCCGGCTGACGGGTATGAGTGCGGTTCTATCGAACTGAACGTGAATGTTTCTGTGGACAACAGGCCGACATTTATATTGCAGGGAAATGTTCCTCTTGTATTTAAATCTAAAGAGAATGGCGGAGAGTGCGTTATTGTTGAACTGAGTTCTTCGAAGGTGAAAAACAAGCTTTATTTGAGTCCTTATATTGGCGCTCTCGGCTTGCTGGCCTCGGGGAGGATGAGCAAGGTGACGCTCTTTGTATCTACAGGTGCAAATGGCAAGGCTGATTCTTATGAAAAATTCGCTTGCGAGCTCGAAGCAACCCAGGATTCGGCAAAGGATACGCTGTGCAGCATTTACGAAAATGCATTTGTAAAAATGTCCAAAAAGGTGTTGCCCGTAGATATTGTTTGTGATGAACTGCAAAGCCTTGAAAATCTGAAGCAGAAATTGGATCAAGAAAATGGAAGCCCCTGGAGCTATTTTGCTGGAAAGGATCTTTTCGTCAACAACTTGGAGAAATGCTCCGGCTATTCCGTGAGCAACTTCAAAAAGGAATGGTCCGATGCCTGCAAACTGCAGAAGAAATTATTGGGCGATTTAGTGAAAATGTTTGAAAAAGAAGGTGCGTAAGATGAACGATATGAACGAACTGCAACCCTTTGATATTGAGCACTTTTCCCCTGACGAAAATCAGTATATTGAAGCTTCCGCAGGTACGGGAAAAACCTACACGATCCGTAAGATCTCTGCCGAGCTAGTCAAGAAAGAAATCCCGCTTTCTGAAGTACTTTTTGTGACTTACACGGAAAAGGCTGCAGGAGAAATGCGTGACCGCATTCGCGAAGAAATGACCGAATGCCTTGCGAAGGCAACTCCCGGAGAAAAGCCTCTGTTCGAGCGTGCGTGCCAGGATGTCGAAAAGGCGGTCATTGGAACAATTCATTCGTTCTGCCGCAAGACGCTGCATGATTTTGCGTATGAGGCCGACGTCCCCTTCGATATGGATAATGCTGATGATCAGGCTGCAGACGTGATCATCGACAGGCTGATTCGCGATGAATGGGAAGATGACATATGCGCATTGGATATAAAGAAATCTCTCCCAGATGATGTTGAAGAAATCAAGGATTTGCTTAAAAATTCGCTGAAATCCTATTCGCCGAATAAGAAGCCCTGTTTGCCGCTGGCGACTGTTCAGGAATGGATTGACTTGAACCCTGAGGCGAAGCAACATTTTGAGGTACTGCAGGCTAATCCTCAGGCAACGTTTACAGGGGCTTCTGGCACAAAAAGCTACCGCAGTAAATCTGTAGGCACTCTAATAGAAGCGATGCTTGCAAGTAGGGGCAAAATAGTCAATGGGTCCAAATTCGGCTCAAGCTTTGTATCTGTTGACTTATGTGATGCGGAATCAGAAGAGAAGTTGACAGAGGCATTGAAATATTTCTATCCGCAAAAAATTGAGCTGTGCACGGAATCCGAAAAAAAACGCTTCGAATTTTTGAACAACAAGGCTGCTGAACTGTACCAACGATGGCAAGATGAAAAAGCTATTCAAAAAATGCAGTCTTTCGATGATATGATTATGGCTGTGCGCGAAGGAGTGTGCCCTAGTGGAAAAGCTCCGGAACAGCCGACGTTCTTGTGCGAAAAAATCAGGGATTCCTATAAGTTTGCAGTTATTGACGAATTCCAGGATACAAATGAATTCCAATGGAATATCTTTGAAACGGTATTCTTGAATAGTGACAGGAATCATCTGATTGTAGTGGGTGACCCGAAACAGTCCATTTACAGTTTCCAAGGTGCCGACTTGCAGGTCTATCGTCAGGCGACCAAAAACATAGGAAAAGGAAGTGCGCTCAAGACGAACTTCCGCTCGTCGATTTCGATGGTCAATGCGTGCAATTCGATATTCTCTGTTGGCGATAATTCTGAATATCCTTTTTTGCCGAAAGGAGATTTCACCGAATCCTTTTTCCCAGAAGAAACCGAGAACCAGAGACAGAATGCTTTGTTTAAAGGAGAGGCGACAAAGTCGATTTGGGTTTCTCCGATTGTTCCGGAGAAAGGCTTTGCTCGATTCGCGGTAGAAAAAATCATTGAATGTTGCAAGGAAGTCGATGGGAAAACGGCCTTGCAGGTGTTTGACCGAGGTGCCGCCGAACCGCGAAATGTCAATTTTATGGACTTTGTCATTCTGGGCCGCACAAGGCCAGAGATGGATGAAATCAAGAACTGCCTTGCAGATGTGGGAATCCCCTTTGTCCTTTATAAGGATGACTCTCTCTTTGATTCGAGGGAATGTTCTGAATGGCTGGCGGTGCTTAGGTTGCTTGCCGCTCCAGATTTGTCTGGCTATAATAGCACTTTGCTGAATTCTGTTTTTGTGACAGATTTCTTTGGCGTGGATTTGGCTCAATTGAGCGATGACCCACAGAAAATGGCCGGCGAAAAGGTTCTTTCGCAGATCACCTATTGGAAGCTGCTTGCATCCAAAAAACAGTGGACTGAGTTGCAGGAGCAAATCTACGAGGATACCGGTGTCGAACAGAAGCTGAGCCAGCCGAATAGACTGCAAGACTTGATTAAGCTGCGTCAAATAGGCAATTACATTTTTGGCTATCTCTATGAGAAAAAGACGACGCTCCAACAGGCTATCAAGCATCTGGAAACGTTGGCGACGGACAACCAGAAAGCATCTGCCGAAGAAAAAAATATTGTTGCCAAGGGAACGGACTTTAAGGCCGTAAGACTAATGACGGTTCATGCATCAAAGGGCCTGGAATTCCCCGTGGTCATTTCCTGTGCCGGCTTCAAGGGCGTGTATAACCAGATGCCCGGTCCCTATGTGTTCACCGACAAGGAACAAGAAGATTCCGAAGAATCTCAATGGGTAAAGTGCTACGGTTTTGATGACGGCTCTAAGCAAAAACGTCAGCAAGAAGAAATGGAGGAATGGCATCGCCTGCTCTATGTGGACTACACGCGCGCATCGTCTCTTTTGATTCTGCCGCAGTATGACAGATGGTTCAAGTGCGAAAAAGATGGAAGGGCGTTTGTATACGAAACCCGCTACAACCTGGAAATCAGGAAACTGGTGCTGGACAACGGACATCCGGTTGTTGATGCGGACAGTCCATGGAGCTTCCTTGCCCACGCTCACTGCAAAGTTTGCGAAGATGGCGAATTTGCTACACTTTGTGAATGGGATGGTTCCTGGGATGTCGATAATCTTCGATCTGATGTAACCGCCGAGTTGGCCTTCTTCAACAAAGATGACCAAGAAGACCGTTCGGAGCTGCCTAGCCAGGAAATCCTGAAGCAGATTCGCAAGGCGCTCAAGGATTCGAGCCTTTACCAGCATTCATATTCGTCTATTGACAAGAAGTCTTCGGGCATCGAAATAACATCGGTCGATGGCAACCGCCAAGATCGCTCAGGAGAAGAACCTGACGATGATTTGTCTATAGACGTTGCTGAAGATCTTGATTACCCCCGTGGGAATCTCTTCGGTGAAGCGCTGCACCAGGCCTTCGAAGAGCTTGATTTTGTTCGAATCGGAAATCTTTCTTTAGAAGAAGCTCAAAAGGATGCAGAACTCTGCGACTTAATCACCAATAAGTTCGTGTCGCAGGGGCTGCCTATCGGCAGGCATCCGAACTGGATGAAACGCACCGTTGAAATTGTCTGGAACACGATGAACGCATCTCTTTCGGAAATTCACGGAAATCAAAAGACGGGCGTTTCCTTCTGCCTTAAGGAATTGGAATCCTCGCAGCGGCTGGCTGAAATGGAGTTCCGCTTAAAGGCCAAAGACGGTGCTGATGAGGACGTCCTCAAGACATTCTGCAAGGGCTTTATGGACTTGGTCTTTGTGCGTAAAGAGGGCGGCAAGGAATTTTATTCCGTACTCGACTGGAAATCGAACCTTCTTGCAAAATATGACCCCGCCTCTTGCTTTGATGCGGTGAAGGAACATTATTCCATTCAGATGGTGCTGTATTCCTATTCGCTCATTAAATGGCTGTGCTCTATTTGGAACGAGCCCTCACCTGAAAAAGTGTACAATGAAAACTTTGGCGGCATCTACTACGTGTTTGCTCGAGGTTGCCTAAACGGGAAAGGCAACGGCATCTACGCCCATACTTGGCCTACGTTTGCAGATCTTGAGTCTGCCTACAAGGAAATTGAAAAATTGATGCTTGCCCCTCGCAAGGCGGAGGTTTAAATGAATAAAGAAGAAATGCTAGAAAAGTTGAATGGTTCGGTAGGCGATTTTTTTAGTCTGCTGTGCGAAATGCGTGGCGCATCGGCGTTGAATGAAAAGCTAGTTCAGCTTCTTGTCGATATACATGACAAGGACTTTTATTCTGTTAATGCGCAAAAGGTTCTGCATATATTCTTTTCGCTGGTCAACGACGGCAATACTTGTATCTCGTTAAATCCGAAGAGCCTGCTTGCCAAGTGGAAAAAGGATAAATGGGATGGCCTTGTTTTGTTGGCTTCGAATGAAGGCTATGCTGACGAAATCCAAAAGAATTTCCCCGCTGCCGAAGATTTCATGCCGATTATTGAAGCGGGCTGTAACGACCTGATGGCGAAAAAGGATCACGCTCCTTTGTGCATTGTACCTATAAAAAAGAATGGCGTAGAAAAGCCGTACTTGATGGCGGAAAAGTATCTGGATGCGAAAGGTATAATTGAAAACTGCTTTGATCTGCGGTCGGAGCGGTGTGTGTTCGATGGCAAGGCCGCCGAAGCCGATGGATCCAAGGACAAAGAGGAAGAGTTTGAATCCTTGACGACCAAGTTTACTTTGGAACAGGAACAAAAAGATGCCGTTCTCAAGGGCCGAAACAGCAACTTGATTATTACCGGTGGCCCAGGTACCGGCAAGACGACCGTCATATTCTTCCTGCTTTGGGACTTGTTAAAGAACAATGAAGAAATGCGGAAGTGGAGTATCCATTTTGCGGCTCCGAGCGGAAAAGCCGCAGACCGTTTGCGTGAAAGCCTAGATGACAATATTGCGGACCTCACGGATGAAGCCCAAAAAGATCCTATCGTTCAGCATTTGAAGAATGTAGATGACTACACGACGTTGCATCGCCTTTTAAGCTATAATCCGCAAACGAATGGGTTCCGGTATTGTAAAAGCAACCCGTTCCCGGACAATTCTATTTTCGTGATTGACGAAGCGAGCATGATCGACTTGTCGATGTTTGCGTCGTTTATGCAGGCGCTGCCCAAAAATAAGAATGCTTACAGACTGTATGTACTTGGCGACAAGGACCAATTGCCTTCGGTGGAGGCCGGGGCCGTGCTGGGAGAAATTCTGGGGCTTAACAAAAATAGCGTAGTCGAGTTGACGAAATCGAAGCGATTTGACAACAATTCGAAGATTGGCCGCCTTTCAAGGTTCATTCAGCAAAAGCTCCCTGAAAGCGATCTCCAGTTTGAATTGAAGTGGACCCCTTGGAAAAACGATCTGTCCCTTTGGAAAGCCGGAACAGACGAAGTAAATCTGCTTCAGCTAAAATCGGAAGACGGATCTTTGAATAGGGCCGATGAAGAAAGAATGCTGCATGAACTTCTTTTGGCTTGGATAAATCGGTTCTATGCTCAAGAAAAGGGAAACCTTGTTCAGTTGGCTAGTGCGATCCGGTCAGAACTTACGGAGAGCAATTTTGCACAATTCGGCCTCGTCAAAGAAGATTGGGAGCAGGAATGCGCCAATCGCGAAGCCTTGTGGAAACTGTCCGATGTGGCGCGCATCCTGTCGGCGGAACGTCGAGGCATGCGCGGCATCGAAAATCTGAACAGGGAAATCATCAAGTCCCTGGGCTTCAAGGCCGACGTACCCTTTGACGGCAAGATGATGATTCTGACAAAGAACCAGTCCTATTTCGATTTGTACAATGGCGATTCCGGCATTGTCGTCAATTGCTCGACCCGTCCTATGCTGATGCTCAAACGGAAGGGCAACTTCGTTTTCTATCCATTGTCGTTATTGCCCAGCGATTCGCTGGAACCCGCTTTCGCGATTACCATCCACAAATCCCAGGGATCCGGCTACCCGAACATCATGATGTTCCTGCCTACGCGAAAGGGACATCCGTTATTGAATCGCCAGATTCTTTATACGGGTGTGACTCGTACAAAAAAACAGAGCCTGACCATCATCGCCACCCCCGAAACCTTCAAGGCCGCCTGCGAGACGGTCATTGAACGCGATACAGGTATAGAAATCCAGTAGAAATCTCTTTTTTTGCTTAATTCGTCCGTAGAAAACTTATATTAGAGGCAAGGAAGAACAATGAAACCACTTTGTCGCTACATAATTTTTGCCGCGGCCCTTTTAGGCATAGCCGGTTGCGCCTCTGCGCCCCCATCCCACGACGCGGAACGCGCCAGGGCACGGGCAGGATACAGCGCGCTAGACTCCGAAACCAGCCCTGCGGCAAGCACCCCGTCTGTAACCTCGGCCCCTACCGCCGCTTACTCCGGAGTTTCTCGCCCTATACTGATGGCACTACCTGCCGCCTCGGGTAAAGGGTCCTCCCCCATGGAGGTCGTTTCCAACAATCCCTTTGCCAAGGCCGTCATGGAAGGGATTAACGAATACCTGACCGAAAAGGGCTACGAGGTGCGTTCCCTGGAAGGTTCCGAAGACCTGTCCAACCTAATCCAGATGCAGGGCGATATTTCTGGCAATGGCGACGACATGTCCTACATTGCAGGACTTGCCCTCGGCGCCGACGTCTATATCAAGTTCTCCGGCTCCATCAAGAACGACATGGTGAACGTAGAACTTTCCGCCTACGAAACCTCCACAGCCAGGCAGCTCGGCTCCAAGACCGGCATGGTCCAGAACCACGGGAACAGCAAGGACAAGCAGCGTTACCTGGTAATTTCTGCCGCCAAAAAAGCGCTCCCCGCCCTAGAAAAGACAATCCTCTCTTACTGGAACGAAGACGCCAAGAAGGGCGTCCAGTATAAGGTGGTCCTCCGGATTGGCGAACGGTTCCAGGGTTCGGGACTGGAAGACCTGCAAGACCTGAGCATATCTTCCCTGAGAAGCGCTTTCAAGTCGGTTCGAGTCAATAACGTAACCGAAAGGACCATAGACATCATCGTCTATGCAGACCCCGAGGTTTATCCGGACGCCTACGCCGTCTATTCGGCCGTCAAAAGCGCCGTTTCCTCTTCTGCCCAGGCAAAGAAGAACAACATCGTCAACAAGCTTATCATTCTGGAACTGAACTAACCCGGCATTCCCCATGTTTCCGAAAGTCCTCCTCATTTTCTTCGTTTTTGCCATAGCCGTTTCGGCCAAGGTTATTTCCTGGACCGGCTATTCCGAAGAATCCCAGGAGGCGGCTACGGAGGCGGCACGTGCGGGGGTAGCCAAACAGATTTCTGTACATATTGACGCTTCCACAAGCGTAACCCACAGCGAAACAACCTCCAACAACGGCAACTCCGAAATCGAAAAGAAAATCAAAAGCCAAAATTTTTCCAAATCAGACTTGCTTCTAAACGGCATCCGCATTCAGGTTCTACCCAAGGACGGCAAGCGTTTCGGAGCCACCGCCACCCTGGATCTGGACGAACTTCTTTCCAAGTACAGGTTCAAGCTGGAAACCCTCCAGCGCACAATCAACGAAACGGAAGCCAAGGCAAGGCAGGCCCTTGCAGAACAGCGTTTTGTCGAAACGGACAGGCTGCTCGCCACAATCCCAGGAATCGTAAAATCCCAAGAGCCCATCCTGGAGGAAATGTCCTTATACACTCCTCTGGACAACTCCATGCGGCTCAAGACGGAATCCGCTGCCATACAGCAGGCACTGACGCTAGCCCTACGGCAGCTCCAGATTTCCGTTTCGAAGGAGGGCAACCCACAAGAACTCGGCCCGAAATCGAGCTTTCTCCTAACCATAACCGTAGCGGGCCCCAAGGGGTCTATCCCCAATTTTCCACTCCTTATCGAAAACGGCGGAAAACCCCTTGCAAATGCCGCTACCGACGCCCAAGGTGCAGCCTCCTTCCAAATTCCGGCAAGCAACCTGACCCGCGGTTCCGGCGAAATCCTTATCCAACCGGCCATTTCTGCAAACCAGCGCAACCTCGCGGGCCTTATGGCAATCAAAGTTCCCTACCAGGTTTCTTCTCCTGTATGCCCGCTAAATCTCACCTGCAACCAAGGGCCGTCGGCTTGCGCCGCCGTAGCCGACCAGATTTCAAAACACTTCGGCCAGGTGGTGAAAGACAGGAGCGCCCAAACAGTCACCGTCCGTATCAAGTCTACTTCCGAACGCACTCTGAAGAACATCACCAGCTACAAGGTCAGCCTTTCCCTTTCTTCGGGAACCAGGGAATGCAAATGGAGCGGAACTGGAGCCGGCAGGACAAAAGACGAAGCCCAGACCAACGCCCTAAAAAAGATGGACCTGGGCAGCTGTATCGAAACTCTTGAGGTTTGCCCATGAAATGGATAAGCCAAAAGATTTTCCAGTTTATGGGGACCGTCGTTCTCTGCCTCCCAATCTCTTCGATGGCAGAACCTTCCATTCTTCTTTCGACCATTTCAAAAGAAGAAATCCAGTCAAAATTAAAGCAGTTGCAAACTTACAGGGACCGAGATGATTTGGATTACGGAACACGCCAAAAGCTCACTGACCTGTGGAGCGAGGCCCAAGAAATCCAGGAAATGAACGACCGCTGTAGCGAGATTTCCCTATCCGAAGAACTGGACAGCGACTGCGATTCTTTTTACAGGGTAACTCTCCCCGAATTCGAAAATCATTACCAGGAACTTACCGGTGAAATCCGCCTAAGCGGGACAAGGCTTGTCGCCAGCATCAAGGACAAGCGAGAAGCCATAGAAACTTGCTACAAGGCCATGCCATTGCACGGTTGGAGCCCGGAGCAATGGCTAAAAATGGAGGGCCAGGCTTCGCCGGAGCCTCTCTCCGATGGCGTAGAAGTCGCCTATTACTTTGAAGTCGATAAGGACCCTCAGAAGTCCGGAGCCTGGAACCAGCAGGTGTCCTTGTGGTACGAAGCCTGCCAAGAGGTCTTGTTCCGCAACAATGACAGGAACCAGCTTGCCCCCCTGTTCATAGATAAAATGAAAAGCAACTCAGAGGGAGAATACCTGGAATTCAAGCTCACGTCAAATAAAAAAGACTTCGACATATATCTAAAGAAGGGATTTTCTGCCACATACACGCTGAACGGCAAGGAACTGTTCATATACAGCGTAGACGAAGACGTAAAATTGGGAACCCTTCTGCTCCAGACGCCCCACAGCAATTCTACCATGTACCTAGAGTTGCCTTCGGAGCGATACATCGGCAAACAGATTTATTCCGACCGAAAAATCAGGAAGGGGCTCGAAGGACATATCGTCTGGGGCAAATACAAAAAGCCAACCAAGGTTCAGACCTACAATTACAGCTATGAAGAAAACGAGCCGGCCTCAGACTACACATCCGACCAGAATACCAATATTAACGAAGGGCCCAAAGTGCGGGACTATGGCTTTTATTTTCAGTTCAATACCGGTTTTGTCATGAGTTTCTTGAGCGCCTCTCAGGAACTAAAACAAGAATTTGAAGGAACCATCAATCCAGACTCCACCGAAATGTTCACCTGGCCCATGACGGTCAAGTTGCGTTACTACGGCAGAGCTGGAGTTATCGGAATTGGTACCGGCGTAGCACTTTCATGGCTAGTATCAGAAAGAACCCGAGAAAAGGATGCCTACAGCAACGAGTCTGAGCCGGAATACAAGCTGCTCGATTTTTACTTTGCCCCGGTGGCCATGGCAGAAATGGCATTCGGAAGAGACGTCGAATTTGGCGCCAGGGGGCATTTCTTTTTCCACCCGGATAGACCCACCCTCATGCTGGGCGGCTATATCTCGCTTGGGGACGTCATGAACCTGGATATCGGCTGGGTTAGCATCGCCCACCGAAAATGGACCAACACCTATCAAAATTCCAACGGAGCCTATGTCGGCTTGACTATTTCAATGCCTACCTACTCCCTTTATTCAACAGGCGAAGAGAGAAAGCATTAAGTCTCGATATACTTTTCCAGAAAATCCTTTACCGGAAGCGGCTTAGAATAGTAATACCCCTGCAGGCTCTTGATCTTGAAACGGAGCAAGTAATCCCGCATTTCGGCGGTCTCGATACCTTCTGCCGTCACCGACGAGGAGAAGGAATTGGCTAGTTCCGAAATGAACCGCACCGTGTTCTGGTCCGAAGAATCCTTCTCGATGTTTATGACAAAGCTGCGGTCAATCTTCACCGTAGATACGGGCAGTTCCCGCAAGATACCGAGGGAACTGAACCCCGTGCCGAAATCGTCCAGAGCCACCTTGACGCCATGCTCCCGAAGGACCGTAAATATCTCCTTCAAGAGCGAAATGTCTAGCATACGGCAGCGTTCCGTAATTTCAAGGCAGAGATTCTGGGGCGGATACCCCGTCTCCTTGAGAATAGCCAGCACGTCCTCTACAAAATCACGATTTTCCAGCTGGGTATAGGACAGGTTCACGTTCACCACGAATCCCGGATAACGCCTAAGGAACCTCTTCGCATCTTTCAGCGCCGTGCGCAAAATCCACCGGCCAAGTTCCGGGAAAAGATTGTCACGCTCCAGCACCTCCACGAATTCTAGCGGAGACACGATTCCATATTCGTCATTTTTCCAGCGGATCAGGGATTCCGCTCCGGTAATCATCTCGGTTTCTGCATCTACGATAGGCTGGTAGCAGAGGAAAAATCCCTCGCAGTTGTTCACGATACTATTGCGGATAACGTTCAGGCGCTCAATGGCAAAGCGTTTGTCTTCGCTGACGCTGTTCTTAAGCACATAGAGTTCGCCCAGATGGTTAATCTTGGATTCATAATAGGCGAAACGGAGACACGAATAAACCGTTTCTACGGACACGTCGAATCGTTCCAGGTTGATGGCGCCCGCCACAAAAGAAAGCACCACGTGTTGGCCATCCACTATCAGGTCGTGAATACAGTTGTACTGTATCCGCTTGTAAAGGTTCTTGAGGTCTTCGGAGGTGGCGTTCTTGCACACGATGGCAAACTTGGTGCCGTCCATGCGGTACCACTCTCCCATATCAAAAGCTTCCACCTTGATCATCTTGGCGAATTCCTGCAGCACCCGGTTCCCAAAGGTGTAGCCGTAAATTTCATTCAGGTGCGAAAAATCCAAAAGCCCCAGCATCATAATCTGGATTTTCTCGCCCTTCCAGGTGGAAGAACGCAAATCGTCCATAAAGCCGTAAAGGCTCCGGGAATTGGACACATCGTCGAAATAGCTCAGGGCATCGTTGTTTCGGACCGAACCTCCAAAGAATTCGGGAGTCCCGTTTTCGTCCCTAACGAGCACTCCCCGGCAGGTACACACGATGTAGCGACCGTTCTTGGTCTTGATGCGATACTGCTCATGATGGTTACCCGCATTCCGGTCATAGACATTTTTCACGCTTTCCTTGAATGCAGGCAAGTCTTCCGGATGTATATTCCTCATCCAAACAAGGAGCGCGTCCTTCATGTATTCAGAAGGCAAGCCGAAATAATCAACGGCATCCTTGGACCACCTGGTTATCCCCGATTCGATATGGGTCACATAGGTGTAGGCTCCATTGGCCAGCACGGAGAAGGCGTCGAACAGGGAATCTATCCGCGTTTTTATACCATCGTTCATCTTTCGCCTCCTTGTGCGTAAAACACCTGGTTTCGTCCATTTTCCTTGGCCTTGTAAAGGGCCTGGTCCACACGGACATAGGCCGAGTCGGCAGATTCGCCCTCCTGGATTTTCACCACGCCAACGCTTACGCTACGGCGACCCGCCTTTTCGAACTCCATTTCATTGAAGGCCTTGCGAACTTTTTCTGCAAAATCAAGAGCCTTTTCAATAGGCGTCTCACGCAAAAGCACCATAAATTCTTCGCCGCCCCAACGACCAATAGGCGATTTCACCGTTAAAATCGATTCCCGCAATCCACGGCTGGTTTCATCAAAATCATCGTCGTCTTCCATCACCCTGTAATCCGACGAGTCTATTCCCGAAAGCCCCGTTTCATCCACCGTCTTTTTCAAGACATTGGAGATGCCGATAATGACGTTGTCCCCCTCCTTGTGGCCGTAGGTGTCGTTAATCTTCTTGAAATTGTCAATATCCATCATCACAAGGCATGCAGGCGTTTTTTCCGCTATGCATTCCTTGATGCAGCGCTGGATTTCGCCACGGTTGAACAAATGCGAAAGGGGGTCCGTAATGGCCATCAGGGACAGCTTCGCATTTGCCTGCGCCAGTTCCTGAGTAGCGGCATCGATAAAGGTGGCAAGGCGGTTAATCATGGAAACCTGGCCCGAGAACGAATCTTCTGCCATATCAAACTTGTGACTATCGTCGCCATCGCCTTCACGCATGGCGGCAATCACCAGCGTCACGTTGTGCTGGTTTACAAAACCGTTAGTCCTCAAAAATTCGCCGGCGGTGTAAAAGCCCGATGTAGGGGCGATACTCTGGAACGGAAGGGTCTCGTTACTGATTTCTTCTTTTCCCCAAAAAGAACGACGGGCCGCACAGGAAAAGACCTTGATGATATCGGGCTTGAACTCCCCTATTTTTTTTCCGTCCTTACGAATACAGTCCAGGATTGTCCAGGGGTCGCCATAGGCAAGGCGGGCCTTGACATTCTCGTCAATGTCCGAGGTCATGACCAGAGTGCCGTCTTCGTTGCAATGGACAGGGGCCCGGAGAATATCTATGCCGTTGTGCTTGTAAAAGAAGGGGAATTCCAGCGTATTGGCGAAAAAATGTTCGTCATTCAAGATTTTCAAATAGCGGTAATAAATTTCGTAAGCGGGCTTGCCGTCCAGTTCAAACAGGAGGGCATTTTGAGCCTTTGTTACCAGGAATTCCCTGCCGAGGGGTTTCCAGCCAGCGATATGCGTGGTGTAGATATGTAAGTCTTCGCCTCCTATCAAAAGGACAAGGATTCCCCGTTCCGAATACCCCCCTACATTCGAAAAGACGCAGGCATCGTTCTTGGACAGGTCCGGGTTAAAGGCACCTCCGCCAAAAATGGCTATCGATTCATCTACATCGTGGAGTGCATCGCAAAGGGGAGTCAAGGACATGCCGCGAATAGTCAGTTGCAGCTCCACCCCCTTGACCCAGGGATTTTCCTTGACTTCCCGCTTGATATTTTCCACCACGTCCAGCGCTGTTTCGCCATTCAGGGTGTACTGCAACAGCTTCACCTTCGTAGTGGGCTTTTCCAAAATGGTACAGACTACGGATATGGTTGTAGAGGACAATCTTCCTTCTATGATGTTTCCGTTGGTGGAACAACCCATACAGATGGCGTGGGGGATGGTCCTTGTGATGACATTGCTGACCAGTTCCATCTGCCCCCGGTCCAGGGAATCGGAATATATCTGGAAAACAACATTAGAACAGCTCTTTGACTTGTACCAAAGGCGAACCTTTTCGAGATCCCGAATCAGGGACGTGATACTGTGGTAATCAAACTGGAACTGTTTCATCTCGCTACCGCCGGGCAAGCGTTATATAGAAGATACCTTTAAAATCATTAGTTTACTCATAAAAAAACGGGTTCTTTGTTCCAACTTGGAATAATCACCCATAAATCGCACGGGCATTTTTCGGCATTTTCTCTTCTTTTTGAATATTTCAAGCGAAAATCTTCGTATATTGAGAGTATGAGCAAGTTTTTTAGTCTTATTTCAGCAATCCTGCTGTTCGTCTCCCTAGCAGCGGCAGATACCACCGCAGTGGCTACCGATTCCGCCAAGACCAGCTCCACAGACACTGTGGTTCTTGACACCGACAAGGCCAAAGTTCCAGACATCCAGGAACTCAAAAAGAAGCACGCCGTATGGATCAAGCTGGAAGGGGACGTGGAGCCTTCCATGTACGACTTCTGCGCCAGGGCCATCGACGATGCCCTCAAGGAAAAGCCGGACTACATCGTCTTTGAAATCAACACCTTCGGAGGCCGCCTGGATGCCGCCTTCGACCTGGTGGACACCATCATGGCGGTCAAGGGTCCCGAAACCATCGCCCTGGTAAAGAAAAAGGCCATCAGCGCAGGCAGCCTCATTGCTCTCGCCTGTAAAAAGCTCTACATGCTGGAGGCCACTACCATCGGGGACTGCGCGCCCATTGTGCAAGGCGGCGACGGTACACCGCAAATCGTAGGCGAAAAAATCCAGTCACCCCTGCGTGCAAAATTCAGGAACCTGGCCCAGCGCAACGGCTACCCGGAACTCTTGAGTTCCGCCTTCGTGACGCCGGAACTGGAAGTGCTCGAGCTCACCGCCAAGCTGGACAAGGGCAAAAAGACGGAACGGGATACCACCCTCATTATCGAAGGGCAGAAGTACGCCGTGCTGGATAGTGCAAGCAAGGCCTTCTGGGGCGCTCCCAAGATTCTCGTAAAAGAAGGCGAGCTCTTGACCATGACCGACCAGGAAGCCCTGGAACTGGGATTTTCCAAGGGGACTTTTAAGGACCGTAACGAATTCGAGACGAGCCTTGCCATTGAAAGCCGTAGCGAAGTAGAAACCACTCTCGGCGAAGACATCGCCTCGGCCATTGCGGCCATTGCGGGAATCCTCCTGATTCTCGGGTTCGGCGCCCTTTATATCGAATTCAAGACCCCCGGTTTCGGGCTTTTCGGAATCATCGGGCTTATCCTTATCGGCATCGTGTTCCTGGGGCAGTTTGCGCCGCAACTGGACGGCTACATTCCCGCCATACTTCTTGTGGCCGGCGTGGTGCTGTTCCTGGTAGAAATCTTCGTGATGCCGGGAACGTTCCTGTTCGGCATAGGC
>Ga0247608_10004381_pt1 | contig 15826 bp, 12 predicted proteins | sample 176DNAGHGlowgp2_FD_193490 | JGI IMG/M metagenome (GOLD analysis project Ga0247608, IMG submission 193490) | Sheep rumen microbial communities from Palmerston North, Manawatu-Wanganui, New Zealand - 1766 DNA GHGlow gp2 | ecosystem: Host-associated > Mammals > Digestive system > Stomach > Rumen ... | reverse complement strand
TTCCGGGCGAAGCCCTTTCGGGCAGACGCCGGACATGCGTCCAGAAGTCCTTCGAGGAACAAACAACATGAGCAAGACATACGATGCCGTCGCCTCGCGCGACGAAGAGGCCGTCCGCCGCCTCGTGGCGGACAATCTCAACCTGGTGCGCGCGGAAGCGCGCCGCCAGGCGGCGAAGTGGGCCGGCGACGAGCCGGCGGGCGTGCAGGAGGAGCTTTGCCGCGACCTCGTCCAGGCCGGCGTGGCCGGCCTCCGGCGGGCCGCGGAGAAGTTCCGGCCGGAACTCGGCAACAAGTTCTCCACCTACGCGATGCCGTGGATTCGCAAGACCGTCGGCGAGGCGGCCCGGGAGTGGCGCGAGACCTACACGCACATCTCCCTCGACGCCCCGGTGGGGGAGGATGGCGAGGGCACCGGCCACGACCTCTACGCGGACGAGGGCGCTGTGGACCCGTCGGAGGCGGCGGACCTCGCCTCGCTCCGCGAATACGCCCGCCGCCTCCTCGCGACGCTCCCCGCGCGCGACCGGGCGATGGTGGAGATGCGCTTCGGCATCGCCACCGGCGTCCCGGCGACCCTCCGCGAGGTCGGGAAGGCCTTCGGCGTCTCCACGACCCGCGCCGACAAGGTCATTGGCCGCGCCCTCCTCCGTCTCCGGGCGGCGGCGTAGGGCGCGGGGGTGAAAACGAGGCGCGTCCCCGGGTAGAATGGAAACATAACGATCAAAGCGGGTATCGCGATCGGGGAGGCCGAACGCCGCTCGGCCTTTCACCCCCGATCCCGAAAGAAGGGTTCATCCAGCAATCCAAACTGCACGAAGCGGCGAACCCTGCCCGCCCCTCTTCAGAACCAATGGAAACGACCCACGAAGACAACGGAACCGGCCGCGACGACGGCCTCGTCGAAACCGAAAACGGCGCCTTGGCCTTCGCCTCGCACCCGTCCCCCTTCGCGGACTTCTTCTTCAAGGTGTCGTCCATGCGCCAATGGGACGCCGACGCGAAGCGCGCGGCGTTCCGCAAGTGCCTCGACGCGAACCGGGAGACGGCCCTCCGCCTCCTCTTCTTCGTCCGCGACGTCCGCGGCGGACTTGGCGAGCGCGGGCTCTTCCGCGACGTCTTCGCCGGCCTGCCGGACGGCGTCGCCGCCGCGCTCCTCCCCCTCGTCCCCGAATTCGGCCGGTGGGACGACGTCTGGGCCGTCCTCGGCGACGGCATCGCGGACGCAGCAGCGCGCCCGGCGCTCCGGGAGGCGGCCTTCGCCCTTCTCCGCCACCGGTGGGAGGAGGACCTTCGCGCCCTCGCCGACCCCGACGGAAGACCGTCCCTCCTCGCGAAGTGGCTCCCGTCGGTCCGCGGGGTCTCGGCGAAGCAGGAGTCCCTCGCGAAGGAACTCGCGTTCTCCTGCTTCCGCCTCCGCCCCGCGGACTACCGCCGGAAGCTTTCGGCGCTCCGCGCCCGCCTCCGCGTGACGGAGAGATCCATGTGCGCCGGCGAGTGGGGCTCCGTCGACTACGGCGCCGTTCCGTCCAAGGCGGCCCTCCGCTATCGCAATGCGTTCTTTGCCCACGACCCGGAGCGCTACAAGGCGTATCTCGCCGGCCTCGAAAAAGGAACTTCCAAGGTCAACGCCGGCGCCCTCTATCCCTACGAAATCGTCGCCGCCTACCACGGCCCCGTTTTGGCGTATCCGGAGGATTTCGAGGAGAATCCCATCCTCGAAGCGCAGTGGAAGGCGCTCCCCGTCCCGAATGGAATCCTCGGCAACGCCATCGTCGTCCGCGACGGCTCGGGCTCCATGACGACGCCGGTCTCCGGTGGCCGGGCCACGGCTCTCGACGTCGCCACGTCCCTGGCGGTCCTCGCGTCGGAACACCTCGAGGGCCCCTTCGCGAACCGCTTCATCTCCTTCTCGGAGTCCCCGCGCCTCGTCGACCTCTCCGGTTGCTCCACCCTCCGCGAGAAACTTGTCCGCACCTACGGGGAGGACGAAACCGCCAACACGGACGTCCAGCGAACCATGCGCCTCGTCCTCGACGCCGTTTCGGAAAACGGAATCCCGCAGGAGGAAATCCCCGCCGTCGTCATCGTCTCCGACATGGAATTCGACGAGGCCCGCGGAGCCGGATGGTCTTGGCGGACGGATGCGCCGACGCAGGAGGTCCTCTTCGAGACCATCCGTCGGGAATGGAAGGAGAAAGGCTACGACCTCCCGACGATGGTCTTCTGGAACGTCGCGTCCCGCACCGGCGCCGTCCCGCTGCAGGAGAACGGCAACGGCCTCGTCCTCGCGAGCGGCTTCTCGCAAAACATCCTCGACATGCTTTCCGGGGTCGACCCGGAGGACACCATCCGCCGCAAACTCGCCGCCCCGCGCTACGATTGCGTCGCCGCCGCCCTCCGCGTCGCATGACGCGCACTTGGGCGATGCCTTGTGTCGGCAAAACCAGAATCGGTGTCCGTTCCCGGATGCGGTAACCGGGGTTCCTTTCAAAGGCAGAGAGGCCTCGCCCGTGTTCGACATCGGCGCCCGGCTGCAATCCGATTGACGCACGCCATCTCCCACTCGGAATCGGCTGTTTGGAAAAAAAATCGAGAACTCTCGTTGACATTTTCGACTCTCGTTGATATTCCTATGGTTGTCAACGACCCTTTCCCTCCGGGGCGACGCGGCTGCGCCGGCGTTCTGCACGTCCCAATGGCTGCAGCCGAACCCATTCCCCGGAGGACTTCTTCCAAACCCGATGACCCTGCGCTTCACCACCCCCTTCGACGACGCCCCGCTGCGATCTCCCGCGACCCGGTCCGGAGATTTCAGCAGCCATGGAGTACATCGCGCAGTTCCTTGCCGAAGCCGTCGCCGCCGCCGCGGAGCCGGCGTCGCCTGAAGGCGGCGTCTGGACAGAGTCGGACCATTCCCGCCTGATCCGCCTCGCGGCGACGGGCACCGAGGCGGGACAATACAGCCGCGACGGCGTCTTTTCCCTCCGGTGGCGGGACGGCGACGCGTTCCGTCCCGTCCCGGGCCGGAAGGGAGCCGTTCCCCCCGGCCTGGAAAACGCCCTTCGTCTCTTCCTGCGGGCCCCCGCCGACGCCCTCGCCGAGGCGGCCCTCCGCGGGCGGCGGGAGGGATGCGTCCCCGCCGCGCCGGTCCTCGCGCTGGTCTTCCTCTCCTTCCGCGACGACGCGCTCTTCCGGGAGACCTTCCCCCGCGTCGTCCTCGACGGCGCCGACCTGCGCATCTACCTCGACCTGGCGAGAAGCGTCGGAGCCCTGAACCGCGGCGCCAAAGCCGCGCTCCGCGACTGGCTTCGCGGCCACGCCACGCTCCGCGAGGCGCAGCTCCACCGAGCCGCGCTGGCGGATGCGATCCGCCTGAGCCACTTCCGCGGCGAGGACCCGCTCTTCGCGTGGATCCTCGCCGCGCACAAAGGCGTGAAAGGCGTCACGCCGGACAAGGTGGCCGCCGCCGAGGCGGCCTATCCGGCGCTGGCGGCGAGACGCGAGTTCATCCGCGCCGTGGAGGCGGGCCGGACGCCGGCCCTGCGTCTTCTGGACACGCCGGGCCTCGAAGCCGACAACCTCCCCATCCGCGGAGACCTCTTCACCGCCGACGGCTGGCGCGCCTTTTCGCGCCGCCTGTCCCCGAGCCGCTTCCTCGAGTCGCTGACGATGCTCCGCCGCCAAGGCGCCCTCGACGCGGATGTCGTGGTGCAGCGAGCACAGGCGGGTGACTTCCGGAATGTTTCCCCGATGCTCCTCTACGCCGCGTGGAAGGCCCTGTGGGATGCTCCGAAGAAGTGGGAAGATGTCAGCGAAGCATTCGATGGAGAATCCAGGATGATGCGATACGTCTGGAAGGGAAGCTGCCCCTTCTGCGCCGACCCGGAGGGCCTCCGCCGGGCGCGCGAGGCGCTGGCCTCCGCGAAGAAGGACTGCTTCCGGCACCTCGACTGGCGGGCCTTCGGAAAAATCTCCTGGGCCCTCGGGGGATGCTTCGTGCACTGCTACGATTCGCCGGTTCCGCCTGTTTTCCACACTCCGCAGGAATTCGGACATCTTTTCGCCGAACTGTTTTCCGCGGGGCTGAAACGGATGCAGGTTCCGTCGAAACGCATTGCGGGTGAAAGAAACTACTTCGAATTGTTGATTCCGAGAAACCCCGCCGAAGCCATCGAGGAGGCGATCCGCGCCGGATTTGACGCGGACTGCTTCCTGTTCTTCGACTTCGGATGCGAAGGAGGCTGCGGCCGCGCCGTCGACTGGCTCCCGGCCTGGAAGCGCTACCGCCGCCTCCATCCGAAGGCGAGGGCCTTCCTCCTGGATGTCCCCGGCCTCGGTCCCGACCCCGTCGCCGCGGCGCTTGCCGGCATCCGTCTCGCCCTCGCGCAGCCCGTCGTCCCCGACGACGGCGTCTCGCCGATTCCCGCACCGGACCCCGACGTCCCCCGGGAGGAACCATGGGAAAGCTCCCGACGCCAACACCGCCTCGAGAGTCGACTCGACCTGAGCTTTGTCGCCAGGAAGGAGGGCGGTCACCGCCGCCTCCCCCTGTATTCCGCCGACGGGGAGAGACTCGAACCCGCGGAGTGGTTGAAGCTCTTCCGCGAGCAACCCGGCCTGGAGGACCAGCTCAAGGACAGCGACGGCTGGAAACGCGGAACCAGTATCCGGCTGACCACCGGGGAATTGAAGTCGATTCTGCGCCTGCGCCCCCGTCTGGCGAGAATCATCCGACGGGAACTCGAGGAGCCGACGATATTCGGCGCCGCGGACACGTCGTTTCCGGACACGCCGGCCGGACAGCGGCTGGACATCGCCCATCTCGAGGCGTTTCTCGCCGAACACCCCGACCTGTCCATCCGGGCTTCGTTTTCCTTCATCCATCCGGATGAGGAGTCGCGGTGGCGGAATCGAGAAAGATACCGCGACTACGGCGACTGCCGACGCCTCTCCCGCAGGCGGCGGAAACGTCCCGCGGTCACCGGCCCCGACGCGGCGGAGAACCTCCCCGCCCCGGCACCGGACACCGGCGCCGGCTGGGTGGAGCGGCTCCGCGCCCATCCGGAAGACGGCGCCGCCTGCGAGTGGGGGAAGCTTGGCGCCGAGGATTGGATCCGGCTCCTCTCGACGAATCCCGAATGGGCCTGGCGCCCCGAATGGCGCCGTCTCGTCCCCGAAGGCGAATGGAAGGCGTTCCTCCGCGAAAGGCGCCGCGAAGACGCCTTCCGTCCCTTGCCCCGCGCCGTCAAGCCGGGCCGGTGGATCCGACACGCAGAGAGCGCATGATGTCGGATTTTCCACACGCCTCGATGATTCGTCGGACTTCGTTACATTTTCAGCCCCGATTCGTCAATCGGTCAACGAGTGAGAAATTTCTACAAGCGGAGCATCAACACTCTTCTAGAACAGATCCTTTCTTTTTCACACGCAGAGAGCGCAGAGATCGCAGAGCCATGCGCCGGAGATGTCTCGCGCGCATCGCCCGCGAGAACGGGCAGCGGGCGCTCGTCCTCTCGGCGTTCGGGTGCGGCGCGTTCCGCAACCCGCCGCGCCACATGGCCGAGCTCTTCCGCGACGAACTCGCCGCCCCAGAGTTCCGCGCCGCGTTCGACCGCGTCGTCTTCGCCATCGTCGACGACCACAACGCCCGCGGCGAGGGCAACCTCCGGCCCTTTCGAGAGGTCTTCGCCTGACGCGATTCCAAATCGGCCGGCTTGAAAGCCGGACGATTGGCGTGCTAGACTCCGCGCCATGCCCGACGAACGCACGCCCACGACGTCCGACGCGCTGCTGCGCGAGCTCTCCGCCCGCCCCGATTCGCCGCGGGCGGAGGAATTCGCCCGCGTCTACGGGCCCGTGCTCCGGCGCTTCGCGGAGCAGTCGCGCTCCGGGCACCGACCGATCCCGCCCGCGGACCGCGACGACCTCGTGCAGGAGGCCCTCGTCGCGGTGCGGCGCGCGCTTCCCGGCTTCCGCTACGACCCCTCGCGCGGCCGCTTCCGCGCCTACCTGCGACGCATCGTCCGCAACCTCGCGATCCGCCGCCAGGAGGCGCGCGAGCGCGACGAGGCGCTCGTCGGCGAGCTCGCAGCGGAGCGGGCGGCGGCGCCGTCCGGTCCGGACGAGTCGGACGCCCTTCGGCTCCGCGCCTGGACGCTCGCCCTCGCCCGGGTCCTCGACTCCGGCCGCTTCGCCCCGAACACGGCCGCCGCGTTCCGCCGCTTTGCCGTCGAGGGCGCGCCCGCGGAGGCTGTCGCGGCCGAGTTCGGCATGAAGCCCAACGCCGTCTACCAGCTCAAGAGCCGCGTCCTGCGCGCCGTCCGCGAGGAGCTCCGCCGTGCCGGCCACGGCCGCCTGTCCCTTGAAGATCTCTGCGACGCACTGGAGCCCATCCCCTAAGTCTCCTCGTCACCCCCTTTCACTTTCCCCTTTCACTCTTCACTATCCGCTTTTAACTTGTCTCTCGCCCCCGGCCAGGTCTTCGCCAACGACTTCGAGCTCCTCCGTCCGCTCGGCGCGGGCGGCATGGGGGAGGTCTGGCTGGCGCGCGAGCGTCCGCTCGGGCGCGAGGTCGCGCTCAAGGTCATGCGGGATTCGGACGGCCCCGCGCGGAGCGAACGCTTTCGGCGCGAGGCGCGCGCCCTCGCCGCGCTCGAACATCCCTCGATCCTGCCCGTGCTGCGCGGCGGCGAAGACCCCGCCACGCGGCGGCCGTTCATCGCCATGCGGGCGGTCCTGCTCTCGCCGGAGGAGATCCGGCGCCTCTGCCGCGAGACCCTGCGCTGCCCGCTGCCACGCGGAGTCGCCGAAGCGGAGACCGCAGAGACCGGCTCCCCTGCCGGGCTGGCGGGAGGCGGCGCCTCCCGTCCGCTCTCCCTCGCCGACCTCCTCGATGGCGGCAAGGCGCTACCGCAGGAGGCGGTTCTGCGCCTGGCGCGCGACCTGGCGGGGGCTCTCGGCGCGGCGCACGCGGCCGGGATCCTGCACAGGGACGTCAAGCCCTCCAACGTCCTCTACGACGCCTCCGGCCGCGCGCTGCTCGCCGACTTCGGCCTCGCGAAGTTCGTCACCCGTCATTCGTCACTCGTCACTCCGGCGCCGCCGGATTCCATCTCCCTCGACGGCGAAGGCCGCGCGAAGTTCCTCGGCTCGCCCGCCTACGCCGCGCCGGAGCAGTTCGACCCCTCCACGGCCGCGACGCCGGCGACGGACTGGTATTCCTTCGGCGCGGTGCTCTGCCGCGCGCTCACGGGGCATCGCCCCGGCTCTCCGCGCAGGCCCTCCTCCTTCGACCCGCGCCACGTCTCGCGCGCCTGGGACCCCTTCCTCGCGGCGCTGCTCGAGCCCGACCCCGCACGCCGGGTCTCGGAGACCGCCGCGGTCCTCCGGTGGCTGGACCGGATCGAACGGGCCGTTTCCGGCCGCGCCGCCCGGCGCGCGGCGGCGCTTGCCCTGGCCGCCTGCGCCGTCGTCTGCGCCGCCGCCGCGCATTTTCATAACGCGGAGTTCGCGGAGCCCGGTTCACACGCAGAGGGCGCGGAGGCCGCGGAGTTTGTTTCGCACGCAGAGATCGCGGAGAGCGCGGAGCCCGTTCCCCCCGAAGGGGACTCGGCGGCGGCGGATCTTCCGTCCGTCGCGCCGCCCGACGATGTCGACCCCCTTTGGGCCAAGATCGCCTCGTATTCCGTCTACGGCGGCGTTCCGCGCGTGGTGGCGAGGCTGGAGGGCCGCCACGTGTTCCTCTCGCGGCCGCTGCGCTTCGACGGCCCGGCGAACGTCGAGATCGTCGGCCCCGGCCGGCTCGACGCGGAGATCGTCGGCACGCCCAAGGCGCGCGTCGCGATCCTCGGCGGCGCCGCGGTGATCGACACGACCGAGGACCGCGACCCCCTGCATTCGCCCCGCTTCCGCCTCGGCGCGGGCGCGTTCCTCGCGCTGCCGAAGGTCCTCCGGATCTTCCCGGACGACTTCGCGGAGCCCTACGGCGAGCCCGATCCGGAAAATCCGAAGCCCGGCGACCGCGCCCTGCGCTTCTCCACGCCGGCGCGCTCCCTCGCCGACCAGATGCAGCTCGAGCGCGTCCAGCTCGCCGACGCGGCCGTCGTCGCGGCGGGCGACGAACTCGTCGCGGCGCCGGAGCTGGGGCGCGAACTGGGCTGGACGAACGGCGTCGTCTGGCGGACGAGCGCCGCGCATCCCTGGGTCGTCGACGCGCCGGGCGACGGCGCGGTCGTCGGCTCGATCGCCGGCGGCGTCGGGGAGTCCGTGCTCGAGATGGAGATCGAGGACGGCGAGCCGTGCGTGGTCTCCGTCGAGGGCTTCTGGCCCGGCAAGGCCGACCACGGCGGCCGCGGCGCCGTCTTCGAGGTCCTTTCCGGCGACGTCGTCGTCTACTCCGACAGCTCCGACCGCCGCCCGACCGACGGCTGGAAGCCGATGAACATGAGCTTCTACCCGGGCCGCCACCGCATCACGTTCCGCCTCCGCTCCGATCTCTGGTCTCCGCCCGGCCACCTCTTCGCCGTCCGGATCAAGCGGATGCCCGAGTAAGATTCGGCCTTTGCTTCCGCTAGAAAGGGAATAGAAGGGGGCGGCATGGCGCCGCTTCTGCCCGGAACCCTTTTGGAGACCGCCCGAACGAGAAGCGCGAAAACGGAGTTGATTTGAAGCCGCGGGTCTGGTAGACTACGTGCCATCAGATTTGCTCCGCTGCAAACCGTCGATCACCCGAAACCTGGAAAGTTCCACGATCGAGACGGCAAGCTGGCAGGGTGCGTGTATACGCACGTCCTTCCTTCGCGCTTCTCGATCGGGCTTTTCCAGGGCCTCGGGTGAAACCGCGAAGGAAGGGCCCTTCTCCTTTGCGCCATCCGAAACCCGAAGGGCCGAACAACAACAAGGAAAAGGAACACGAAATGGGCCATTGTCCAAGATGTGGCGCGGAAAGCCTCTATGACGCTGTTTGTCCGGCCTGCAAGCGCCTTGCAGAGGCGGAAGAATCCGAACAGCAGCGGCACACCGATCAGATGGCGGCCGCGGCCGCGGATCTTGCCATGCGCGAGCGCGAACTGCAGTTGAACCGGACCGAAAACTGCCTCGTCTGCGGAACACCCGTGAACACCGGACGCGGCAGCGGTCTCTGGCTCAACGAGGAGGAGTTCCCCGGCGGCGAACTGCCGGACGTCCTCTCCTCCGTCCGCGAACTGCTCGCGTGGACCCGGAACCCCGGCAAGGGAATCCACGACAAAATCTGGGCTTCGATGAAAGACGAGGCGGCGCCGTTCGGAGATCCCGGATTCGCCGTCGCGGACTGGACCGGTTTCGAAGAGCGCGCCAAGGCGTTTCTCGCCGACCGCGAGGCGAGCGCCGAATCGCAGGAGGCGATTGGCCCCTATTGTTGTAAAAAGTGCGCCGACGAGGCGTTCGCGACGGACCCTGCCGTCAGGAAGGCGCAGGAGGACAGGGCCCGCATCTCTTCGGAATGGGAACGGCTCTCCGGAGACCCCGTCTTCGCCGCCGCCCGTTCGGCGGCGGACGGATTGCCCGCCCGAAAGGAGGCGTTCGAGCGGCTTCGGAAAAAGCACGCCGACGCCTATTGGGCGTCTCCCGAAGGACAGGCCGAAAAGGCCGAGCAGGAAGCCCGTCGGCAGGCGTTGCTCGAAGCCCGGGCCGCGGAGGCGGCCGAACGGCGCCGCAAGGGTCTCGAGGAGCAGACGCCGAAGCAGAGGAAGGCCTTCCTCGTCTGTCTCGCGGTTCCGTTCGCCTGGTTTGTCCTGACGTGGTTCTCGAAGGATTCGTTCTGGAACTCGGCGGCGCTTTCCTTCCTCGTCTTTGCAATCATGTTCGCCAAGGCCGCGATCAACCGGTTCTCGAAGAAAAAGGACAACGGCCACTACGCGTCGAAGTGGTGCGCCTACGGATACGCCTGTTTCGTCTTGGCGCTTCTGATGCTGCCCGACGAAACGAAGCAGAAGCGCGACTGCCATGTGAGGCAGCGTCTTCTGCAAGGGCAGGTCGTTGTTGGAAAGGACGGCGTCGAGAGGCCCCTTGACGGTGCGAAATGCCCGGGCGGACGGCGTTACAAGATGTCCGTCATCCCGTCGACGTGGAATCTCCACGCATGGGACGCCCGCGTCCCCGTCCTCTACGACATCGAGTGTTCCAAGCACGGCTCGGCACGCAGTTGCGACGTGCATGTCGACCACAACGACATCTACTGCCACCAGATCGACGACAACGTCCGGATCATCGTGGATTACGCCGAACACAACGCGATCGACCTCCCTCCGGAGAAGGGGGCCGAACTTCGCGCCCTGTTCCGGAAGGAGCGCGTCCTGTCCCTCCTGAAGTCGGAGCTCGTTCCCGACGAAAAGACGAAGAACGGCTGGTCGGTCGACCCCTACAACGGGCAGGTGTCCGTCGAGACCCGGGTCTCGATCGACCCGGAATCCTACAAGGCGTTCGCCGCGGAGGTGGTCCGCGTGCTTTCGCCGCTGGCCGTCGAGAAGGAAACGTGCCGCGCGAAGCTCCGCGACAACTACGGTTCCGGCGAGCTGTATTTCGACACGCCCTCGCAAGGAAAGCCCCTCTACGTCGTCCGGGATCCGGAAACGCTCGAAACGGACGTCCTCCTGTTTTCCGACGCGGCGTGGAAGGGCGTCGAAATGGCGCTTCTCCGCAACGAATTCCACGTGGAGGTCTCCCTCGAGAACGGCAGGAAGGACACCGAGCCCCGGTCGAAGCCAAAGACCTTCTCGGCCATCACGGGGTTCCACGCCACGGACCGGAATTATGTCCTGCCCTTCCTTTCGGCGACCGATATCGGCGGGCTGAGGGGCGTCGCGCGGGAAACGACGTTCGAGACCGCCTTCGACAAAGATCAGGCCGGAAGCGTCAAACGGGCTGACGCCGCCATCGTCGACAACCAAACTGTCCCGCTCGGGCTGGATCCGCCCGCGTGGACCGCCGGACACTAGAACCGGAAGGCCGGGAACCGAACCGATGAAAACGAAAACCGCAACCGTCGCCTCGCTTCTCGCGGCGCTTCTCCTCCCGCTCGCCGCGTCCGCTCAGGACGCGGAGACCGTCACCGTCCTCGCCACGGGCCACGGCGTCGATCCCGCAGCCGCGAAGAAGGCCGCCGGCCGCGCCGCGATCGAGCAGGTCGTCGGCCAGCTCGTCGACGCCGAGACGCTCGTCGAGAACGACGAGCTCGTGAAGGACCGCATCCTCACGCACAGCGCGGCGTTCCTTGAAGACGTCGAGACCGTCGGCGAGCCGGCGGAATCCGACGGACTCTGGACCGTCAAGGTCCGCGCCACGGTCCGCAAGACGCAGCTCTCGAAGAAACTCGCCGCCGAAAACGTCTCGAGGGCGGAAGTGAAGAAAGGGAAACTCTTTGCGCAGGCGGCGTCCCGGCAGCAGGAAGCCGGCGACGCCGCCGCCATGGTCGAAGCCCTGTTCGAGAACTTCCCGTCCGGCATCGTGAAAGCCGAAGTGTGCCGAGACGCGGAAGGCCAGCCCGCCGTCCGCATCGCGGACGCGGAAGGCACCGTCGAGGCCGACGTCGAGGTTTCGGTGGACGCGGCGGCGTGGAAGGACTGGGCGGCGGAAGCCCGCCTGAAGCTGGACAAGATGGCGGCGTCCTTCGAAGACGCCGCCTGGGACCTTTCCCGGGGCGGACCCGGAATCGACGTCCGCCCCGTCGGGAAGGGCGACCGTCGCAATGTCCCGGCCGCCGGGAGCGTCCGTTCTCGGTGGGGCGCGCACGACGGTTCGCAGGGATTTTGCCTCGCCTTCGCGACGTCGCTCCGGGAGGACGCCTCGAAGCTCTCCGTCCGCGAATACCGGTTCGATGGAAACAACGCCAAGCACGTTGGCGATGCGCTGTGGGCCGCCGTCCCGCAGCGCATCCGCCTCGACGTTTCGCTCATGGCGGGCGGCGACTGTCTTGACATGCGGACCGTGCGGATCGACGGAAGCGTCTTCATGCCCATGGCGAAACGGGGCGGTTCGGCGCTGACGTCCGGCAACGCGAACTTCCTCCTCGCCCCGGCGGTCTTCGGTTCCCGCGAACTCAACGGAACGCCGTTCTTCCGGAAGGCCCGTTTCACGGTGCAGCTTGGGCCCCTGTCCTCCGAAAGCCTCGAAGAGGCCGACGACGTCGCAATCAAGACGACATTCCTCGTGCCGGATCCGAAGGACGCCGGCCGTGCCGACTGGGGCTGGGTCGAGAAACCCGCCGTCACCCGCTGATTTCCACCAAGCAACAACCCTCCAACAGGAGAACCACGCACATGAACAAATACATCGCAACCGCGCTTGCGGCCTCGGCGCTCCTCGCCGTCCCGGCCTTCGCGCAGAATGCGATACCGACGGCGACGAACGATGTCGTCGTTCTCTCCGACTTCGAGGCTGCGCCGGACGGCGTTTCCGTCGTGGCGCTCGGCGAGGACGCGTTCAAGGTTCTCGCGATTGCGACGGCCCCGTACAGGGCGGACGCGCCGGCCGCGATTTCGGCCGCGCGGACCGTCGCCGTCGCGAAGGCGCAGGGTGCGCTGTCACGTTTTCTTGACGAGAAAGTCGAATTGGAAGACTTTCTGGAGAAGGAAGTTTCCAAGGTTCGCATCATTTCGTCCGATGGGACGGTTTCCGCGTCCCAAGCGGTCTCCCGCCGTGTCCTCACGCGGATTCGGACCTCGTCCAAGTCCCTGCTTCGAGGCGTCATCGTCCTCCAAACGGAGACGATCCCGGACGCGGAGGGAACCGGCGGATCGTTCCGCGCGCTAATCGGCGCGAGCTCCGCCTCGCTCGCCGGCTCGGAGGCTTTCGAGTCCGGGATCGAAAACGCCGGCCCTTCGTCGCCTTGACATTTTTCCGCAAACAACAAACAAACACCCACACCCACAAGCAAAAGGAGAGACACCATGAACAAGTTCGCGACAACCGCCGCTCTCTGCGGCATTCTCTGCGCCCAGGCATCCTTCGCGCAGGAGGAAGACCCCAACGCCGTCATCGAGGCGGAAAAGGCCGCGCTCAAGCAGAACGCGGCAAACGAAGTCGTGCAGGAGGATCTTGCCGAACCGGACGGCGTTTCGCTTGCCATGGCCGACGACGGATCCTACCAGATTTTCGCCCGTGGCACGGGGACCTACGATTTCGGCGACGAGGACGACCGCCAGGACGCCCTGCAGGAGGCGACGCAGAAGGCGAAGGCAAACCTCTCGAAGTTCCTCAGCGAAACGATCTCTTCGGCGGAGGGCATCGACAGCCTTTCGAAGAAGGCGAAGACGTTGACGAAGAACGGCGACGTGACGACCGCCTCGGTGAGCAAGGAGCAGATCAAGACGCAATCGACGGCCATCCGCAATTCCTCGCAGGCGATTCTCACGGGCGCCATCACGCTCGAATCGCGGCGGATCCCCGGCGCGGGCGATGCAGGAACCTATCAGGTCACCATCGGCATCTCCTCCAAGACCATCGCGGCCGCGGAGGAAATTTCCAACCGGATGACCGACAGTCTCAACAGCCGTCGCAAGGTGAACGGGGACGGTAGCAACGTCGGAGGCGCCGGGGCGGCGGCCGCTCCCGCCGGACTCGGCGGCGGGGCACCCGCGGGCGCGAAAAAGCCGGGCCAGAACAATACGCCCGAGATCCGCAAGGCCAAGACGATCTTCTAGGAGGTCGTGCGTGAAGACCGTTCTCGGAATAGTGGCCGTCCTCGCCCTGACCGCGTCCGCCGCGTTCGCCAGGGACGATCTCGGATCCTTCGCGGACGCCCGCGCCGCCTGGCCGGACGCGTTCGTTCCGGGAAAGGTCGCGACCGTCGACCTCGCCGGCGAAGCTCTCTATGCTTTCGCCGGCGAGGCCGAGTCGTTCTTCCCCGGAGAAATGGCCGAAAGCGACGCCGAACTCTACGAAGAAGCGACGCTCGACGCGAAAGCCCGCTTCTACGCAACGATGTCGGGAGGCGACGCTTCGCGCACCATCTCCCTTTCGGGACTCCGCGTCGCCTACCGATGGGCGGAAGGGCCGTTACGCCGTGTCGTCTGCGTCGTCCCACGGCGCAATGTCGCGGTGTCACCGCCCGTTTCCGGGCCGGAACCGCTCGTACCCGTCGCAGAGCCCGTTGGCAACACGTCGATCGCGAATCCTCTCTCGCCGGAGAGCGCAGCTGAAAGTGCCCCCGGAGGAACGAACGCTCCGACTTCGACTCCAACGTCCCTTGAATCGCCCCTTGCGCCTGCCGAAGGTTCTTCTTCCGACGAAATTCCGGTCGAGGCGAAGATTCGCGCCTGTCGCGAGCGTTTGGTCGAAACCCCGGGCGATCCGTTCGTCCGCCTCCGTCTCGCGCGTCTCTTCGCGCAGTCGGGACAGGCCTCGCGCGCGGCGCGGCACTACAACGCCCTCGTAAAACGTCTCGCGTGGGACCGTAACGCCATGCCAATACACGATGCCGCGTCCGCGATGGTCCGATGGTCGAAGCCGCCGAGCACGCCCGTGCGACCGGCGACGAAGCCCAGGCGCTCAAGTTCTACCGCTCCGCCTGGAAGTTGAACGATCCAGACCTCCAGCCCCGCATCACCGCCGCCGTTTCCCTCCTCCGCCTCCGCGGCGATTGAGCCGGGAATCGTCGTCGGCTCGGCCGCCGGCCGCATCGTTCCGCAGTAAATTCTCGACATCACCGGGGGTGAAAACCGGAGCGGGGACGGGTAGACTGATGCCGTGACCGTCCTGCCCTTCCAGCCCGAACGCTTCCTCTACGCCGCGGTCGGCGACGTGCACGGCGACCTGCCGGCGCTCGTCGCCGCGGTGGACGCGGTGCGCGCGAAGGCCGCGGAGAGCGGGCGCGGGGCGTTCGTCGTCGTCCTCGGCGACGCGATCGACCGCGGACGCGACTCCGCCGGCTGCGCCGCGTTCCTGATGCGTCTCGCGCGCGGGCTCGACCCGGCGCGGAAGGACGCGCGCCTCGTCTTCGTCCGCGGCGACCACGACCTGGGGCTCTCGTGGAACCCCGCCACGCGGAGTTTCTCGTCGCTGGTCGAGCCGGCCGAATGGGCGGAGGAGCTCGGCGCGCTGCCGCCGCACGATCCGGAGCGCGAGGTCGCGCGGGCGTGGATCGAGTTCGTCCTCGGCTCGCCCGCGGCGGTCCTCCTCCGCGGGGAGGCGGAGGGCGCGCTCCTCGCGCACGGAGCCGTCCCGCACGCGGACCTGCTGCCGCGTCTGAAGACCCTCGCCGACCTCGGCTCGCCCGAATGCGACCGCGACTTCGCCTGGTGCCGCCTCTCCTCCGCGCGCCGCAAGATCCCCAACCGCGCGTCGCTGTTCTGCGACGTCGGGCTCGACGACCTCGCGGACTTCCTCGACCGGCTCGCGGAGCTCGCTGCCGGCGAGGCTACGGGAGAGGGCTCCGCCCTCCCCGAACCCCACCCGCCGCTGCTTCCGGAAGCACCGCAAGGGCCGCACGGCGCGGCCACGCCCGCAGAGCCCCGCATTCGCTTCGCCCCGCATCGTGGGGAGGGGTTCGGGGAGGGGCGTAGCCCCTCGCCCGTCCGGTTGTTCGTCCACGGCCACGAGCACGCGGAGACGGGGTGCGAGGCCGTGCCCGTGCGCGGCGGGCGCACCGCGTGGACCGTGACCACGTTCCGCGGGAGGGGCGTGTTCGGGGCGATCCGGCCGGCGGTGCTGCTTCTCGATTCCGATGCAGGATCGGCGCCCGCGCGGACGCGCGGCGCGGCGATCCTTGCGAAGCCGCTCTTCCTGGAGGACCTGGCGTGAGCGCCTCGCGCACCTACGTGGCGGAGTGCGAACTCTGCCACACGAAG
>Ga0247608_10004380_pt1 | contig 15831 bp, 11 predicted proteins | sample 176DNAGHGlowgp2_FD_193490 | JGI IMG/M metagenome (GOLD analysis project Ga0247608, IMG submission 193490) | Sheep rumen microbial communities from Palmerston North, Manawatu-Wanganui, New Zealand - 1766 DNA GHGlow gp2 | ecosystem: Host-associated > Mammals > Digestive system > Stomach > Rumen ... | reverse complement strand
CCTTTTTCGCCGGATGGCGATCCATCAGCAGTCCGCCGATATTGTCGTCCGTGAAGCATTTCCCGCTCTGGTGGACAGCCAGCGCACCCTTACCCAGCGCAAGCGCCGCCACGCCGTAGTCCTGGGTGATGACGATATCTCCCGCTTTGCAGAGGTTGATGAGCGCCAGATCCACCGCGTCCGCCCCAGCTCCAATGAGCTTTACTGTACTGTAATCGGAGTACATCACATGGTTTGTGTCGCAGAGAATTGTCACGGGAATGCCATGGCGGCGGGCAATTTCCTCCGCTATGTGCGTGACCGGGCAAGCATCCGCGTCAATATAAATCGTTCTCATCGTTGCTTTCCTTATTCGGCTGTATTGTGCAGATTTTTATCGAGTATAACACAGAAACCAGTCGGTGAAAACCATAAATGAACACGGCAAAAGACTACAGGAGCACCGCCCGGCCCGGACGGCGCTCCTGTGGTCTTTCAGTCAAGCTGATCGTATTTCGTGTTCCTGCCCCGGCATTTCTCGACGGGGTACTTGGCCTCATTCTGATCCATCTTTGCGTTGATGATCTCGTCGGCCTCCAGTTCGAGCGCGTCCAGCATGTTCTGGCAGTACACCATCACATCGGCAAGTTCTTCCCTCACATGGGCAAGATCGAAATCCGTATCGCTCCACTGGAAACACTCCAGCAGTTCATTGGCTTCAATGGAGATGGACTTTGCCAGATTCGCCGGGGTGTGGAACTGGTCCCAGTCCCGATCCTTTGAAAACTTACGGATTCGAGCTATTGTTTCTTGTTTCATAGATTCCCCTGTCCTTGTGGTTTCTACATGTTGTCAAGATGGTTATATTATATGCATCCCGAAATCATCAGCGGCTATCAAGAGTTCTTTGACGCTTGAGCCCTCTATGATAATAATGCCTTTTATGTGTTTCCTTTTATTCTTTCAATTACTGCTTTTAACACTTCTCGAGAATACTCGATATACTTATCTCTGAAGTCTCTGGCAAAAAACAAGTATAGTTTCTCCGAATAGTTTTCTTCGGTCAACGGCAATGCGCTGAACGCATCTGAAAGGATCTGCGCTTGAGACATAACCATTTTTGAGTAACTGCATTCTATTTCTTCGGGCTTCAGTGCAAGAAGGTATTCCTTTTTTGGCAACCAGTTGTTACCTATATCAGAATTTAATTTTTTTGGTATAAAAATAAAGTTGAAAATGCTATTGACGTAGCTCTTATAGCATTTTTCTTCTATCTCGTAATCAGCAACCGTATCTCCAATCGTTATTTTTACCTTTCTGGAATCCGATTTACTAACAATGAAGTGCTCTGTCGAGTACTTTTCTTCGCTAGTTAAAAACTCTTTAAGTTTAGATAGATTTGAAATAGCCACATCTGTTCCACGGATTACAAAAAAGTCATAAATAGTGGCTAATGATTTGCAGCGAAACTGATAGTCTTCGCCATCCTCGTTTACTCCAAGTTTATACTGCGCTAATAATCGACTATCTGTGATCCGGTCTGGTGAAAAATATGATTTAATTTGAGTTACCGCTTCAGAATACCAGTTATTCTCATCTGCTTTTAGGACGCTTAGAAGGACATCTTTGCTCTTCTTATTCTCAAACACGACAAAAAGCACTGACAAGAGATATACTCCATATATCTTTCTATACTCTTTTTTGCTCTTTGGCTGCTTATCAATTATGGACAAGATATACTTCATAAGCAATGCCTTGGGAAGCAAATTTGAATCCCGAAGCATTTTCCTCATGATGTTATGGATTACATCCAATTCATCATTATCAAGAGAATCAGGCCTGGCGTTTTTCGGTATGCACGGAAACAATTCTGTAAAGTAATTTGTCGGTCTTGAACTCCCTGCGATTTCTGTCATTATACTGATCGAATTATTAAGCCTTCTAAGTGCATTCAGCATATAGTGCTTATCGGCAATCACTTCAATCAAGTGGCAATCCTTGCGAAATGTCTGTGGGTTTTCTTCTTTCGTCTTAAACTCTTTCTTTAATTTAAAATCATCACTAAACTCAAGGCCTTTATATTTCGGGTCTGCATATAAATCGCAATAGAAATAATGCTCAATGTATTTTAGCAGAGGATACTGGATGCTTCTTTTCTCAGCAAGGACTACATTTGTTTTGAGATTATACCATTCTGTGCGGATCTCTTCTCCGGAATCGTTTTTAAAGAGAAAGCTTTTGAAAATGTCCTCTGGATCTAATTGTTTTCCTTTTAAATTAACATCAATAAAATACCTTATTCCCTCTCGGATATCGTCTGATTGATTGATAATTAAATTTACATTGCTCCCTTCGATATTGGTCAACAAGGCAGCTGCTTCACGTTGATTCGAAATTGTCGGATGGCTTTTAATATACTTCCATAATGAGAGATATTTTTCGGATTGATGAAGTTTATCTGCTCTCTGTACCCCTTCAGAGGAAAAACTCTCTTCGGAAAAATCGTTCTGGAATAAAGTCTCAAGCTTATTAAAACTGTCAACTTGTAAAGCGCACGGAACTAACACCTCAATGCGCTCTCCATGTAAACGCCTGATACAATGAATAAGCATAGTAATGACGGTTAACCGCTGTTGTCCGTCAATAATTGAAAATGTATTGTTGGGATGCTGCGTAAGAATAATATTTCCTAAAAAGCACTTTCCACTTTTTAAGTCATCAATTAAAAGAGATACATTATCTTCATCCCATCTGATTTCTCGTTGAAAATCGGGGATAATGTACTTCCTATTTGGGTTTAACTTCAATACTTCTTGATCATTGATACTGATTGTTTGTTCGCTCTGCGCTAAAAGCTTTCTTAAGGGAGCAATAATACCCAACAACTCTGACATGTCTATTCCTTCTCTCTTCTATTAAGTTTAGACATTTACCCTTTATGTTTATTTTGATTATATCAGATTCCAAAATTAGAGTATACTGCAAACGTAGAAAATCAGCCGTTCTCTTAAGCAAGCCTGTGAGCAGATTCGAGTAGGCTAGTAAATTCTTCGTTTACTACAGTTGGAATAACATCCCCACCCCAACTGATCCGAATCGCACTTTCGATTCGATCATCAGGTAGGTGCATCGCAGAAAGAACATGGCTATTGCTGTAACTACTTGAGGTGCAGGCAGAGCCATTAGAGACGCCGCAATACTGTTTTGTGGCCAACATTAGCGCTTCGGATGAGACACCTAAAAAGCTTATATTCAATGTCGTAGGAACACAGTACTCTTGATTTCCGTTAATCTCATACCGTACACCTGATTTTTCAAGCAGCTCAAGGAGTTGTATTTTTATTTCGCGGCATTTGGCATTGTTCTGTACAGCCTCTCGCTCTGCAATTGTGCAAGCTTCACCAAAACCTGCGATCAGTGCAGTCGGCAGTGTCCCAGGTCGAATACCGTGTTCTTGCCCGCCCCCAAACATGATCGGCTTAACCGGCGGGAAGCGATATCTCTTTTTACGCATAATCAGTGCACCAATCCCTTGGGGGCCGTGCATCTTATGCGCGCTAATCGACATCAAATCGTAATGCAAGTCCCGGATTTCTTCGACCAGTTTCCCGCAGCTTTGTGTCGCATCAATGTGGAAGAGCGTCTTCGTTTTACTAAGATAATCGCCAAGTTCCTTAACCGGCTGGATAATGCCAGTTTCGTTGTTTACATGCATGAGGCTTACAAGCAGAGTATCTGGACGGACCATGGAGAATACTCTCTCAAAATCAACTCTCCCCGACTCGTCTGGGTCAACATACTCTACTTCAAAACCATTTTCAGATAAGAACTTCGCTGCACCCAAGACGGCTTTGTGCTCAATAGAAGAGGTAATGATATGCTTTCTGTTCTCAGCTTCTCCGAACTGGCGTAGCCCCAGAATAGCAATGTTGTTGCTTTCTGTTGCGCCACTCGTAAAAAACACTTCGTCATTCTTTACACCGAGCAAATCTGCTACTTGCTTCCGCGCAGTTTCGGTGATAGAACGCACATCTTCTCCAAAGTCATGTGTGCGGCTGTCCGCATTTCCGAAGTGGTTTTGATAGGCATCGACCATAACCGATAGAACCCTCGGATCAACTGGTGCAGACGCATTATAATCAAGATAAATACTCATTTCTATGCCTCTATAGCTAGTCGCAAGAGATCATCTAGATCCTTGATGAAGTTGGTTCCTGACAGGTGTGCAATTCCGCGCTCGAGGTGTAGTTTGAAATACTTTGCAAGTGTTTCATCATCCAACGGTAAAGATTTACTGGCACACCACGCGCGAATCAAAGCTTCATATAGTTCGCTGTATTCTCCCGCAAAAGTAAACCAGGACATCTCGACGTTGCTGTCAGAATTGATTGGAACATCTGCCGGAATTGTATCTTCGCCGAGGGAATAGCAGAGCGCCCATCTACAGAGGACATTCCAGTTCTTGATGCCGGTTCGCCCCTTGAGCCTAGAAAGTCTTTCTTTTGCCTGTGAAGAGAGTTTAATCTGCTTGATCACCATTTGCGTCACCTACAAAATAACCACGTTTGATGGTGGAACACTTCTTGATATCATCGTAGACAAGAGTAAATTCGTCCCCAACGTTTTCTTTCATGATTTCATAATAATGCTGATCGATTTCAGAGTCAGTAGATAGAATGATCGTCTGCTTACTCGCCTGTGGGAAATATGTAGTAATAAGAGATACGCGGTGGTTGGAGTCCATTCTTGAAAGCGGCGTATCAATAATGACGGGAAGTTCTTTTTTTGAGCAGATTGCAAGTGCCCACAAGAGTGAAATCACCATCAATTGCCGTTCACCGGCTGACAAAGAGCCATTAGGGATTAACTCGCCACTGTAATCAAGATAGGAGAAGTCCAATGTTGCTTCATCCATCTCAATATGTTCAATTAAGTTTTTCTTATTGGCCAGCTTTTTATAGCATTCCGTCATCGTCGTGGCTAGAACACCTATTTTCTGCCTCTGAAGGCGAATTCTGTATTCTTGCAGGATATCATTCGCCTGCTGTGCATATTTCAGCAGCCGATCACCATCATCATTCAACTCGACCTTTGCCAGGAGCCCTTCGACAAATCTCTTATACTCCAAATTAGCACGCAAGACATCGCCATGAAGAGTAACCCGGCGCTTTTGTTCAGCTTCAATTTCGGCTTGAATCTCTAGAATCTCCTGCTCTAGTGTTTTAATCTTTTTATATGCTTTAGCCAAGCTCTTTTCATCAATATCGACGCTTAAGTAGCTATCAATTTGATCGGCCTGCGTTTTGCTCTGGTTGCGTTCTGACAAAACACGGTGCGTCTGCTTCTTTGTAGAAAGCAAGGAGCCAGCGAGAAGGTTGTTAACTTGGTATAGTGCCTGATCTGAAAGATTATAAACGGAGAGTGTTTCCTCTCCCTTCGCCTGGTCTTCTATATACGAAATGAACCTGGAAATGGATGCATCATCGGACGGGGTGCGAAACGCTGTAAGCTTGTACTGATTAAGCAAATTCCGCATTTTTTGAAGCGCATACTCGAGGGCTTTTGATTCGTGCTCTTTTTCCGCCTGCTTCTGAATTCTCTGGAGCAAGGCGGGAACTAAGCTTAAGGGTAATTCACCTGCCGCCAAGTAAATTAACTGCTCCTGTTTTTGTTCAATGGTGGCTGACAAATAAGAACGCTGGTTAAAAAGATCTTGTTGCTGCGCCACTATGTCTCCACCATGGGTCTTATAATAGGCTTCTGCCTTTTCTAGCTTCTTCTGGGTATCTCCTAGTCTTGTGTTAAGTTCTCCAATATGGTCGTCTACTGCGCGGAGGGCACCATCGGCTCTGTTTTGCTGTTCTTTAAGCGCCTCCAGTTCCTGTGAATCATGGGCACTGCCAGACCTCTTAATAATACGAGAAACAATCCTCGCAAGATCGTTTTCCAGCGTATCCAGCACAGAGATCCCGAGCAAATTCTTAATAGACTCTTTCATCTGTGCATTTGTATTGTCCAAGGCAAGCTCCGCGATTTTTTCACCGTCGAAGAAAAAGAAGTTGGACAAGCCGCTGGGTAGAATATTCTCCACGAACATAGACCAGTTGTCAGTCAAAAACTTGTTCGGTTCTCCATCTCTATATACACTGATTCTTTCGTGGATTCGCTGTCCTTTTCCCGACCACTGACGATTTACAACATAAGTCTCATTGGTCTCGCTGTCGAGTTTAAACTCCAGCTCAACATACGTATTCTGAGTCCCGTCCGCTTTGTTCACGAACGACTTCAGATATTGGCCATATGATTTATACCGGCTTTCATTAAATGCGAAAGAGTTGGGCCCATAGAGGGCAAGAAGGACTGCATCCAGGAACGTTGTCTTCCCACGACCGTTCATGCCACCGATCAAAACAACCGGCTTCTCACTACGAAACTCAAACGTGTTTTCACCTGCATATACGCCGAAATTATAAAGTGTAAGTTTAGAAATGATCATTCGTTCTCATCCCCGATCAAGGCTGCATCTTCTTCATTGGCCTCTTGATCAAATTCCTCGCCTTCGCCCTTTACGTGTGCGAAAAACTTCTCATCGTATTTCCCACCGAGGCTTCTTTTTCGCTCCAGTCGTTCCATGTAGTAATTAAGGGCATCGGTTTCATTTTCGTAAAAGGTGTGCGTAATGCAGTCTTCCAAGGAGTCAAGGATACCTTTTCTCTGATTTAAGCTGTTTGCTCGATTCTCAACGTCAATCAAGCTATACATCATTTCGAAGTTCAGTTCCTCTTCGGGATTCAGATCCGCACATACCTGTTTAAGCGTTTCCCATTCATCGTGTCCAAATGTGCCAGAGCCGAACCATTCCGGATCATGGAAGGGCTTGCCAAGCTTCTCTTCATAAATGCCCGGCAGAGAATCATCGAACTCGTGCTTTTCATTCACCCAAATACGACGGATGGCACGAAGCTCAGGCATCGTAATCAGCTCTAAATCTGCGAACTCCTCCGGGCCGTTTGCGTTTATATCTGCTTGAATCTCAAGCAGACGACCAAGCCATTTTTCACGGATTTCCTTTTTGTAGGGACCGTGGTGAAGCTGACCATAACTGCCTTGCAAAAAGCCACCCATTTTCCGAAAACTGCGGCGTTCACGATCTTGGGTTTCATCACCAAATTCATTTCGGAATTCGAGAAGAGGGGTCATCCAGGCTTTCTCATCATCGTTGGAGATCATGGCCTCCATCGACTTATCCTTCTCGACCATGGTGCAAACCCAACATCCAAAACGGCTCCGACCACAGCTCGGGAGATCTTTTTCCACCATCATAGGGCACTCATTATCCGGAGTTGCACCCTTATACAGTGTCAGGAGTTCTTGGTTGGAGTATCCCCAAGGGTTTTTATATTGCATGAGGAAGATCCAAACATCATCATCTGTCCACTCAGCGAGAGGCGAGAAAACCAATTCATTTACAAGCGTGGGGTTAGGACTTAAAAGCTCACGTACACGTTTTTTTTCATAGTAAGCCATGGTTTTTGCGCGGTTTGCACTTTCTGCTTTCCGCGTTCCGAGTACCATAATGATTTCGCCGTGTTCCGCAAGTTTCTCTTTGATGAATTTATTCACCGGCTGGATCTTTAAGCGATCTGTACACCATCTGAATTTTTTTCGCGGAAACGGATATCCCCGGCCAATCAAATTGACCCAAAAAGTGTTGTTATAGTCCGGTGTAAGCCGGTGAGGGGCAAACGGAAGATGCTGAGCCTCGGCCGCCTCCTCCATTTTTTGCAAAGATTGCTGAGCCCACTTGGCAACAACAGGCGATTCTACGAGAGTGTCTGTATTGATGATATGTACCGTTTTTTTCAGCTGATCGTCAGGCAATTCTCTGAGAGCGAGCCACACAAGCTGCAGGGTAGCCGTGCTGTCCTTTCCCCCGGAATATCCAATTACCCATGGAATACTATCCGCCAGGTAGAGGTTTCTGACGGTTTCCATGAGGCCTTCTATTTGCTCACGAGTGACCATGTTTTCACTTCCGTTACTTCAATCTATTATCACGAAGGAACTTTTCTTCCCTCTCGGCCTCATCTGTGTTAAGGGGAAGGCCAAGCTCTTGTTTAATCACATTAGCGGTTAACAAAACTGCTGTTTCACCGCTAATCATACGACCATTTGCTTTAATCGCCCGCAACTGCCAGCACTCTGCATTTCTTCGCCAGTCAATTTTTTTTAGACTTTGTAGCGTTTTTTCCAAATCAATCTCAGGCTGGGAAAAGAGAACATTGCCAATCCGGCCAAAGGCCTGGATTACAATGGCTTGCGTCACAATATAGTTTTCTCGCAAGTCAACCTTGCTTATCTCTTTATTCTGTAGCTCACTCCATTGAACGATGTTTTTTGTAACATTTTGCCAGAATCGAAGGAGAAATGCTTCCGTATCATTTGTAATCGCTTTACCGGACAAAATCTTTTTATTTGCAATATAGAACGTGTTCAAGGTGAACAAATTGGAAGAATACTTGCCCAGGTTGTCCTTTTCTTTATCTGTATATGTATTAAAGAACTTGATTTTTGAGACAACAACTCGCGTCGATACTGCAAGAGGATCTCGGGAATCATAGAGTTCAGCAATTGAATTTGATGTTTTTACAGCATGCTTATTCAAGTCCGTAAACATCTGCTGACTTCTTGCTAATCCCTGATCTTCAAAAAAAACAACCGATATCGTCTCGTTCATCAGAGACTCGTCTTCGGTAAGCGCTTCGAGAATTGCGGCTTTTCTGTGTTGACCATCATTGATGAGGATCTTAGCATCCATTGAGATTTCCAGGACCCCAACATCAGGAAACTCACTTGGGCAAAAATTAAATTGTCCATCTATAGACGCTGCAAGGGCGGAGAAAACATAGTTTTCCCTGTTACTCAAAATATATTTACTAATTATGGGGATTCTCGACTCATTTAGCTTTCGCTGAGCCCGAAACTCCGGTGGAACATACTCATCCTCCACTGGAAACAGTTTTGGAATCATCTTAAGGGGAACCATGGCGATGTAGTATTCTCTTTTTGCCTGGACCCCTCTAACAACTGGAAAGCGATACATAAAGTCCATGCAGATCCGCCTTTCATAGAGGAAAAGGTGATATACTTACGTAGTATACGTAAGTATATCACCCCTCCTAGTATGCGTCAAGCAATTCTTTTTTGTCGGAAAATATCCGATTGGAGTTTCAAATCTTCTTGATTTCGTCATTTTATCGCTGTTGGAATTGATAAAATTGGTAAAAGCATGTATAATGATTAAAATAATATCCGAGGGAGACCAAATAATGAACTGGGATTCTGTTGATGAGCTGCTCCTTGTCGACCTATATGACTATTCTGAAAAGCATAGTACTGCAGATGTTGAAACTGCTATTGAAAAATTGTCAGATGTATTAAAGAAAAAGGCGTCCAACGCAGGAAGCAGTTCATTTGATATATATCGTACTGTTACCGGTCTTAAATTTCGTCTCCAGAATATACATTATCTCGCTACCAATGGAACTAATGGAGTTGCAGGAAACAACCCACTAGATGAGGTGTTCTATACGAGTCTCCGCGAAGATTATGATTACTTTCATACTAAAGCCTGGAATACAAAGTTCGATTACGGGTGCTTTTATTCTGGCGAAACCTATTTGCAAGGTTCTGATGTCAATACTGGAATTAGTAATGACGGTTCAAATAGTTCATCAGATGTTCTTTCTGTGTTATCGCAGATTTCTACAGATTCAGCTGCTGAACATGCTATATCTGAACAGCAAAAGCAAGAAGATAACGCCGACGTTAAGAAAAATGTGCAGATTGAGGAGATTACTTATGCAGAACAGTACCTTTTAGATTCTAAAGAATATGATGATATTCTTATTGAAACATTAGACTTTCCAGCAAGAATATATAATAGGCTTAAAGGAAATAAAATTACAACTCTGGGCGCATTAATGCGCTGCCGTAGAGCGGATCTTTATGCAATCAAAGGAATGGGCAGAAACTGTGTTGAGATAATAGACAAATTCTTTGAGAGCAACAGTTATAATTCTGCTCATACATCGACAATTATTTTGGCCGGCAATAGTGAAGAATTAAATACCTCACCAGATAGAGCAGTTGTAGAATACTTAAAGTCAAAAATAGAAGATCTCACGCAGGGAGATCTGTCCTTCCTTTCATCTGCTCAGAATTTTATAGATGAAAAAACCCTTACTAATTATGAGCGGGCAATAGAAGAATTAGGCACTGAAGCCACAGTTTTAGCATTAACAGATCCTGTCGGTATACAAGTAATAATCAGTGCATTAAGATATTTCGTTAAGGAAACGGATCACTATTCTCAGAACATGAGTCAGATCCAAACTGCATTGCAGCTCATTCCGTCAGGGCGAAGAGAGCAGAGAGCAATTTACTATATTCAAGCTTTTGCAGGCAAGAAGGAAGATAAGAAGACGTTAATGACAATTTGCAATGAGCCAAATATGTCTATTTCCGAATTCTGTAAAGCTGCTGCTTTATCAGATACAAATGCTTTTTTTGTCGCCAATCGTTTTCTCACTTGGTGCGCGTTTGATATTAATGATGAAATAAAGGATTTAGAAGAAAAAGTATTTGATGCAGAAAGAACAGCGCTTATCATAAAGATGAGAGCAGAGAAAATAACGCTGGAAAAGGTGGGAAAATCGTTTGAGCTGACGCGGGAGCGGGTAAGACAAATAGAAGCGAAAACGCAAAGAAAATTTAATGCATGGATTTCTCGTCACAAACTCTTGCAAAAAGTATGTGCTCTACGTGATGGTGATATAGTTTTAACTTTGACAGAGTTAGAAGACTATTTTGGCGATAAAACTGCCGCTGTTGCCTACTTATTGTCAAATGTCAAGAATCCCTCCGGCTACAGATATGATAAGATAACAGATGCATTTATCGTGGGCGAAGTTTCACAATCTGAGCGTATCCTTTCTGCAATAGATAATCTTCCGGATTATATCAATGCAAAAAAACTTGATGAAACAGCCAAACGTCTTGGAGAAGAACTGAACATACCTGACGAATTGATTGTAAGATCTATAGCCGAATCGTATCAGCTTACCGGTAACACATATCACCGCAAACGTCTGTCTCTTTCGACTATTTATAGTGAAATACTGAAGCGGTACTATCCTGATGGTATGCACGTATATGATCCTGATGAGATCGCAGGATTTCGGCAACATGTTATCGATGAATATGGCTTCACTGGAATGCCCGAAAACGACCATGCCGTTTCTGCTAGAATAGTAGGGATCGGTATTCTTTGTGACCGGGGTAGGTATAAAGCTAGGCAGGCACAGTATATTTCTAAAGAATTAGCCTCAAAGATTTATGCTTACATCATAACTAGGCCTTCCGGGGTATTAACAAATACTATATTTGCAGAGTTTGAAGATGAATTGGTAAAAGAGGGCATACTCAATCGTTATTATCTCCATGGAATTCTACGTGACCTCTACGGAGATGAACTGTTCTTCAAGCGTGATTATATTTCTAAAGACGGCAGTTCTTCAAATATATACGCGGATATTGTACGCTACATCAAAAATGCAAGGTTTACGGTCAGCAAAGACGAGCTTGCACATGTATTCCCTGGCGTTACAGAAATAATGTTCTCGTTAGCCCTTGGTGATCGAGATATAATCAATTATTTTGGTGAATACCTTCATTCTCGTCATTTATCCATAACAATTCAGGAAAGAAAGCGCTTAGAGAGTATTATCAAGTCTGTTCTGTCTGACGGAGAATCTCATCATATAAAGGATATATATGAATTGGTCCGGCGAGCACTTCCAGAATTCATAAGCAGAAATGGAATTACCATTTCCTTTCGCTTGTTTAGCGTACTTTCTTATCTTTTTGATGGATATTATCAGTTTTCTCGCCCATATTTTGCTCTTAATGGGGTGAATATTGGCAGACCATTTGAACGGTTAAAAGAGCTGGTCGTTGATTCTGAAGAAATAACAGTAGTAGAGATCACTGACTTTGCGAAAGACAACCATATGATAATTCAGAGCACTCTGGAGCTGATAAATTCTTTTAATGATACACATATTTTGAAAGATAATAATACATTAATCAAAATTAGTATGCTAAATCTCGAGAAAGAGGTTGTCAAAGATGTTGAGCAGCAGATTCTTGAAGAAATTGGGGAGCAAACAGCCCTAATAGCAGAATTATCTTGTATACATCGATTTAGTCACATTGAATATCCGTGGAATGAATGGCTGATTTATAGTATTTTATTGAAATGGTCATCCTTACTGGATGTGACTACAACGAGCCCACAGTTTAAGTATTCGACGCCGCTTGTTGCACCAAAAGGGCTCCTAGACCTTAGTCGCTATCAAAGCTTTACTGACAGCAATGCGGTTCGTGTTATGGAAGCTGATAATTTGGACAATATTGATATACTCATTTCAGATTATGTTCTCGATGAAGAGTAGGTGACATTAATGAACTTTCAAGAAATGGAGTTATCTCGAAGCTATATAAGCCGTGGAGATAATAACATAGCGAAATCATTCCTTGTGCCGGCGTTAAGGTGTGCTCAATCATATTGTCGTAGTGTAGGCTATTTTTCTTCTGATGTTTTAATTCCCATAATGGATGGGATAGTTTCATTAAATAGACGCGGCGGCACCATAAAGCTAATTGCAAGCCCTCAACTCAGTCAAGAAGATGTTGATGCAATTAATCTTGGCTATTCCCAACGTGAAGAGCTGATAAGAGGAGCTTTTGATCGCCAATTTTTTTCTGAAATGGAGAAAGCAGACGATTCCACGTTACAAATATTGTCCACCTTGATTGCCCGAGAAACACTTGATATAAAGATTGCTGTTACGGACGGATTTGGTGAGTACCATGATAAGCTAGGTATTCTTCAGGACACAGAAGGCAACATTATTGCGTTCTTTGGTTCCGCTAACTCAAGTCTCAATGGATATCAAAATAATTATGAAAAGATTCGTTTGGCACGAGGGTGGATAAAAGGCGAGCACGAAGTTGTTACTGACGAACTGCTTGAATTCAACTCTCTTTGGGAAGGCAATAATCCATTTGTAAGTGTTATAGACTATCGAGAGAGTGCAAAAAACAATTTGCTCAAGATCATTGAGCGCAGAAAATCTAATTCAGATTCTGCGGAAAAATTGCCAATAAAACTCCGCGACTATCAGGAGAAAGCAATAAACGAATGGGTTGCAAATGGTTATCGTGGTTTTTATGTAATGGCAACTGGAACTGGAAAAACGTGGACTGCAATTTTCTCCGCAAAGACATTGCTCACGAAAACACCTGCAACTGTCGTGATCTGTGCTCCCTACAAACACCTTGTACGACAGTGGGCTGAAGATGTAAAAGATGCATTTCCTGATGCAAAATTGATTCTCGTTTCCTCTGAGAACCCTACTTGGCTACAACAAATCAATCAAGCTATAATACGAAAGAAATACACTCCCAAGACACAAATCATCATAATATCAACAATAGCATCCTTCAATATGCCAAAGTTTTATGATGTGATTCGCAAAGATACAAGTGAAAAGCTTCTAATTGTGGATGAAGCACACCGGTTTACCAAACGGTCAGAGGAATTGCTCAAAGTATATAAATACATGTTGGGCTTAAGTGCAACGCCATTTAGCGGCTCATCAGCTGAAAAAGGGAAAGAATTAATGTCTTTCTTTGGGGGTCAGGTATTTAATCTCCCAATTGAAGACGCTTTGGCAAGAGGTTACCTAGTTCCATATTACTATCGTCCCATTTTTGTTCACGCTACAGAAGAAGAGGAACAACAGTTTCAAGTTTATACACACCGTATTTTGGGGTGCTTCAACAAGGCAGGCCATTGTATTAATCCAGATTTACTTGTTAAGTCTTTGCGTGGACGCCTTCGGATTATTTCAATGGCCAGTGAAAAGCAAGCTCGACTGGACGATTTTATTTGCAAAATTGATAATCCAGATCACTTAGTCGTGTATTGTGGCGATGGGAGACTGTTCGACAATAATACTGGTGAGGAAATTCGTCATATTCAATCAGTGAAACGTACCCTTTTTAATCATGCTATAAAAGCCAGTCAATTTACAGCCACAGAAAACATGGAAGAGCGTATGGCTCTTGTTGATGCATTTAATAAAGGGGAGATTTCTGCACTAGCTGCAATAAGATGCCTTGATGAGGGAATTAATATTCCGTCAATAAAAAGTGCATTAATTCTATCAAGTAATGATGATTACCGTGAGTTTGTTCAGCGACGAGGAAGAATTCTGCGTACATACAAGGAGAAAAAATCAGCCACCATCTATGATATTGTTGTTCTTCCGTCATATGAGACACCAGGGCTTGCCAAAATAGAACTTAGACGGTTTCATGAATACGCAAAATTGGCACTTAACTGGAAAGAGCTGGAGTCACAACTTACAGAGCTTCTCTACACATACTCACTGAGTTATGAAGACGTTGATGTATATGACTATGAAAATATGGAGGCGGAGATGGATGAATAGTCAGACTATTGATTCTATGATTCAGTTTATAGAAGATAAAGAGCGTGAGCTTCAAGCAGCAAAACTAACTGATTCGCAAAACCGAACTGATATTGTCAAGTCGATCCTTGATGAATTGGAGCGTGTTACGAGCAATGAAAATAAGTAAGATAGAGTACGAGAATTTTCGAAATTTCCGCGACCACGGTGAGATCCGCTGCTCCACAGATGGTAGGGTCACAGTGATCTACGGGAAAAATGGAGATGGTAAGACAACATTACACCAGCTTTTTCAATGGGTGTTTTATGGCCAGGTCCATTTTAATAAAACAACGACAGATCGCCTATATAATCTTGCGTATGAAAGTGAATTATCTTATGGAACCACGTTTGATGTGATGGGGCGTATTGACTTTGAGCATTGTAATGCATACTATTCATGCACACGTATCTATACATACAAAAAGGGACTTGATGATTCAGAAAAAATAAAAGAAGACTTCACATTGAGCAAAATGGATGACGATCACAATTGGAAAAGAATAGACCGGCCCAGAGACACAATTGAGATGCTTTTACCTTATGGACTGGCAGATTACTTCTTTTTTGATGGCGAAAGTATGATCGCCGATTTGCGACTTAAAGGAAAGGATTCTGCTGGAAAACTCAGAAAAGCGCTGTATTCAATTTTTGATTTGGATGTCCTCGAATCAGCAATTAACCATATAGGACGAACTGATTTGAAAACCTCCGTCTTAGGAAAACTGTATCTAAGCAAAGGGACTATTACTAGTGGTAGCCAAATCAGTACGGTAAAGGCCAATATTGAAAATGCACAGACACGCATTCAGCGCTTTGAAAGTGAAAAAGCGGAAGCCGAAAAAAAGAAAGCTGATAACCAGGCCCTTATTTCATCCGTTTCTGAGCAGATTGGCAGTCTAAAATCGAAGGCAGATTATGAAGCAACCAGAAAAGCATTAAAAAAGCAGCGGGATATGTTTCTTCGCAGCTCCGAAATGGCACAAGCCGAGTTTGGCGAAGCTATCGTAACCTCTGTTCCCCAGCTGTTTATTTCTAAGGCGGTGCAAGAGGCCAAAGCAAAGATACATTTAAAAGTTGAAGAAAGTAAGTTTCCGTCTGGCATAAATAAAAAATTGATTAACTATTTGCTCTATTACAATATGGTTGGTTGAAAGCTCGGCTTTGGCCGGGCTTTTTGCTATCTCATGCCCAAGCTACAATAAGAGGAGCAATTGGCTGGCCAAACTGCTCTTGGACGATCGTGTCCCTATGT
>Ga0247608_10004379_pt1 | contig 15835 bp, 13 predicted proteins | sample 176DNAGHGlowgp2_FD_193490 | JGI IMG/M metagenome (GOLD analysis project Ga0247608, IMG submission 193490) | Sheep rumen microbial communities from Palmerston North, Manawatu-Wanganui, New Zealand - 1766 DNA GHGlow gp2 | ecosystem: Host-associated > Mammals > Digestive system > Stomach > Rumen ... | reverse complement strand
TAAGACTACAGTAAATCCTGAAACAGATTTCATTGTATTTAATATAAAAGAATTAATGAATAGTGCAGATAATATAAGAAATGCTTTATTCTTCAATATATTAAAATATGCTTGGGGTCTTACACTTGATAAAGATATAAATACATGTTTAATGGTTGATGAAGCACACGTATTATTATCAGGTTCAAATGAACTTGGTGCTGAATTCTTAGCACAAGTTCAAAGACGTGCTCGTAAATATAATACAGGTTCAATAATCATTACACAACAACCTAGTGACTTTGCTGCTCCTAATGTTATCATTCATGGTAAAGCAATATTTGATAATGCTTCATATTACTTAGTAATGGGGCTTAAGAAACAAGCAGTAGAGGATTTAGGTAAGTTAATAGACTTAAATGAAAATGAAGCAGAAAGTATTAAGCGTTATGCTCAAGGAGAAGCATTATTCGTATGTGGTAATAGACGTATGAGAATAAATGTAATAGTTACTCCAGAAGAACTTGAATCATTTGGTTCAGGTGGAGGTTTATAGAATTACTTGAAGTTAGGAGGTGACCAATATGAACAATAACAATAATCGTGGTAGTGAACTTAAAAATAAAATAGCTAGTAAAGCAGCTAGTTCTATTGGTGGACCTCTTGCTGGTAAAGCTGTAGAAAAGCTTGGAAAAAAGAATGGCAATAGTGATTTAATAAGTAAAAAAAATAGTTTAAATAAATCAGCATCTGGTAGTGATACAGATAAAGCTGAAGGTGCAAAAGATGTAAAAGAGGAAGCTGCTAAAGAAAAAAAAGGACTTCCTAGTCTTCCTAGTAGCCCAAGTGCAACAATGGGAGATCAAGCACAAGCAGATTCAGATGATATCAATGCCAAATATACTGATTATGGTAAAAAACTATTTGCGCTTTTTAGTGTTTACAAAGTTAAAATAGCTATTGGCCTTTTTGTTTGTGTTTTAATGTTAGTAGTAATACTAGCTATACCTATTATAGTTGGATCATTAGGTGGAACAGTTATTGAATTTTTTACTAACTTAGGTGATCACTTAATAGGATATGTTGAAAAAACTAATGAAAAACAAATGGATAAGTATTATAATAAGTTAAAGGATACGAAAGAAAAACAATATAGAAATAAACATGTATGTATTGATGAAAACTTAATAACAGCAACTCTAACTGTAGATTTAGATGCATTAGATTTTAAGAAACAACAAAATTCTCAAACAGAACCATTAGGTGAAGATAGAGCTGGATATAGTGATGAGAATTTAGAAGAGGATAGACCTTCTATGTTTTATGGTGATCCTGATGATGCAAATGAAAGTGCTGATGAAGTATTTGATAATGAAGATCACGTATTTTTAGATGCATTAATGGCTCTTACTGGATCAGCTCCTGTAGACACTGATTTAGCTGAACTTGTATTTGATACAGAAAAAGAAAAACAAGACTATAAAAAGATGCGTAAAGAAATTCAGCTTCTTGCAAATATGCAAGTTAAGACAAAAAGATATGGTTATGACAATGACCTTGATGGTATTCTGTATAGAAAATGTAGACCTATAGATGATCCTGAAGAGGAAGAAAAATTCTTAGTTACAGAAGAAAATGTGGATAGATTTGATCCTAAAGGATTAAATGTTGCTGCATACTTAAACGTTAATGGTGGATTTATTAGTGATTTACCACAACTAGTAGCTAAGCATGATAAAAGAGCATTTGCAGCTTTCTTTACTAAAAAATCAAAAGAAGAAACTAATTATGAATTTTATATATATAGTCCAAAAGATCATGAAGAATGTAGTGACACAAATGGTGATGGACAAGAAGAATGTGAAATAGTATGTAATAAAAAATTACCTAAAAATGAATATGAACTAAGTATAGGTGATCTATCTAATATGGAAGAATCAGTATATTATTGGAACTTAGTTAATTCATTTATACCAAACTATTATGATGAATATTTACCAGATGGTGATGGTAGAGAAGAAGCAATTAAAAAAATTGCCGAAGAAATATATTTATTGTATGCAGACTTAGGACCAGGTCAAGCATGTGAGGTTTTTGAGCCACACAAAACTTTATGTAGAACTGACGGTGGACCTTACTTTGATACAGAACCTGGTCCAAATGGTGAAGCAAATATAGATGTACAAAAATTAATAGACTTGGTTGCTCCTGTTGCAATTGAAGAAATGAGTAGAACAGGATATAATGCTTCTGTAACAATAGCACAAGCAATAATAGAAAGTGGAGTCGAAAGAAAAAAGGGACTTTCCATGCTATCTACAGAATATGGTAATTATTTTGGCGCTACTGCTGGAAGCTGTGCACCTTCAACTGACCCTTCTACCGCTAAATATACTATGCTAGAATCTGGTGAAGGTGGTAATAATTGTACAGGTAATGCTTTTTGGGATGGTACTATTGTAGCCATGTGTAACGATAGTGGAGGAGATTGTCAATGGTATAGAGTATATGATAATCTAAGTCTCTCAGTCAGGGATCATAATCAAATACTATTGAATCCTAAATATTATTCTGGATGCAATAATAGTAGGGATACTAAGGCACAACTTGATTGTATAGGTGTTCATTATGCTACTGCTGGTGGTTATGCTGATACAGTTATGGGTAAAGTAAAAAAATATAATTTAACACAATATGATATAGGTGAATGGGATGGAGAGTATGTTGAAATAACAGAACCACAGTACACTAGTAACATATGTTATAATCTTGGCGGTTTCTATGGCGGTGGATATGGCGATTGGGCTAACTGGTTACAAGGTGATTCAAGATGGAGTGGTCTTTATATTGATACTAAGACAATTGGTGAAGTAGGATGTGCATTAACTTCAGTAGCAGTTCAGATTGCTAGAAGTGGTGTAGGTACAACAATAGGTGCTGATTTTAATCCAGGAACATTTATGCAAGCACATAAAGCAAATGGAGGTTTTACAAACTGCTGTGATAAAAATGGTTGTTCAGTTACTAAAAACTGCATATCTTGGAATGTATCAGATGTAGCACCTAATTTTCAATATGAAGACTATGTATCTTTTGAATCTATATCTCAAATAAGCTCACTAGTTGATCAAGGATATTATCTAGTTTTATCGGTTAAAAATGGTGGACACTGGGTAGCTGTTGATAAAGTCGTAGGAGATACAGTATATATTTATGACTCAGCATTAAGAGGTGGAGTTCGTTATACAACAGCTAATCAATATGGTGTTAATACATTTGGAAGAATAATCAAATATAAAAAAGTTGGTTAGAAAGGAGTAGATTATTATGATGAATAATAAGTTTAAAATCGATAAAGGTAGTAAGATTGTTCTATTTATATTAATTGCATATGTAGTTATAATAATCTGCATATTTTTACCAATATACTTGAAAAATAGAAGAGAAAAAATCTATATTATCAGTGATGAATTTAAGATTAAATATGAAAATGGTAAATGGAATAGAATTACTAATCCTGATGATTATGAGACAGAAAATTTCCATATCTATGAAGATGGCAACTATCGTGGAGAATATCAAGTGATATATTCAAATAAATTTCACTTATATGAAAATGGTAGAAATGTTAAGTATACTGGTATCTTGTTTGGCCACAGAGGAACACTTGACTTAAGTTATCTAAATGCTGAGACTATAGAAACTATTCAAGATACTGATAAAGAAGTTATAACTAAAGTATTTAATGAAAATAATTTACCAATTAATTTTAATTTCAATTTATATCAAAAAATGAATTATAATTTAAATGATGAGGGGACTATGGATTCTATCTACTGTATAAGTAATTATTATATGGATGGTATGGATAAGTATTATTCTATTATATTTACTTATATTGATGGAGAAATAAATATAGTTGATAAAATTATTACTGATTCAGATGGTACTTATGAAGAACCTATGTTTAAATTAAGTAATTTAGTTGATATTAGAAATGATAATAAATATGAATTATTGTATATGAATAATTATTTTTCACAATCTGGAACAGACTGTGTAAAACTATATAATGTATCAAAAGAAAAAGAAATTCACAATTTTTGTGAGTAAAATTAATTTAATTGAAAAAATGTGCTATAATATTTATAGCTTGGGAGTGATACTATGAAATTAAGATTTAAAGCAGAAGCACAAGATGTAGTAATATTTATAGTTTTTGCTATATTCTTATTATATATTGTTTGTTTAGGAGTACTTAACTTTCCTGAACTTGCATCAACTGGTCATTTTTATGGTTTAAATCCGTTACCTGCTTTTGCACCTGGTAAAATAGTAGGTACATTAGTAATGTATATTTTATTCTTAGCAGGTATATTTATGTCTGTATCATCTTATTTCTTTGAAAGAGAAAGTGGTATAGGATTTGGTGTAGGATCTAAATCTGATAAAGGATATAGTAGATGGGCTAAAGAAAAAGAAATGATTAATCAAGATCATGTTGAGTTTATTAGTCAATCTGATCCTGATTCTAAAGCTGCAGGAACACCACTACTTATGAAAAATGATAAAATTTTAGTTGATGATGGTGAAGCACATACATTGGTTATTGGTGCTACTGGTTCAGGTAAAACTCAAACTATTATATTCCCAACTGTAGAGATTTTAGCAAAGAAAAAAGAATCAATGATTATAACTGACCCTAAGGGTGAAATATATGAAAATACTTCTAATATGTTACGTGATAAGGGTTATGATGTTTTAGTACTTAACTTCCGTGATCCACAAGAAGGTAACTGTTGGAATCCAATGACTTTACCTTATAGAATGTATAAAGATGGTAATCAAGATAAAGCAATTGAGTTACTTGATGACTTAGCTGCAAATATACTATATGAAGAAAAATCAGGAAATGCTGATCCATTCTGGGAAAAAACATCAGCTGATTATTTTGCAGGACTTGCTTTAGCACTATTTGATGATGCTAAAGAAGAAGAAGTAAACTTAAATAGTATTAGTTTAATGACTACTGTTGGTGAAGATAAGTTTGGTGGTTCTACATACATGAAAGAATACTTTACTATGAAGGATCCTAGTAGTGCAGCTTATACTAATGCAAGTGGTACTATAATGGCACCTAATGAAACTAAAGGTTCTATTATTTCTGTATTTAAACAAAAAATCAAATTATTTGCTACACGTGAAAACTTATCAGAAATGCTTTCACATAGTGATTTAAATCTAGATACAATAGGTGAAAAACCTACAGCATTATTTATAGTTATTCAAGATGAAAAGAAAACATATCATTCACTTGTTACAATATTATTAAAACAATGCTATGAAACATTAATTGCAACAGCACAAAAGCATGGTGGAAAACTTCCAGTTAGAACTAACTTCTTACTAGATGAGTTTGCTAACATGCCACCTTTAAAAGATATAACTACAATGATTACAGCTGCTCGTTCAAGATTAATTAGATTTACAATGATAATTCAAAACTTTGCTCAGTTAGATCAAGTTTATGGAAAAGAAAATGCTGAAACTATTCGTGGTAACTGTGGTAATTTAATTTACTTAATTACTACTGAGTTAAAAGCACTAGAAGAAATTAGTAAGATGTGTGGTGAGGTTAAATCTAAGAAAGATGATAAAACTGCTTCAACACCACTTGTTACAGTTTCAGACTTACAAAAAATGAAACAATTTGAAGTAATAATTATGCGTTTAAGACTTAATCCTTTTAAAACTAAATTTATACCATATTTTAAATGGAATATTAAACGTTATCCAAAAGCTGAATATCCACATCGTGATAAAGACGATGTTCATATATTCGATTTAAGAGAATTTGTTAAAGAAGAGAAAAAGAAAAAATTAATGGAAATGATGAATAATGGTGAAGGAGTCCCTGGCGGTATGCCTGGAGGAATGATGCCTGGTGCAATGCCTACACCAATGTTTGGATCTAGTTCATTGCCAGGAATGGATAATAGACGTGAAACAATGATGACACCACCAAGTTCTAAGCCAGCAAATAACGGATTAAATGTTGATGATTTAATTAAGAAGATTGATGCTAAAATTGCTGAAATCGAAGAAGAAGAAAGAAGACAAAAACAGGAACAAGACAAGATTAAAGAAGAAAAGGTTGTTACTATACCTGATGAACCTATTAGGGAAGAAAAACCATTTGTTCCTAGTGAACCAGAAATTAAAGTTGAAGAAAAACCTGTTGTTTACGAAGAACCTAAGGTTGAAGAAAGAATTGAACCAGTTGTTTCTATACCAGATAGCAAATTAGATAAACCAATCATCCATGAAGATAAAATACCACCTAAGAATGATATTAGTGATGATCAATTCTTTGATGATTTCTTTGATGATTAAAAGGACTAATGTCCTTTTTTTGTTTGCTAAATTCATTGAAAAATGCTATAATCATAGTGTAAAGCAATGGAGATGATTGTATGAACGAAGAAAATAGAGAACTTGATGAAAAAATAGAAAAAAATGTAGCAAAAATAAATCAATTAAATGGTTTTATTAATGATGAAAATATTAAAAATAGTGCAGCCATTAATACATATAATACTGCTCTTTTAACAAAGAATGTTAAAGATATAGCTAAGGCTATAGAAGAAGCAAATAAATTAGAAGAAGGACATATGTATAAAGCACCATTGCTTGGTGCATTAACTGGTATGATGCAAAAATATGCTAATACAACATATAAAGATTATATAACTAAAACACGACCAGTATTAACAGAAGAACAATTAAAAAAAATAGATAATCAAATAGATGAAAATATTACTAAGATAAATAAATTAAATTCTTTTATAATAGATGAAAATATTAAGAATACTAAAGCAATGGAAGCATACAATATTGCTGTTAAAACAAAAAATCTAGATGATATAGAAAAAGCACTAGATGAAACAAAAAAACTTGATGATAGTCACATATATAAAGAAGCATTATTAGGAGCTTTAAATGCTATGTCTACTAAGTATTCAATAGTTAAAGATGAAGAAAAAGTTGAACCTAGTATTGAAACTTCTTCAGAAAAGAAGGAAGAACCAATAAGTGAAACAACTGTTGATGTAGAACCAGTTGATGAACCTGTTGAAGAAGAAAAAGAAGAAACAGTAGTAAATGAATCAACAGAAATTGTTCCATATAAAGAAAAACAGTTACCAATACCTGTTACTAAATTTAAAGATGTAGCTGAGGAAAAACCAAAATCAACAAGACCAATAGTTGATAAAGATGAAAGAATATTTACTGATGAAGAAAGAATAGATGAGAAACATAGATATCTAACTGCAGCAAATGCTAAGAATCTTAAATTTTTAAATGAAGATGAAAACTTTAAAACAAGTTCTAGATTTAATTCTATAGTATCAATTAAGAATGCTCCAAATAAATTAGCTAAAAAAGCTAAAGAATTATATTCAAATTTAAGAGTAGATGCGCATTTAATTTTACATTCACAAGAATATGAATTAACACATGCAGAAATGGCACAACTAATATTAGATGATATGGTTAATGGAAAAAGAGATACAGATGGAAATCTAATGGATTTTGATGAACAAACACAAGAAAACTCTCATGGAATGGGAAAAGCTGCATTTACTAGTATAAGCGCTATAGCATTATTATCTGGATTAGCTGCTATTCAAATAATAGTTTTAGGAATATTACTTACAAGATAAGCTTAGGCTTATCTTTTTTTTGATTATATGATATAATATGTGCAGAAATGAGTGGTTATATGAAAAAGGAATTGTTAGCACCTGCTGGTTCATTTGAAACATTAAAACAGGCAATACATAATGGAGCTGATGCTGTTTATTTGGCAGGTAAAAATTATGGAGCTAGAAAATTTGCTAATAACTTTGATGAAGATGAAATGGTTAAAGCTATCAAGTATTGTCATTTATATGGAGTTAAAATCTATGTAACAGTTAATACTTTAATCTATGATAATGAAGTGGATGGCTTTATTAATTATATTAAATTCTTACATGAAAATGGTGTAGATGCTGTTATTATGCAGGATTTAGGTATGATTAGTTTAGTTCGTAAAGTTTTTCCTAATTTAGATATTCATGTATCTACTCAAGCTCATACTCATAATATCGAACAGATTAAACATTTAGAAAAACTAGGAGTAACTAGAGTAGTTATTGCCCGTGAGACTAGTTTAGAAGATATTAAAAAACTAGATACTAATTTAGAAATAGAAGCATTCATTCATGGAGCTTTATGTGTATGTTATTCAGGTCAATGCTTATTTAGTAGTATGCTACTTAATAGAAGTGGTAATCGTGGGGAATGTGCAGGTATTTGTAGACTTCCATTTAAATTACTTGAAAATGATAAAGAAGTTAATACTGATGGAGAATATCTTTTAAGTCCAAAAGAATTAAATACTACTAGTCATATAGAGGAATTAATGAATAGTAATATTACTTCTTTTAAAATAGAAGGTAGAATGAAAAATCCTACTACTATTGGTTTTATTGTTAGGATGTATAGAAACTTAATAGATCATTATGAAAAAGGTGAAGAAGTTAGACTAACAGCTGAAGAAGAAAAAAACTTACTTACACTATTTAATAGAGAATATACAAGCGGTTATCTATTTAATGAAAGTGGTAAATCCTTAATGAATATAAAATCACCAAATCATATTGGCGTTGAAATAGGTAAAGTAATAGATGTTAATAAAGATAAAATAAAAATAAAACTATCGGATGATTTAAATCAAGAAGATGGTATTAGATTTATGGAATCAGGCCTTGGTATGATAGCTAACTTCATCTATGATGAAAAAGATAAATTGATATCAGGTGCTAAGAGTGGAGATATTATCTATTTAGACAATAAAATTGATTTAAGAACTCTTGATACTTTGAACAAAACTACTAGTTCTACGTTAATTAGAGAATTAGAAAACTATAATGAAAAGAAAATATCTATTGATATTAAAGCTAGTGTTAAAGGAAATAGTTTTTCTTTAGTACTTTATGATGGAATAAATACTGTTAATGTTAGTGATGATATAGTAGAAGTAGCTATAAACTCTGGTACTAGTGTTTCACGTATAGAAGAACAGTTATTAAAACTTGGTAATACTCCATTCATCTGTAATAATATTGATATAGATATCAAAGATAATATATTTGTTCCTATATCTAAATTAAATGAATTAAGAAGACAAGCAGTAGATGAATTAATTAGTATAAGAGAAAACACTAAGAAAGAAGTTATTATTAATGAGATAGAGCCTTTATTTAAAGAAGATGATGACGTTAAAGAATTAAATGTATTAGTTAGAAATGAAGAACAGTTAAAAGCTTGTTTAGATAATAGTATTGATAAGATATATATAACTGATTCTATACTTTATGATAAATATAAATCTAATAATAATGTTTATTTAAGATTAGATAGAGTTAATAATAGATATAAAGATTTAAATAATAGTAAATTATTAATAGGAGAAACTGGTTCTATTAATAAGTATTCTTCTAATAATAGATTAAGTGGTGATTATTATTTAAATGTTACTAATAGTTATACTTTAGATTATTTTAGAAAAAATAATCTAGAAAATATAACTTTATCAACAGAATGTAATATTGATAATATTAAAGATATTGTGTCTTGTGTTGGTAATAAGAATATAGAAGTAATAATATATGGTAGATTAGAAGCTATGATTATGAAGTATTGTCCACTTAAGATGTTGATAAATAATGATAATAATATATGTAGTATATGTAGTAAAGGTAATAAATATTATTTAAAAGATAGAAATAATGAGATATATCCAATAATATCAGATAATACTAATCATTTAACTCATATATTCTATTATAAGAATTATAATCTTGATAATGATTTAAATGAATTAAGAAATACTGTTAATAAATTTAGATTAGAATTATTAGATGAAGATTATAATAAAACTGTAAACTTAATTAAAAACTATAAAACCCTATTAAATATATAGGGTTTTTATGTTAAAATAATAATAGGTGATAGAGTATGGATATAACTTACTTTATTATAAATAATATTAGATATTTATTTAAATATAATAAGTATAGATTAGAAATATATAAACTAGTTAATGATGAAGAGTGTGAATTATCTAGTAAAGAGAAAGCATACTTTGCTAGTATTTTAGCTAATAGTAATAGTTATATATTAAAAAGTAGTACTTTAGATAATATTATTAGTAATAATGATAGTATTTCTAATAATGATTTAATACCTGAATTATTAGAAATAATAGAAAATTTTATACCAGAGGATTGTAGAGAAAACTTCTATAGAAATTTAAAAACTTTAAAGATAAATGAAGTTAGTCAGGAAGAATTAGGTGATACGTGTTATAATGCAAAAGAAAATACTATTAATATAAATAGTAATCAAGATATAGAGGTAAAAAAACGTATTCTTATTCATGAATTAATACATATGGCTAGTACTAATTATGATAAAGAAAAAGGAGTTATACATACAGGATTTCATTCTATTGATTTAAATAATATAAAAGAAGATTATGGTTATTTAGGTATAAGTGAAGGTCTTACAGAAAGTATAGCCTATCATCTAACAGGATCTAAGTCTTTGGATACTGGTTATTTTATAGAAGCTAACTTAGTTAAGCAATTAATGTGTATAGTTGGTGAAGATATTTGTTTAAAAGCATTTTTTACTAATAACTTTAATTTAATAAAAGATAAGATGCTTGAATTAATTCATAATAATGATAAGTTAGATTATACACTTAATATTATGGAATCAATACACTTACTTAAGAATGATGTTGATGAAACAGATAGTTTATGCTTTGTTCAATTAAAATTATTAGACTTTTTTAATGAAAAATGTAGAAGATTATCAGTAGAAGCTATAGCAGATTCTGATAAAGAAGCATTTTTGAAACAATTATTAGATACATATGAATCTTCTCTTTTAACGCCATCTAAGATGGGTATAATTGGTGATAAATATGTTGATTTACATAAAGTTGCTGTTAAGTATATGATGATTGGTATTGAGTATAATAATTTTAATAAACAAGAAGAAGTAAGCGATAATAAAGTTATGGGTTATGCTAAAATAACTATACTAGCTATACTTTCAGGGTTAGTATCTGTTGGTATAATTATATTAGGTATGTTATTTTAAAGAAATATGATAAAATTAAAGTAGGAGATGATTATATGAGTAAAACTAAAAAAATTCCTTTTTCTAATTACATTAAATTACTATTCTTAATTATAGTAACTGTAGTTGGAGTATTTGTATTTAGAAATGTATATCTTTCTAATGAAGATTATAATAATAATATTCCTATTATTAGAGATTATGTTGTTAGTGAGATTAATAGTAAAGAAATATATAATTATATTAGAGAAGATAATGATGCAATTATATATATGGGTGTTGCTAGTAGTAAAACATGTAGAGATTATGAAAATGTTTTGAAAGATATTATTACTAAATATTTTTTAGAAGATGATATTACTTATTTAAATATATCTAGTTTAAAAAATAAGAAAACATTTATAAAAGAGTTTAATAAATTCTATGATTCAGATTTAGAAGATTATCCAAGTTTAATTATATTTAGAGATGGAGTAGTATCAGATATTCTTACTATAGATGATAAAGATAATATGAAAGATAAAACTATTAATTTCTTACTTGATAATGAAATACCACTAAATGAAGGTGACTAATGATTAATATAGTATTATTTGAACCAGAAATACCACAAAATACTGGTAATATTATGAGAACATGTGTAGCTACTAATAGTAAGCTACATCTTATAAAACCATTTGGTTTTGTTTTAAATGATTCAACTATAAAAAGAAGTGGTGTTAATTATATAGATAAACTTGAATATACTGTATATGAAGATTGGGATGACTTTATAAGTAAGAATAGTGGTGAGTTTTATTACTTTACTAGATATGGACATAAACCTCATACTAGTTTCGATTATAGTGATAATACTAAGAATATCTATTTAGTATTTGGTAAAGAATCAACAGGTATTCCTAAAAGTATCCTACAAAAAGATTTAGATCATTGCATGAGAATCCCTATGACTGATAATGTTAGAAGTTTAAACTTATCTAATTGTGTAGCTATATGTACATATGAAGTATTAAGACAACAGAATTATAATGATTTATTAAGAGAAGAACCTTTTAAAGGAAATGATTATTTAGAAAGAGAAGATTAAATATTTTCTCTTTTTTTCATATACTATATTAGGTGATAAAATGTATAATTCTATAGATATTAAAGATATAGATAGAATAAAGATATATGATATAGATGATGATTATGTTAATAAGAATGTTTTAATAGATATAAGAGATAAATATGAATATATATTAGATCATATCAATAATTCTGTTAATATACCATATAATTATTTAAGTATGTTTAAAGATAAGTATTTAAATTTTAATGATAATTATTATATATACTGTGATAGTGGTATTAAGAGTAAAAAGATCTGTACTATGTTAAATAAACTTGGATATAAGACTATAGATTTAATTGGTGGATATAAAGCATATTTAAATAATAAATAGTGTATAAAAAATAATAAATAAAGAATAATATTAATAGAATAGAATAGGTGATTATATGTTAAAACCTTTTCTATTCTTATTATCGTTTGGTCTAACTGTTATTGGTTTTATGTATATGATAATATACTTAAATTTACTTGATCAAGGATATGATTTATCTGAATATTTTAGTTTTATTAGTAAAAGATTTGAGTGTATTATAGGATTTATTGGTTTTATTCTAATTAATATTATTATTCTTAGGAGGAAGGATTATGATATATATCTATGATATTTTACTTAATTTCTGTGATAATGATAATATCTATGATTTTTATGAATGGAGTAATAATGATGATATAGAGAATATGAAGAAAATTAAATTAGTTCATATAAGTAGTAGTGTATATGATGATATATTAAATTATAATTTTATAATAAATAAAGATTTCTTATTAAAAATATATAATACATGTGAATTATATGGTAAAAAGAATAGTACTGTTAGTTATGCATGTTTGTTTTCAGATGGAGATAGAGTATTAGCAGTAGAGTTTAATAAAGATGGATTATCTATTTATAAGAGTAAATTATTATTAGATGAAGAAAGTGAAATATCAGTGCTTGCTAGTAATTTAGAGATATATGATTTGAAATATAATAAGAAAGAAAAAGTATTAGATAATAATTTTTTAACTAGAAAAGAAGTATTAATTAAAAGATATTTAACTAAAGAAATAGAAGATAGTTATAAGTTTAAAAAATATGATAAATTAAAATATCTTTATCAAGAGTATTTTGATAAAGATAATAATTCATATAAATCTATGAAAGAAGAACTTATAGATAGTTTAATATCTATTGATTCTAAGCATAAAGAAATATGTAATCTACTTAAAATAAGTAATAAAAAAAAGCAGGTATAAGATTAATAATCAATCTTCATACTTGCTTTTACTTGTTTCATTGTTTCTATAGCTTTATCTCGAGCTTTTTTAGTTCCTTTTTCTAATATATCTTTTACTTCTTCTGGATGTTCTTCATAGTATTTTCTTTTTTCTCTAATAGGTTTTAAGAATTCTTCCATTTTTTCTATTAATTCTTTTTTACATTGAACACATCCACGTTCTCCCTTTTTACATTCACTACATACTGTATCAATATTAGGATTTTCTATTAATTTATGATAATAATAAACCATACATATATCTGGATTAGCTGGATCATCTTTTTTTATTTTACTTGGATCAGTAACAGCATCCATTATTTTTTTAGATACAGTATCAGTATCATCATTTAAGAAAATAGCGTTACCTAAACTTTTTCCCATTTTTTCTAAACCATCTAATCCTTTAATTCTAGGAGTAGAACTAAGTAGTGGTTCAGGTTCTTTTAAAGTTTCTCCATATATATTATTAAATTTTCTAACTATTTCACGACATTGTTCAATTAGTGGTAATTGATCTTCACCAGCAGGAACAACTTCACCACCAAGTGCAGTGATATCAGCAGCTTGTGAAACAGGGTAACCAACAAAACCATAAGTAACACTTTCACCATCATTACCGAATAATTCTTTTTTCTGTTTAATTTCAGTTTTTACAGTAGGATTACGATATAATCTTGCCATAGTAACTAAATTAGAATAGAAAACTGTAAGTTCAGCAATCTCTGGTATTTTAGATTGAATAAAGATATTAGCTTTATCTGGATCAATACCAATAGATAATAAATCAATAGTTAATTCAGTAACATTTTTTCTAACTTTATCTGGATTATCAAAATTATCAGTTAAAGCTTGAACATCAGCTATTTCAAAAAAACATTCATAATCATCTTGAAGTTTTACCCAATTTCTTGTTGCCCCAAAATAATGACCTAAATGTAAGTTACCTGTAGGACGTATTCCTGTTAATATTGTTTTCATAATATCACTTCCTCTTTAATTTTATCATATTTTTCTTATTTTTAATACAAAAATGTATATTTATAGAATATTAGTTAACACTACTAGTAAAGGAGGAATTATGAAGAATATTAAACATATTATATTTTTATCTTTAATACTATTCTTAATAGTTGGATGTGGTAATATGATGAATACTCCAACTAAGAAAGTAGAAGAGTTTTTATCTAAGTATCAAACACAAGATAAAGAAGTATTATCTCAATTAGATACAGTAGTAGATGATGCAACTACTCTAACAGAAGATCAAAAAGATGATTATTATAGTTTAATGAAGAAACAGTATAAGAATTTAAACTATAAAATTAAAGATGAAGAAGAAGATGGAAATACTGCTACAGTAGTAGTTGAAGTAGAAGTAATCGATTATGGAAGAGCTATATCAGATGCTGAAATATATCTTGCTAGTCATAGAGATGAGTTTGTTACAGAAGATGATATTGTTGATACTGAAAAGTTTATGACTTATAAAATAGGTAAAATGAATGATGTTAAAGATAAAGTTACTTATACTATTAATTTTACTTTAACTAAAGAAGATGGTACTTGGAAACTTGATGATTTAAATGATATAGATAGATTAAAACTACATGGATTATATTATTAGAAGATATTTAATCTTCTTTTTTTTTATGATATAATTTAGGTGGTGGTATTATGAATCAAGAGAAAGTAGGAAAATTCATAAAAAAACTAAGAATAGATAATAACCTAACTCAAGCTGAGTTTGCAGATAAGTTAGGTGTTACATATCAAGCTGTATCAAAATGGGAAAATGGTAAGAATGTTCCTGATATAGCTACTTTAAAAGATATTAGTAATCTATTTAATGTTGATATAGATGAAATAATTAGTGGTGAAGAAAAGAAAAAAGAAAAGAGTAAGAATAATAAAGTATTATTAATAGTACTATCATTAATTATAGTTTTATTAGTAGGTTTTATGATTGTATTCTTTTTAAATCATAAACATAAAGAAGATTTAGAAATACAAGATATAACTACTACTTGTGAAAACTTTAAAGTTGTTGGTAGTCTTATTCATAGTAATAATAAATCTTATATACGTATTTCTAATATAGAGTATTGTGATGAAGAAGATACTATCTATAAAGAAATAGAATGTACTTTGTATGAAAAGAATGGTGATATAACTAATAAGATTACTTCGTGTAATAAAGGATATAATGATACACTTAAGAATCATTTATCTATGGTTAAATTAAGTGCTGATGATTATGATTCAATATGTTCTATAGCTGAAAAGAATT
>Ga0247608_10004378_pt1 | contig 15839 bp, 2 predicted proteins | sample 176DNAGHGlowgp2_FD_193490 | JGI IMG/M metagenome (GOLD analysis project Ga0247608, IMG submission 193490) | Sheep rumen microbial communities from Palmerston North, Manawatu-Wanganui, New Zealand - 1766 DNA GHGlow gp2 | ecosystem: Host-associated > Mammals > Digestive system > Stomach > Rumen ... | reverse complement strand
GGATTTAACTTTTGAATACAAAAAAAGTTCAAGTGCAATGATTTCTAATATTATTGAAACTTTACCTGATAAAGCTCAAGAAGCTGTAGACGTTTTAAATAATTTTGATCCAGAAAAATTTCAATTAGTTCAAGATTTTGCAAAAGCTGCTAACGGTGGAAGAGATATTCAATAAGCAGGCCAAATTAAATTAATAGAAAACCCTCTATTATTATATAATAATAATAGAGGGTTTTTAAAATGAAAAAAACTCGAAAAAGGAGGAAAAAGGATATATGGCAAAACAACTTAACAAAGCTGTTAATGGAAGAAATCAAATTAATTTTTCTATTGGTTTTGATGTTGATAAAACTAGTATAAATGAGATTAAAAATGCGCTATCTGATTTACAAAAAATGACAGGTGCAGATTTAATGAACTTAGATAAGACTCTTAATTTAGATCAAGCTAATCAAAAATTAAAAGATATTCGACAAACAGCAACAACAATAAAACAAGCTTTAATAAGTTCTTTTAACCAAGACTTAGGAAGTGTTAATATTGCTAAGTTTAATGCAGAATTAGGAAAGACTAATTTAGATTTAAAACAAATTGCTGCTACTTTTTCTGCCGCAGGGAAACAGGGTGAAACTGCATTAAGAGGACTTGCTACTGAGTTATTGACAACTAATAAAAGAATGAAAGAAACTCATAATATTATCCAAGATATGGCTAATACTATGGCTAACACTGTAAAATGGAGTATTGCATCTAGTGCAATGAATAGTTTTACAGGATCTGTTTCTAAAGCATATGGTTATGTTAAAAAATTAGATACTTCATTAAATAATATAATGATAGTTACTAATAAAAGCTCTGCAGATATGGAAAAATTTGCTAAACAAGCAAACAAAGCCGCACAAGAATTAGGAGCTCAAACAACTGCATATACAGATGCTGCATTAATTTATTATCAACAAGGTTTATCTGATGACCAAGTAAAAGCAAGAGCAGAAACAACTGTAAAGGTTTCTAATGTTACAGGAATGTCAGGAAGCGAAGCCTCAGAAGCATTAACAGCAGTATGGAATGGTTATAGAGTTCAAGCAAATGAAACTGAGTTATATATAGATAAACTTGCAAAAGTAGCCGCAGGAACAGCTGCAGACCTAGAAGAGTTATCTACAGGTATGAGTAAAGTGGCATCTGCCGCAAACACAGCAGGTGTTGATATAGACCAATTAAACGCTACATTAGCAACAGTTATTTCAGTAACTCGTGAAGCGCCAGAAACAATAGGTTCAGCTTTTAAAACTATTTATGCTCGTTTAGGAGATTTAAAATTAAATGGACAAGATGAATATGGTGTAACTTTAGGAAACGTTTCAGGAAAATTACACGAGTTAGGAATTGAAATTCTTGATGAAAAAGGAAATATGCGTGACATGGGTGATATTATTGAAGATACCGCCGCAAAATGGGATACATGGACTCAAGCTCAAAAACAAGCTGCCGCAGTAGCAATGGCTGGAAAAATGCAATATTCTCGTTTAATTGCATTATTTGAAAATTGAGACATGTACACAGAAGCTTTAAACATGTCAAAAACATCTGTTGGAGAATTACAAAAAGAACAAGACACTTATATGGAAAGTACTGAAGCTCATTTAACTAAAATGACAGCTTCATTTGAAAATTTATATAGTTCTATTTTAGATCCTAAATCTATTAATGCAGGTGCGGATGCACTTGGCTTTATGGCTAATAGATTGGCAGATTTAATTGATGGTCTTGGCGGAGGAGCAGGATTATTATTAAATTTAGGTTCTGTTGGAATGAGAGTATTTAGTCAGCAATTAGCTGGATCAATAGCTACGACAATCACAAATATTCAAACTATGAATCAAAACCTTGCTCAAACAAAGGCGGAAACCGCATTATTAAATGATTTTAAAGGTATAGAAATTAATGATAAAGGGTATAAGAAACTTCTAGAAATGAAAGAAGAGGTTCTTCGTTTTGGAGAAGCTTTATCTGCAGAAGAACAACAAGAAGCTAATGCCGCAATTAAAAGATATAATGAGATTCTTAATGAGAAAGATGCTATTGAGCAAGCTCAACAAGAAGCTACTGAGTATTTAGATATATTAAGTCAAACTGATGATTCAATAAATCAAGCACGAACTTTTTCAAGAGATAGCGAGGGTAAAGGTTCTATTAATTTTTACAACGAAGCTAATGAAAATGAAAAAGAAGATGTTAAGTTTGGAGATACAGACTATAATGTTTATACAGATGCTTTAGAAAAGCAAGAAAATTCATTAAAAAAAGTCCATAAAGAGTTAAAAAGTTATGCATCTCAAATTGAAACAGTTAATAAAATTCATGATGAGGCAATTTCAAAAACTGAAGAAGAAACAAAAGCAGAAGATGCTTTAAGAGAATCTTTGAAAAAAGTTGTTAAAGAAACTCGAGCATTAACTAAAGATACTCGATTAACAAAAGAACAACAAGAAGAATTGAAAACTGCTGTTGAAAATTATATGCAGCAAGTTAATGGTAAGGGTATTGATCCAACAGTAGCCACTAACTTAGGACAAAATTTAATTGATGCATATGATAAAGCAGTTTCTCATATTGAACAAAAAACTCAAGAAGTAAAACAAACAATTGACAACTCTATTAATGGAGTAGGTCGAGCTGCAACTGAAAATGCAAAATCAGCAGAAAACGCATGGAATACAGCAACTGAAAAAATGCGTTTAGAAGCTCAAATAAAAGGAGTTTTAGATTTTGCTGGAAGTTTAGGACAAGTTGCGACAGCAATTACTTCTATAACAAGTTTAATAGACATTTGAAACAGTAAAGAACTTTCTGGTGGAGAAAAATTAATTAAAACAGTTGAAACTGTAGCAATGACATTACCTATGGTAGTTAGTGGTATAGGTGGAATTATAAAAGCATTACCTGCAATGGCTGCGGCTTTTGTACCGACTTTTGCAAGTATGGCTGCGGCAGAACAAACTGTTGGGGCAGCAGCTTCAGTAATGTGGACTGAAATTTTATGGCCTATAGCTCCAATTATTTTAGCAATTGCGGGATTAGGATTAGCTATATATGGATTAGTAAAAGTTTGAAATGCAGATGCCGATGCTGCAAAAGAAGCTAATGAGCAAGCTAAACAAGCTGCTGCAGAAGCTGAAGAAGCAAAAAATGCCTATGAAGAATTAGGAAACACACTAGAGAAATATAGAAATGCAGCAGAAACTTTAAAAACCTTAAAAGAAAATACGGAAGAATATAAAAAGGCATTAAGAGAGGCTAATGATGCAGCTTTAGACTTAATTAAGTCTGACGGTGAGTTAGCTAAGCATGCAGAAAAAAGAAACGGTCGAATTGTTTTCCTTAATGATAAGGGAGAAGAAATGTCTGATGAAGAGATTTCTAATCGAGCAAGAACAAAAATGTATGAATCTGCAGCAATTTCTAATGTTGCTCAAATAAATGCTAACAATGCACAATTAAAATCTGAAAGAACTAACTTTTTAAGAAGTGCAGGATTAAGTTTTGATGAAAAAGCTATAACTGCGGCAATAGTTAGTGGAGTAGCACCTTATACAGCTCCATTAGCAGCTTCTATGGTAGCCTTATCAGATTCTATTTCAGATGATGAGTTAGAAAAAGTTACTGCGCAAATTATTGCTGATGGTGGAGAAAAAGTTTTTAGTTCTAATAATGTACTAAGAGAAAGTTTAGAAAAATTATCTTTTTTAAATGAAGATGAAATAGAAGCATTAATAAATGAAAAAGATGCTCTTCAAGAATTAGTTAGATCGACAGATCAATTAAATGAAACTAATAAATTATTATTACAACAAAGTTTGGAAGATTCATTAGAAACAGATAAAGATTATGCTAAATTAGATGATGACCAAAAGAAGGCTGTTGCTGCACTATATGGAAAAGGCTTAGATGCAGCCGATGAAGATGAACTTCGTAGACAAGCTAAAGAAAAATGGTATCAAGATGCAGCTTTTGGTGGAGGAAATGAAGATGCAGTTCATGCAGAATATGCTAAACGAAAAGGTTGAACTTTATCTGCTGATAAATTAGGAGATAAAGCTGTTTATGTAGATGAAAAGGGAGAAGAGCATACTGTCGAAGATGATACTGCAAGAGCTTATTTAGTTAATAGTGATGTTCAAAAAAATTTAAAAGATTACGATAAAAATGGCAAACAAAAAATTATTAATGCAGTTACAAGTTTAGATGCTAAAGAAGCTGGACAAAAATATGGGGCTGATTTTCAATCTGCTGTTTTAAGTTCTGTTGCTTCTGGAGGTAAATTAACTGATGAAATTATGCAACCTTTATTTGCAGATTTGAGCCCTACAGAGATGGCAAAGGTTGCAAATTGAACTGGAGAAGATTGGAAAAAAGCTTTAAATTTAACTGATGAGGAAATGAAAACTCTTGGTTTAGAATCTGGAAACGCTTGAGCAGAAAAATTTGCAGAAGCAGCAAAAAATTATGAATGGGATCCAGGAGCAGCAGTAAGATCTGCTATGAATAAAAAAGAAGGTCTAGATTTAAAAGAAAATGGTTTAGATGAAAAAGAATTTGCTGGATACGCTGAACATTTAATGGATGTTGCAGATGCTTCTGATGAAATGGCAGATGCAATGGCCGAAGATGCCGATGCCGCAATAATAGTTACTAAAGCTATTATGAGAATGAATCAAGGTATTGAGAAGTTAGCTAAAGGTCAAGAAGAATGAATAGATGTTCTTAAAAATAGTTCTAAAACTAGTGAAGAATATTATGAAGCATTAACTAATATGCAAGATGCTTTAGCGGATATTTTAGATACTGATAAAAAATTTGTTTCAGATACCTTTGTACAAGAACATTTAGAAGATATTCAAAAGGCAGCAGAAGGTGATGCAGAGGCTATAGATAGACTTCATAAGGCATTAGCTGTTGATATGGTAGCTCATATTGCAGTAGATAATAATTTAGATGAAAGTCAAGTTCAAAGTTTAATTGATCAAGTTCAAGGTCTTGAAATACCTAATATAGAAGTAGGTTCATCTATTGATTTTACTAAATTTGATGATGATACTAAAGCATTTCTTGATAAAATGATGGACATTGTTCAAAATGCTCATATGACAGCTGAAGAAGCAAATGCATTCTTTGCTCAGATGGGATTTGAACCTAATTTTGATGTAAAAGAAGAAACAGTAACAGATAATGTTCCAGTTACTGTTACAGAATCTGAAATTACATCTGTATTTCCTTTAAAAATGAAAAGTCGTTCTTATCAAGATGGTGTAGAACCAGTTACAAGAACGATACAAGTCCCAAGTCTATCTGCAAGTGGAGAAAATAATTATAAAGGAATTAAAGGTATAACTAGAAAACCTGGAGGTTCATTTAATAATTATTCATCTAAAAACAAAGGTGGCGGTTCGCCAGGTGGAGGAAAATCTGGAGGCGGAAGTAAATCTGAGCCATCTAAAAAAGATTTAAATGAAGATAAAGTAGATAGATATGAAAAAGTTAATGTTCAATTAGAATTAATTGAAGATCAATTAAAGAAAATTCAAAGTCAAGAAAAAAAATTAATAGGTCAAAAGTTAATTGATAATTTAAATAAACAATTAGAATTATTAAATAAAAAGATAGATAAAACAAATGAAAAAATGCAAATTGCTAGAGGTGAGCAAGCAGAATTACAACGAGAGTTAGCTTCTTATGGAGTTACTTTTGATGCTGATGGAGTAATGAGTAATTATGCTCAAGTGTTTGCTACACAACAAGCTGTACTTAATAATCTTTATAATCAATATAATAATATGTCTGCTGATGCACAAAAAGGTTTTGAAGAGACACTTGAAGCAGCAGAGAAAAAATGAAATAGATTTAAAGAAGCTGTTTCAGAATACGATCAGCTTATAGGATCTACTATTCCAGGATTAGAAAATGATATTCGAGATGCTTTAGATGAACAAATTGAATTAAAAATTAAAGAATTCGATATGGAAATTGAATTATCTTTAGATATAAAAGCTGCACAAGATAAATGGAATGAATTTAGAAAAAATATTATTAAGGGATTAAAAGATGATGATATTTTAGGAAATGCATTAGAAAATTTAGAAAGATTTGCAGATTATTATAATGAAGCTGGAAATGGTATAGTTCAAAAAGAAGCTAATTATTTAACTGATTTAATGAAACAAATTGATCAGTATAATGAAACTGGTTGATCTGATTGATATGGTAATGATGAAGCTTCTATGATGGAGCATTTACGTCAATATTATGAACAAACTTTTGATGATTTACAAAATGTAAAAGATTTAATAGATGAAATCCATGATGCTATAAATGAAACTTTAGAAGATGTAGCAGATCAAATGGATGAACAAATGGAATACTATGAAACTATTTCAGACATATTAGAACATGATATGAAAATGGTTGAATTAGTATATGGAGAAGATGCTTTTGATAGATTAGAATTATATTATCAAGAACAAGAAGATAATTATAATCGTCAATTAGAATTCCAAAGAATGCAAGTAGATTTCTGAAGAAAACAAATGGATACTTTAGAAGAAGGTTCTGAGGAATGAGAAACTGCAAAAGAAAATTGATTAAATGCAGTTAAAGAATGGCAAGGAACTGTAGAAGAAGCTATTGAAAATCTTGAAGATGAATATTTAAATACTATAAATAAAATATTCAAAAGTCTAAATGACCAAGTTACAGGTGGTTTAGGTTTAGGTTATGTTGAAGCTCAATGAGATTTAATTAATAAACATGCAGACGAATATTTAGATACTATAAATGCAACTTATGGAATACAACAATTACAAAATAAATATTTAGATGCTATGAATAATACTGATAATGTTGGTTATCAAAGAAAATTAAATGATTTAATGAAGGCGGAAGTCGCTGATTTAAAAACTAGAGATCAATTAACTCAATATGATTTAGATAGAGCAGAATTAAAATATCAAATTGCTTTAAAACAAATTGCATTACAAGAAGCTCAACAAAATAAATCAACAATGAGATTAAGAAGAGACAGTCAAGGTAATTATACATATCAATATGTTTCAGATGATGATCAAGTTCAAAAGGCGCAAGAAGAAATTTCTAATTTATATAATGAATTATATAATTTAGATGTTGATAGATTTAAAGAAAACCTTGATAATTATTATGAATTATGGACAGAATTCCAAGAAAAAATGAAAGAGACTAGTGCCATAAAAGATGAGCAAAAACAACAAGAAATGCAATTATTATTAGTACAACAATATGGTGATTTAATAAATGGTGTTGTGGCACAAAACGAACAAATTAAACAAAATTTACAAGAAGCTACTTTCTTAGAATTAGAAGATTTATATGGCAAAGAATCTGAAATGGTTCAACAATTCTTGGAAAATCAAGATGATGCAATGAGTTTATTAGTAGATGGTTGGTCATCAGCTTTACAAGAAATGGCAAATCAAGTTTATGCAGATGGTGGATTTGAACCTACTTATGAACAAGCTTTAGCAGATATTAAAGATGCAACTGATGATTACCAAGTGAGTTTAGGTGAACTTAAAGAGGCTGCAAAAACTACTTTTGATACAATAGGTACAGAAGTAGATGAAGTTCAAAAACAAGTAGAAGAATTAACTAAAGATACAAACACTTTAAAAACTACTTATGAACAAGCAGTAACAGATATTGCAAATGTTTATAAAGAAGTTCAAACATTAAATAACTATTATGAACAACAAGCTACTGCAATAGATAAAGCTAGAGAAGCCTATGAGAAATATATTCAAAAAATGCGTGAAGCACAAGCAGCTGCAAATAATAATACTGGTGGAGGTGGAAGCGGTGGAACTTCTAATCCTTCAGGCGGAAGTACTGGATCAGGTGGATCTAGAGGCGGAGGAGCCGCAGCAAATCCAAATAGAATGCCTTCAGTAGGACAAACAGTTACTTATACTGGTGGATATTATTATGGAGATTCTTATGGAGGCAGTGGAAGAGGTAGTCGTGGACCAGGTAAACAAGTTACAGTTACTATTGTTAAAAATGATGGAAGACCTTACCCAATTCACGTCCAATCTTCAGACTCAGCTTATGGATGGCTAAAGAAAGAACAATTAGCTGGATACGATACTGGTGGATATACAGGAACTTGAGGTGTAGATGGAAAACTTGCAATGCTTCATGAAAAAGAATTAGTATTAAATAAACAAGATACTGAAAATTTATTAAATTCGGTTGAAATTATGAGAAATGTTACAAATTCATTAGGAAGCTCAATATTAAAATCTATGAGTGAATTAACTTCTAACGGATTAAATATTGGTAGCGGAGGAGAAATTATTGAACAACAAGTTCATATTGATGCTCAATTCCCTAATGTAAAAGATTCTCGTGAAATTGAAAATGCTCTTAACAATTTAGTTAATGCAGCAGCACAAAGAGTAAATAAAAGGTAGTTAAAAACTACCTTTTTTTATTTGGGTTAAAATATTTAAACGATATTATAAGTTTTTGATATACTATTAAGGAAGAGATAAAAGGAGATGTGATTATGAGCAGTTTAGAAAACACTTTTTTGGATTCATTTGAAATTATTGCAAATAATAAAGTTCAAGAAGCCGGATTAAATAAAACTGTTCAAGCCACAATAATTAAGATGACTGATGCGACATCCGCACAGTATATGGTTAAATATCAAGATAGCAGATTTAATGCTTTTAGTTTAAATAAAAATAAAGAATATAAGAAAGGACAAAATGTTCTTATCTTAATGCCTGACAATGATACTGAAAAAAATAAAATTATTATTGGGGCAGTAGAAAAAGAAATTGAAATTAAAACTGCTATTGAAAATTCTCAAAGATATGAAATTATAGGAACAAATTGTGTAAACAGTTTAGATAATATATTTGAATTATGTTCTTATACTTCTGATGGAGATATTCAAATTTTGTATGATAAAGAGAATTTAATTAACTTAATTAATCTTAATACAAGAGATGTTCAAGAATATATACAACAAAGTAGTATATTATGTGTTGGCGCAGATTTTAGAACTAATTTATCAACAGAACAACAATTAAAAGGAAACTATGGAATTGTATTTGAATTAGCTTTTGAAGATGGCTTGATGAAAGATTATATAGTAGATATTAATCGAATGATTGGAAATCCATATAAATTAAATCAAAATACTACTCAAAGAGGTTATTTTGAAATAGGAGAAGGTTTTCAATATGTAAATAAAATTTATATATTTGAAAATGGTTTTCCACATGAAGATGAAAATAAAGAAAATGATATTTTTATAAAAAATATTTTTATAGGTGGAGCAATAGGTTTAACATCTGAAGAAATTGCGGCAACTAGAGTAGTTTTAGAAACACCAGATGGAGACTATTTTTCACAAACCGAAGATATAAATGAAAAAAGAATAATTGCAAAAATAAAAACTAATGGTATGCAAAATAATATTAATGGAATAAAATTTTATTGGTTTAAAGAAAATCAAAGTATTGATTTTATGAGTATTAAATATAAATATGAAGGCGGACTTGGCTGGGAATATTTAACCAGTGGACCTGATACATACACAGTTCAAAAAGCAGATATTTTATCTGAAGATCAAATGTATAAATGTGTAGCGGATATAGGTGGAATTTTATATTCACAAACTGTGTTAATAAAAAATTATGATACTGAAATTACAGTTTCAATTCAATCTAGTAATGGAACAGTGTTTTATTATGATATGGGAGAAACTACTTTAACTTGTAATGTCGAAGGTGGAGATCCACTAAGTGAATATAATTATTATTGAACCTATGAAGATGATAATGAAGGAACTGTTATTTTATATGATAACATTAATATACAAAATGTATATATTAAGGACATATCTCTTTCTAAAAAATATTTTTGTTCGGTTTATTTAGGAGATAGTTATATAGGTACATCTTCTATTATATTGTATAATAGAATAAATGTTCAAGATGCTCAATTTCAATTAAAGATTTTAAATAATGATGTTTTATATCAATATGATATAGATGGTAATAAACCTGATATAAAAATTGAACCTATAAAATGTTTATTATATGATGAAGATAATAATGAAATAGATGAAAGAATATTTTCTAAATGTGAAATTATTTGGACATATCCGCAAGAAAATACTATGTTAAAAGATATAGTAGCAAATTCAAATAATTTAACATATGCTATTGAAGAAAAATATGATATTCAAAAAAATAATAATAAAATTGGAATTCAAATAAAATTAGGTACTCAATATATTTATAAAGAATTTTCTATTAATTTTATAAAAGAAGGCGAGACAGGAACAAATGGAACTGGATACATTGGAAAAATAGTTTTCAATGCAAATAAAGATTTACAATATCCAATTTTCGTAGATTCGCCTAGCGGAACTTTTTGGAATGGTATACCTAGATCAAGAAGAAAATGATTATCTTTAGAATTATGAAAAGATGGGAAAAGAATTTTTATTGGAGAGTCTTCAGGAACTACAAATGAAAATAAAGAAATCCAGTTAAAATGGACTGTATTAAAAAATAAATACACAGAAAATGCAAGTGATTATAGTAAAATTCTAATAGATGAAAATGAAAATTTTTATACTTATGGATATGTTCCTGACAATATGCCATCTGCGCAAATAGTTCAATGTGAAGTTGAATACGAAGGAATTAAACTTTATTGTTCAAAACCTTTATTGAGAGGTGAATCATGACCTGGGAATAAAATTATTTTAAAAGAAGGAACAGGATTTACGTCTGTTGAATATAATTCTCAAGGTCGCCAACCTCAATATCAAAATGATATTTTTGAAATTCAAGTTTTAAATGCGGTTGGGTTAGATATTACTCAAAGAGATTTGACTTTTAATTGGTCTACTTTTGGTAAGATTTGAAAAAATAATAGTTGAGTTGATTTATCTATTGTAGATATTGTTGAAAATGAAACTGATAATCTATTAGATTGGCAAAAAAGAATTGTCCCAAAGCCAGAGTGGACAGGAGAATGTGTTAATGCAGGAGTTAAACTTGAAGTTTATCAAGATTTAACCTATATAGGAACATTAATAATTCCAATTCATGGATATTTAAATAGAAATTTAAATAAAGATATTAGTGATTGAAATGGTAATTCAGTTCAGTTAAAAAAAGATGAAGGCGGATATATTTATTCTCCTCAAGTTGGGGCAGGTAAAAAAGAATCTGACCAAAGTTTTACAGGTATGTTAATGGGAAGAGTAAATGAAAATGGAAATGAAAAGATTGGATTATTAGGATATGATCATGGTACACAAAGTTTATTTTTAGATGCTGAAAGCGGTAGTGCTATTTTTGGTAAAAATACTGGAGGTCAAATTGCAATAGATTCAAAGAATGAAAAAAGTTTACTTTATAGCCATGACTATTGAAAAAATTATAATAATAAAGGTTTTCCTATTAATTATACTGCTACAAATGAAAATCATGAGGGTATGCTTATAGATTTAGGAAAACCAGAAATTGTTTTTGGAAATGGAAAATGTAAAATTACTCAAGATGGTTATTTAAATTATGAAGGTGGATTAACTACAGAAGGAATATTACTTCAATTAAACTATGCTGCTACTGTTCATAATCCTTTTACTGCAATAAGTGCAAGACCATCAATTGCAGACAGAGAAAAGGATGTCGTTCCTTTGAAAATTGGTTATTTGCCTTATGGAGAAACTTTTACAAATGCCAATGGAACTTCTTTACCTACAACTATTAGTTATAAAAAATATGGAGGACATATATCTTTTTCTTTACCAAGAAATTTTCAAGTTATAAAAGCAACTTTTAAATGTGAATATGCTTGTCCTCCTGAGCAAAATTATACAGATATACAACTTGGAGAATATGGATCTGGAGTAAGACCTTATGATATTTCATTTATTGGGACAGATTTTTCTGAGATTTTTCAATTAGCTCCTTCTGGACATTCTACTTATACCAATCCAAGTTATATGCATACGAAAGCGGGAGAAGAACCAGAACAAATATTTTATTATGTAGATACTTTTTTAGATAGAATTGGAATATATTATAGTGATAAATATGAAGAAAAAACTGTTTATGATGGCGGTTTTCAAGATTATACTTATCCAATGATATATAATGGTTCTGGTAGAACTAATGAAGGTACTCATCCAGATTGTTTACCTAATTATATATTATCTTGAATTTCTGAAAGTAATAATTTAAATTATATTACTCAAATCAATACTTCAAATGCAGACAGTTCTGTTACTCACAATATAGAAATAGATTTAACAAATTGAATGTCTTCATTATTAACTGATAAAAGATATTTTTTATATCTTTTGCCAATAGAAGATTTTTCTAGTGAAACTGTGTCATATAGTTCTAACAATTCTGGTTGGACAGCAAACAAAAATATAAAAGAAGTTATTTATGATAAATGAAGAAGACAAATAGAAGTTAAAGGTTCTTTAATAATAGAAGGGTATATAGATACAGATGCCTTTGAATAATAGGAGATAAAAGGAGGATTAAAAATGGATACTAATGAAAATAAAATATTAGATGCAATGGAAATAGTTGCAGAAAAATATGTAAATGAAGCTGGATATGATAAAACTATTCAAGCAACTGTTTTTGAATTAATAAATAAATCCTTAGGAGAATATAAAATTAAATATCAAGATAGTTATTTTAGTGCTTTTTCTGCAGATACTGATATAGAATATGCAGAAGGAACTAGTGTATACATATTAATTCCACAAGGAGATATGTCTAAAGATAAAACTATATTAGGTGCGGTAGACGGATATAAAATTCAAGGCGTTACCGCAATTACAGATGCGGATGCGTCTGACATAGTTGGGTATAATTGTATAAAAGAAAAAGAAACATATGAATTATGCTCTTATACTCAAGAACAAAATATAATATTATATGATAAAGATAACCATATTAATTTAGTTGGTTTAGATAATGTAGCTTTAAAAAATTTTTTATCAGTTAGTTCAACATTAGTTGCAGGAGCTTTTTTTAAAACTCAATTACCTGGGGAACAAAGATTAAAAGGTAATTATGGAATTATTTTTGAATTGGGTTTTAAAACAGAGATGTCTGATGAAATAACATTAAAAAAATTTGTAGTAGACATTAATAAAATGGTTGGAAATCCTTATTCATTAAACAATTTTACTTCACAGTTAGGATATTTTGAAATAGATGGAGAGAGTTTTGAATATGTAAATAATATTACTATTTTTGAAAAAAACTTTCCTAATCAAGATATAGATAAAAATAATGATATTTTTATTTCTGAGATTCAAATTTTTGGAGCTAATAGAATAAGTCAAGAAGAATATAATGTTGCACGATTAGTAATAAATACGCCTCAAGGCAATTATTTTTCAGAAAGTGATGGTCTTGATACAATTAAACAACTAGTAGCAAAAATAAAAATAAATGGTAATGAATTAGATTTATCAAGATCAAAAGTAGATTATTATTGATTTAAAGAAAATGATGATATTACAATAGAAAGTATGAAATATAATTATTATGGTGGAGAAGGATGAGAATGTTTAAATGACTATACTTTACTTGATAATAATAATCCTGATTTAGTTTCTTGAAGTCCTGCATCTAATATAAAAGATATTACAAAAGCAAATATTACAAGTGAGAAAGTTCAATATAAATGTATTGCTATCTATAATGATAATATTTTATCAAGACAAATTGAAATTAGTAATCATGGTTCACCAATTTCAATAAGTATTGTATCTGATTCGGGTGCTAATTTTATAGATAGCTTAGGTTATCCTACTTTGACTTGTAAAATAAATAATTTTGAAGAGCCTTTACCTGGGTATAGATATGCATGATCGAAAGTTGATAATAATGGATTATATACTCGATTATATGAGACAACTAATGAGAATGAGGCTTATCAAACTGCTTATGACAATCTTGCAAATTTAAATACTTTAATAGATAATGAAGAAATTCTTCCTAATGCGGCTGCCGCACAAAAAGAAGAATATACAGAAGCTTTAAACGCTTTTGAAACAATTACTAGAATAGATAAAAATAAAATTTACAATATAAATGTTGCAGAAATAACTAATTATGTGCATTATAAATGTTCGGTATATTATAATGGAGAGTATGTAGGTACTGAATCTATTGTTTTATATAATAATAAATCTAATAATCAAGATTATTTTATAGAATTAATAAATGGAACTCAGATATTTAAATATAATGAAAATGGATTATCTCCTTGTGATAGTACAAAAAATAATCCTCAAGAAATTTTACCTATTTCTTTTAATATAATTAATAAAGAGGGTTTAGATGTTACAGAAGAAATACTAGAAAAAAGCCAAATAGAATGAATTGTCCCTGAAGATAATACTCTAATTATTGCAAATGGAGATTTATCAATAAGAGATTTAATATTTACAATTGATAGCTTTTATGATAAAAATAAAACTAATAATGAAATTCAATTAATAGTTACTTATAAAGAACAAAGATTAACTGCATACACTAATCTATCTTTTATTAAAGAAGGGGATATAGGAACTAATGGAACTGATTATTATTGTGTTATAGTTCCTAACACTGATGAACATATTGATTATCCTGCAATTGAAAATGGAGTTCTAAATTTTACTCCTGCACAAGAAGGGAAATGATTTAAAGCTCAAATTTGAAAAAATGGAAGATGCATTTTTGATTATGCGGATTCACAAAATTCTAGTGAAGGAAATAGAGCTACTATTAGATGAGGAATCCAAAAGAATAAGTATAGAGCTAATAGATCTGATCCAAGTTCAATTACTGTTCTTAATAATATCTTTTCTACTACGGGCTATTACACTGGAGGAGAAAATGAAGCAAATAGTCCTGCTAATATTGTTCAATGTAAGATAACTTATAAACAAGTTGATTATTATACAACTTTACCAATTATTACGACCTCTTGTAATCAAGATTATAAAATAAAATTAAAACCAAAAACAGGATTTAATTATGTTACATATAGTTCAGATGGCCGCTATCCAAAATATAATGATAATAAGCCTTTTGAAATAGAGGTATTTAAAACTATAGATGGTTTTGAAGAAAATATTAGTTTATTAGCTTCAAATGAATATAAAGTTAATTTTGAATATTTAATTAAGGGACAAATATATGATGCTCAGACAAGCACTTGAGTAAATAAGATACTATTCACTGAAGATGATAGAACTGGTTTAAATAAGAATCAAATTAAATTAATTCCTAGTTTAGAATATTCTGGAGAATGTGTTTCTACTGGGTTAGAGTGTATTTGTAAAAAATCAGATAATGTTACTGAAATTGGAAGAATTCATATTCCAATTCATTGTATAATAAATAGATATGCTAATTCTGCAATTAATGGTTGAGATGGAAATAGTGTAACTATTAATGAAGAAGATGGTTATATTTTAACCCCTCAAATTGGAGCAGGAACCAAGGATGAAAATAATCGTTTTACAGGTATGATAATGGGTTCTGTAAAAGATAATAGTAATAATGGTGTAATAAAAACTGGTTTGCTTGGATATGATGCTGGTCAACAAAGTTTATTTTTAGATTCAGAATCGGGTGGAGCTATTTTTGGGAAACCATCTATTGATACTGAACATAATAATAAGCCAATAGGGGGGCAAATTATAATAGATCCGCAAAGTAATAAAAGTTATTTATACAGTCGAGATTATTGAA
>Ga0247608_10004376_pt1 | contig 15843 bp, 17 predicted proteins | sample 176DNAGHGlowgp2_FD_193490 | JGI IMG/M metagenome (GOLD analysis project Ga0247608, IMG submission 193490) | Sheep rumen microbial communities from Palmerston North, Manawatu-Wanganui, New Zealand - 1766 DNA GHGlow gp2 | ecosystem: Host-associated > Mammals > Digestive system > Stomach > Rumen ... | reverse complement strand
TTCTTACAGACCCTTGAGCAAGCGGATCAGATCCTTCTTGAACATCATCGCACGCTTGTAACTTCCAGACTCGCTGATCTTGCGGATCGTCTCGCACAGATCGCCGCACTCGACGTCGTCCATGTCGAAGATCGTTTCGAATAGCTGATCGTAAGTGTCGTTCGTGTAGACATCTACATATTCTTTGATGACATTGAGTCCAGAGTCCTTCAGAGTCTTTAGAGCTTCTTTCTCGTTCATAGTTGTACCTCTCGATTTATTTATAGAAAAAGGTCCCGTCTCCGAAAGACAAGGACCAGTTGAATTGAAGGAGACGGGACCGAAATGATGAGCGAAGCTTGCGCTAAGCGACCTTGGAAGCGATCGTTTCCTCGTAGAAGGCCTGCAGAGAGTCGTCGGAGATCTGGAAGACCCAGTCTTCGCCGCTGATCATGTCCTGGTATACGAGGTTGTTGATGATAGCGACCTGAGCTTCCTTGCTCATGCCTTCGCGGATGAAGCTGCCGAAGTTCTTCTTCCACTTGGCCGGAATGTCCTTCTTGTAGGACTGAACGAAGATCTTGATGTCGTTGGCGAGCTTGGTAGCCGTAGCCACGTCGAACTTCTCATCGTCCTTAGGCTTGACGGAAGACCAGTCGCGGAGGATCTCTTCTGCGCCAACGGCAGAGGAAGCGTTCATGTAGAACGGTGCGAACTTGATAGCGATAGTGCTACCGATGTAGCCAGAACCGCCGAGGATGACGAATTCGCGGGTGAGCTTCTTGACGCCCTTTACCTTCTCAGCGTTGTAGAGGAAGTCAGAGTAGTCGAACCAAGAACGGCGAGACGGAAGGACTGTGAGATCCTGACCATCCATGTCGGCTTCCACGTTCATAGCCTTAGCGTTGCTGAACGGATCAAGATCAGACTTGTTCTTGTTGAGATATTCGATGATAGCCGGGTGGATCTTGCACTTGGTAGCGTGAGAGATCCATTCCTGGAAGGTCGGTTCCAGCCAGTAAGCAGCGTAGCGGGACAGCTGAGCAGGGTCGTGAATTTCGCCTTCGTAGCCGTGGAATCCCGGAGGGTTAGCAGCAGCAAAGACACGAGAGCCCGGAGCGAGCTTCTTGTCAGCGATGGTCTGATCAAGGCAGAGGCTCATGAGAGCGTTGCGGACGTCCGGGTTAGCACGGAAGACTTCGTCGAAGAAGAGCAGCACCGGAGTGTTGGGTTCATACCAGTAAGTCGGGTTGAAGACGGTCTTGCCATCCTTGACAGACGGAAGACCGAGAATGTCGCCAACGTCGTTGAGGTGAGTGCAGTCGAAGCAGATGACCTTCAGGCCGAGCTTCTCGCCGATCTGGCGGATGACCTGGGTTTTACCGATACCAAATTCACCCACAGCGAGCATAGCCTTGCGGGCGGGAGTGCAGATGGCGAGATCGATGAATTCGGCGACAGAGACTTTTGAGAGCATATTAGTTGGTCCTTGTTGAAGTTAGCTCTATTTCTTTTTGTATTATCAATATAGGTATTTCCGTGAGTATTGTAAACCCCTAAATTGAGATTTTCTTGATTTTTTCTCGTATAAATACAAAAAGATGACAAAAGGAGAAGCATTTATGTCCCTATCCGAAGCACTGAATGAGATGTTGAATCCGAAAAGTGACCGAGTAGACGAAGGCATGATCTACGATCTAAATCTCACTAAAGCTATGGCTGACATCGCTAGGACGATGTACCCAGATACTGTCAGAGTCACGTTCTCTAAGAATCATCCAGTCATACTGACTAACTACGGATGGAAGGTTGGAAAGAACGTAGATCGAAGAGAACTCGTCAACAAGTTCGAGTCGAACGAACTGACAGAAGACGAGATAAGAGATATCCTACAAGACTGCATCGACAGTCCTATGTTGAACACGAAAAACACTCCGCAATTCGACTGGGACGCATATTTCAACAAATATGTCAAGAACACTGAGGATCTAACTCGTGAGGAGTGGATCGCTAAGTGGGGCATATATGCAGATCTGCCAACTGTATCTAGAGATCCTACAGATGCAGCTAAGAGAAAGCGCTTGAGAGAAATACAGAGAGTGAAAGACTACAGAAACGCTACTGCAGGAAAGAACGATATGATCCCGTTCAGCATAGACACTGTTAGAACTATGCTAAAGAGAGTCGGAGCTTTAACGATAGTAAATGATCGTGATTTCCCAGGAACTCCATACATCGTTCCTAATAAGGGCCTTATACGTTTCAGAAAGACTGCAAAAGACGGAACAGAGAGCAACAGATGGTACAAGATAGTCCATGTCGAAGTCTTCAGAGATCCGAAACGTCCAGGTGGACGTTACAGCGAAACGCCAAGACGCTGGGAAGAGGTCAGCGGTTATCTCTGCTCCAGAGCTGATCTGAAAGCGGCTTGCGAGAAGATAAATGACCTTGACTGGGAAGACATCAAAGAAGCATAAACTTGCTCAATAAAGACCAAATTGAAAGCTGCTGGAACTACCAGCAGCTCTTTATGTGTTCACTCTGTTCGAATTCCGTTAGTCAAGGAAGTTGGTCATGAACGAGCCAGCTTTTCGATCCTGCTTGGCGAGCTCAGTAATCATCTCGCGGATCCATCGCTTTACTAGCTTCTCTTCTGCGAACGGGAAGTAGTCTGTGACCGTCTCTTGGACGCTCGTAATCAGCTCTCCAAGGTCCGGTTCTTGGTACCCCTGCTGGTCATCATCCTGATGGGTGAACTTCTGCCATAGACCCTCATCTAGGCTGCGTAGACTGTCGATATACTGCATCTGATCCCTCCTAATCTCTTAGTTCGCGAAGTCGGATGCGAACTTGCCGATCCGTGCGTCTCGCTTAGCGATTTCATCTATGATGTATCTCGACCACTTCAATACGAGCTTCTTGTCGACATACTGCAGCGTCTCGCTGATCTCGTCTGCCACTTCTTTCGCCACAGACTCCCAGTCTGGAGCTCTATACTTCCGCTTCTTATAAGATGCATCGTAGAATTCTTTTGCGCCCGCAGCTGCCTTTGTAGCCGCATTATGAGCTGCTACGACGCCTTTTGCCAAGCCACGGCCTACTGCCTTAGTGGCGTTCCAGAGTTTTCCTTCGTCTGTTCGCATAAAATCCTCTCGTTATTTATACGAGAGGATTGATGCTAGGTGCGATTGAAGACGAGCAGCAGATCGGCAAAGTCCTTCTTGAACTGGTCAATGCCGATCCCGTACTTTTCAAGCACTTTGTGACAGTTGAATCCGTACTTGTTGCTGTCGGGATAGTAGATCATACCCTTTTCGATCTCGTTGTATGAGATCAGATCGTGATATTTCCATTCCACAAATTTGTGGATGAAGTTAGCTATTTCTCGCTTGTTCATGTTTACCTCTTAGTCGTCGAAGACGTGAGTGAGCTGCTGGATGGAAGCGTGATGACGAACGAACTTCGGCACAGTGTAGTTCTTTTCAGAAGAGATCACGAAGATGTGAGAACCGAGGTTGTTTTCCTTCCATTCCCAGTAGCAGTCGGTGAAGATGACGACGCCGTCGTAGTGCATGTTGTGGGCCTTGAGATATTCTCCGATGCAGTGAGGATCCGTACCGCCACGACCCGGAGCCGTGATCTTCTGGAAATTCTTTTTGAGCTTCTGCGGCTTGACCATCTTCGCGTCCCAGAAAGCGAGATCGATTTCGGTCTTCTTGTAGAAGTTGTGCAGAATTTCGCAGCCCTTGCGGATGTCGGACTCGGACATAGAGTCGCTAGAGTCGATGGCGAAGAGCATCTTCGTCTTGCGGTCGGTGCGGTAGCCAGGAAGATATTCGTAGCGCTTGTTGACACGGAGACGAGTCGAGACGCGCTTGCGGCAGCGGACAGTAGCGCCGAAGCCAGCGATGATGAGAGTGATGTTGACCTTGCGCTTGTTCTTGAGCATGATCTCTTCCACAGCTTCGCCGCTCAGCTTGCCCCAGCCCGTAACCTTGCACTTATTCTCGATCACGTCTCGGATCATCTCGTCTACGATATTGTTTGCGCCCCACTCTTCAGTGTTTTGGTCGCCGTTTTGGTTCCATTCGTCGAAGGATTCTTTTTTCGGGTCTTGCTTTTTTGACTTTCCCTTACCATTTGATCCAGGAGCGCCAGAATTGCTTCCAGATCCTCGACCCTCTCCAGTGCCCTGATCCCCAACATCGTCACCCTCATCACCAGATTCTGAACTGGTTTCGGAGTCGTCTTGAGCATCTGAAGTTCCTTCGCCGTTGGACCCATCTTCGCCAGTTCCTCCAGACTGAGACTGTGAAGATTCGTCTTGTCCTTCTTGACTGTCTTGGTCTTCGGAGTTTTGACCTTCAGAACCGTCTTGGTCTTTGTCGCTTTCGGAATCGGAGTCTTCGTCACCTTGACTGCCGGAGCTGGTTTCGTTATCTTGGTCTTGATCATCTTGATCTCCTTCGCCGTCCTGAGAGGACGACTGCTGTTGTTGCTGCTTGCCCTGACCGTTCTGCTGGTCCTGGTCCTGCTGTTGTTGCTGTTGCTGTTGTTCCTGATGCTGATTGAGCAGCTGGAAGACAGATTCGTAGTAATAGTCGCTTTCTGCGATCTTCTGGTTGATTTCGTCTTCGATGAGCTTCTTGGACCAGACAGACTCGCGGACGTATTTAGCGAGTTCTTCGGGTGCAGAAGAGAGGAAGATCTGAAGTTCCTTGCTGTTGCAAGTCGCAGTGGAAGCCTTGAAAGCGTTTGCGCCGGTGAGTTCGCGGTGCGTGCAGTGATGAAGGATGAAGCGGTACATCTCGATGGCGAGAATGAAGACGAAGACGGCTCGATCACAGCCGCAGACCCATGCTTCGTTGTATTCGAGAACCGGAGTAACGTCGGTCTTGACGCAGATGCGGATAGTATCGATGTCGTTGTTTACGCGCTTCGTGAAGAGAGCGTAGAAGGAGAGGAGGTTAGGAATATAGAGGCCGAAGTAGTCCACAGCGTTGGTGAACTGGAGCTCGATAGCCTTGTCGGAAACTTCTACGTTGGTCATTTAAGCGGTCCTTGTTGACGGTTTGTATGTACAATATAGGTATTTCGGGAGAATTCGTAAACCCTAAAATTCAAGAAAATCTTAATTTTTTCTGTTTACAAAAGTGCAGGAATTACCTATATTATGGATGTAGAACAGTCATCAAGGACCAGTTATGATTGACAATCGCACTATTTTTACCCGCATTCAGGTCGCCAAGCTCGAAATGGCGACTGACAACAACGGCCTTCAGATCGCATGGAACTTCATTCGCGGCAAGATCACTGGCGCTAAGTTCGCATCAGTCGTATTTCAGGACCAGAAGATCTTGGATCGAAGCGGCATCGGCGGCTTCTTCACCACCAAGTCGTTCGTAAACATCCTCTATCTGAGCAAAGACTACCTCAGCGACGGCAAGATCAAGTTCAAGAACGATGACGCTGCTGCCGTCTTCCTTCACGAGTGCTGCCACTATCTGCACCTCGTCAGCAATCAGGGACGCTACAGCCAGAAGGACGATGAAGTCGTAACGACTATTCCGCCGTCTTCGATGAAGATCACGCCGAAGTCTCGCTACTACTCTGAACGTGAGGCTTGGCAGCTCTCGCTCAATCTCAACAAGATCTTCCGTCTAGGTCTGCTTGACTCGATCAACAAGATCAACGCTCACAACATGCTGCTGGTCGAAAAGTCTCTCGGCCAGCGCAAGATCACGATGGATGAAGTCAAGAAGATCGAAACGTCAATGACTATCGACCAGTTCCACTGGAAAGCTTAAAGCTGATTCTAGATGAACTCTCCAAGGATCTCGCAACGGAATTGATCCTTGTCGAAGTTCTTCTTCATGCTCTCGAGCCATTCCTTCGTATGCTCTGGACGACAGTTCCACTTCACTCGGTGCGGAACAAAGGAGTTCTTTTCCTTTACCGCATCTTCGTATATCTTGTAGAACGTAGTCTCTTTCTTATGCGGAGTCGATAGGAATATCGTCTGCGCATCTTTGCGAGTCATCTGGACTGGCAAGACGCACTTCATCAGCTCTTCGAAGTCGAAGTCGTCGATATACGCTGCTTCGTCGATCACGAACAGATCGATAGTGCGTCCATGAATCATAGCAGAGTTCGCTGAGCAAGAGAAGATCCTGCTGTTGTTCGTGAACTGAATGATCTCTTTCCTGTCGATCTTCATATCGAAACGCATATACTCTGGCAGCTTTCTGAAGATCTCTTTGACACGCTGCAAGATCTCGTTAGCCTGCGCCCACTTTCTAGCCATCAAGCAGACGTTGCGTTCATTGTGGAATAGCGCATACCATAGCGCATAAGCTGCGATCAGAGTCGTCTTTCCTGACTGTCGTGGACCGATCAGAACGTGTCCTCGCTTCGCCTTTGGATCGAAAGCTGTCTCTTTGAAAGACTTCAGGACTTTCTTCTGCCATCTGAACGGCTTGAACTCCTGCTCTCCAGACGGACCGAGAATCGTGCAGAACTTGAGAAATCTCGATGGATTCTCTTTGCACTTCTGTAAAGTTTTCACTTGATTGAATGATAGTTTCAGATTCATGAGTTACCTCTTCAAGTATTTATAAATAACATGAGGTAAATTGCATGAGCCTAGATTTTTAAAACATATTCAGTTGAATTAGAAAAATGCGATCGATTTTCTACAGTTTTAACTATGTGATTTTTATATTTTTCAGTTTTATCAACTACTAATATATAAGTTTTACATTTAAACCTATCTAAAATTATATCTATCCACTCGTCGCATGACTTGTTTACGTCAGTCGGATTCCATCGCTCCTTCAAGTTATATGGTGGACAGGTAAATAAACATTCGTATTCACCAGTGCTATTAAATATGTCTTCGCATGTGACTTTGCACTTTTCTAAATTAAAGTCAGAGATTATCATATTTGATTCATCTACGTGTTTACTGTTTATATCCTGTCCTATATAGGATTTACCTAAAACTGCTGTACCTAATAGTCTTCCAGAGAATCCACTAAATGGATCAAAGATCTCATTATACTGTTCTGCATATTGAATTAAAAGATCTTTAGCAAAAATCGGGTTAAATATAGATACAGATTTACAAATTCCTGCGATATTGAATCCCTCGGCTATAGATCTGCTAGATAGATTTGACTTGTAAATTATTCGGTTTCTGACTACTTTTTCAAGTAAGGTTTTATCGTTCCATGCGGAAATTGGACTTATTCCGTTTCCTACAATTCCATCATATATAGACTTATGATAGTGCTTTACTATGCTAGTACCGATATAAGAATTTTTATGATATTCATATTCTTTTAGATGCTTATAATCTAGATTCAATCTATCTCTAGAGAAACTAGGATAAGGAAATTCTTTCGGCAAAGATTCCAACATATCACTTATCCATTTCTCATAATCTATTTCGACAGCTTTCATAATTTCAGAGAATATGCTTTCTATATTCTTACCATCACATACGATAAGCTTTGTGTTTTCGGGGCATAGTAAAAACCTCTCGTAATCGTTCTCTCCACGTACTCTTATACCATCAGAATCAGAGTTTATCCCATGCCAATACTCTCCATCTATTTCTATTAGTAGATCCAATTTATCGTCCTTATCAAAAACAGCAAAATCAAACATTTTCCCATTCACTGGATATTGATATTGATATTTGAAGCCTCTATTTCTCAGGAATTCGTCGATTTTCTTTTCATATCTATTATTTAGCTTTCCGTTTCTTAGAGCACGACCGTGTATAGATGGAACCTGCATTGCATTTTCATATCCATAAAGCTCTTTCATCCTTTTCTTAAATGAATCTGCGCCAAATCTTTTATCGCTATTATACATTCTATCTCGGTTTTTCTCTTTTGCATATTCCGTCTTGTTATAATTATCTACTCCATATTTCGATAGAAACGTCTTTTTTGCCAAATCTCTGTTATTGTAATTTTCATCATTATGATTAGTTCTTTTGCTATCCCGGCTTTTAGATTTGAATTCATCCGTCTGAACAAATGACATCTTACCGTACTTTTTAAGACAGGTATTATGATATTTTTCAGACGATTCCTTCCAGTTATCCCTTCTAGATCTTGAAACACTATCTCTTTTTTCATTAGAAGTATTTGCACAATATAGAGAGCAGTATTTTCTATAGCCATGAACTATGTCGTCAAATTTGCACTCTTTTCCACAAAAACATTTAGGAGCTTCTCCTTTTAGAATATACTGAGTATAATAGCTTTTACTATCCATATTATGTTCTCTCTTAATATGGAGCGTAATGAAAGCTGCTTTTGAATGTTCATAACCGCATACTTCACATTTCATAAATTTGCCTTATAAATAACTTAAAATGAAATATAGTAAATTTATATGAGCCTAGATTATACGAAAGTCACGCACGAATCGATGCTTACGGACTGGAACAACCGAGTCCTCTCTGATGAGCAGTACAAGAATTTGAGCCAAGCTAGCATATATTCCTATCTCCAGGAATTCATCGCTGGCGTGTTAGATCTGACGAACTACTACATTCAGCGAACTGCTGAAGAGAACTATCTCGACACTGCTAAGCTAGACTCTAGCGTGATCAAGCTGTGCCACAATCTCGGCTATCAACCAAAGAGACCGATCCCAGCGACGGCAAACATCTCTATGAATCTTCAGGGTCCTCTCCCGAAGACGCTTCAAGCTGGAGACACGATCTGGCTGAACAACAAGACGCTGACTTTCAGATTCAACGGTCACGACTTCTTTCTCGACGCTTGCTATTCTTATAAGCTGACTCAGAGCGACATCAACAACGGTGTCGGAAACTCGTCATGGTCTAAGAAGATCATGTTCGCAGTCAACGGCTACACTGATCAGCAAGAGGGATATATCACACTGAGCGGAAAGATCAACACAGCATCAGCCGCTAAGCTCAGAAACATCAAGGTCGTTCAGGGAAAGGTAGTCACTAAAGAGCTAGACTCGGTCACTTACGCTAGCAAAGTCGGAAAACAGTATCAATGGTATGACATCGACGATCTTCAGTTCTCGAACTACTACGGCATCAGAGATCCGTTCGCGTTCAAGAACGGAGAATATGAACCGAAATACGGTCTGTGCAAAGTCGGAATCGGAAGAACGATAGATGAAGCTATGACTGATACGAACATCTTCAACATCGAAGATGAAGCAGTCGAGCTGTGCGAGAAGATCAAGACGAGAGAGCTTGGCTCTGGACCGGTAAACGTCGCTTGCATCAGATCTAACCATGACAAGACGGTTCGTCTCTACTTCGGAAATGGAATAGACACAGTAGAAGGACTGACTAGCACAGACGACATGATCTTCGTCCAGTATGTCATAACAGACGGCTCAGACGCTAACTATCCAGATGCGTCAGGATCAGTTCTTAGCCCCGAAGGAAAGATCTACGCTTCAGGCAACGGCCGGATGGTCAACCTGACAAACAATGTCACATTCATGTTCGAGAGCTCTATACACGGGGGAACTGACTTCGAGTCAAGAGACAGCATGATCAGAAACGCTAAGCTCTACTTCGCTTCGACTGGAAAGCTCATAACGATGCAAGACTTCATGAGCTATCTGCTTACGATCGCTGATCCTATCGTCGTCAAGCACGCTATCGCGTTTGGAGAGAATCAGCTCGAAGAGTCTGGACTGGAACATGACGCGGGATTGACTAATCTGGTACTATATACGCTATTCTCTGACATCTATCGTGAGTACAACGGTCTCTACAGACCAGTCAACGTGTTCGATGAGAAAGAAGATCTGAGCAGCTCTTGCCTCTATGTCGACTATGACACATACATGAAGCACCTGTTCGACATCGTCGACTTCTTGCTCAGACCAAAGAGAATGACGAGCGATCAGTACAATGATCGATCTACATTTGGACAATGGTGTGAACAGATCCGAGCTGACGCAGAGTCTAGAATGATGCTGAACACTAAGATGATCTCTATGCCTCCTCTCTTCCACTACTATGACGTAGTCGGAGAGATTCTCGTCGACAGGCACGTCGACATGGCAGAGTTCAAAGATGAGCTAGAGAATTCGATATATGCATGGCTTTCCAGAAATACGACATTCAACTCTCAGATCTACAAGTCTGACATAACTAGCCTGATTCTTCAGAATCCTTCAGCTAAGAGAGTCAATCTCGACATCAAAGTCTCGGAGCTGATAAAGGGAGAGACGAAGAGCTACCGATATGCTTCAGGTGAACTCAGAACAAATCAGAACATCTTGATCGTTCCGATCAACGACGATCACGGAAACGACATGAGACCGATATTCACTGGCATGGTCGGAAGAGACTTCAAGATCAAGCAGAACTCGAATCCTCCTGTTATCGACACATATCGCGTCGAAGAAGTGAGCATCGATCCGTCTTACGTCTATGTCTCGCTAGGAAGTCTAGTGACTATAGACTCTAACCTGTACATCGATCTAGTGATTGAAGAAGACTCGCTATACTCGAGGGGAAGATATACTGGTCTTGACTTCAACTTCATGAGAGTAGTCGAAGACTGGATCGAATCTAAGAGCATCTCGACGAGCACAGACGCTAGACCGATCGAGCTGCCATATACTGTAGCAGTCGATCTCGAGTCCGAGTCTGGTGGATGGGGAGGAAGCGGTCGAGGCGGCGGTTCTCAGATGATCGACATCGATACTTTCGTCAGAGAAGAGACATTCAAGAGAATAGGAGCAAACAGCTCAGACATCAACGAGAATCTCAGCGAAGAGTCATTCTATTATGCGATATTCAGAGCGATAAGAGACGGCTATCTTGAAGAAGATGTCGCTAAGACTAACTTCCAGTATATCTATCCAGCGCTTAAGGTCGTATTTGACGACAATATCCTGGACGACAACAACAACATCGTAAACTTCTCTTCTAGCCGGGACATTCCAGTCATCAGACTTCGCTTCAGATACGTATATGCATAGAGGTAGAGAATGCCAAGCGAGAACACGTTCAAGACGCATAAAGTCGACAACTCGGAAGAGATAACTCTGGCATATCCGGAGCTAGTCGGAGAAGACACGATCGTAGTGAATGCTGTTCTTCTGCCGTATCTCTATGACGCTACGACTATATCGATCGAGAATCTGTCTGGACTAGATCTAGGAAATCCAGACTCTCTAAATCACTGCTGGATCAACGTGATCGATCGGTTCGACTACTCGAGAAGCGTTCAGTTCTGCATGGGAACTAGACTAGACGAAGACGGAAATCCTGTTCACTGCTCCGTGTTCTATGATGATCAGTTCACATACGATTCCCAGAAAGATCGATACGAGCTTACGATATTCATACCCGCATATTGTAAAAATTCCAATACAATCGAAGGTTTCAACGAGTCTACAGTATTGTTCGAAGTCAGAGGATCAGGACTTTCGATCGCTGGAAGCTATGAGACTGTACTTCCTCCGTTCATCGTCCAAGGAAAAGCCCACAAAGAAGATCCGTTAGAAGAAGATCCGGTCTTTCCTAGCAGTGCTGACCGGTGCAGCATAGGCGAAGGAACGATTCCTGCTTACTACGAGAATTCGAAAGGCTACGCTTCGGACTATCTCTTCACTTGCGCTTCGGCTATGTACTGCGTCGAGACTAGCGGATTCATGCCATCAGACATGGCCGAGTCCACAGAGTTCCAAGACGTGTCAGCATATCTTCACAACACGAAGACTAGCTCTGACATTATGCTGAGCATCGAAGAGATCGAGACTGTGTCTACTACTATTCCTGTCATGAAGCTTCTTGAGGAGCCTGAACGTCTCTTTAACGGAGAATACGAGGTGACGACGTGGAAGTCGCGAATCGATAGCGTCTGGTCTAGAGAGAATCTAGCTACTGCTGAGAACGAGCTGACTGTTTCTGCTTCTGTTCGAGGTGTATAAATAACAAGTAAAGCAAATTTTTAGGAGAAATTCCACTATGGCAGCTGAAAATGATATGAACGTGTTCACCAGCGACATCGAGAGATTGCCAGATCTCGCCAAGAACTTCTTGTGGCAAGCTGTGATCATTCCAGAAGAGGGAACACCTCTAGCTAGCATCTTCAATCTAAATGATGGAACTAAGCAGCTGTGCATTAGATGTAGGACTTCTGGTCTTCCCCAGAGATCGATAAATGATGAGTTAGTGACTCACTGGCAGGGCTCTAAGAAAGTATATCCTGGTCGTATGACGATGGACGGAACATTGACTCTGAAGTTCGACGAGTTCCAAGACTGGAAAGTATCTCACCTCTTCCATGCTTGGATGAACTTGATTCACAACTGTAACATCGGCCACGATGGAGGAGATACTGGGATCTACTACGATACGAAGACAGGCGCAGCCATCTCAAACTACATGAAGGATTACAGCGCTAAGATCAAGCTGACTTGCTTCGATTCTCGTCTGTCTAATGAGTTCTCTCACGACTATACTCTATACTACTGCTGGCCAAAGAATATTCACGGTGTATCGCTAGATCAGGAAGCTACTGGCAAGCTTCAGAGAGAAGTCGAGATCCGATATTCGACATTCCAAGAGACTAAGAGAGAAGAAGAGATTGAGGCATAATCGATAGGGACTGAGACTATGGCTGATAGCAGCAATCCGAGAGTACCGAAGTACTGCGATCATCGTGATCCATACTACGACATCGGCTGGATAGACAATCTAGCTTCTCTCAAGGCTTATGTCCTTCGTCAGCTCGGCTCTCCTAGAATCTGTGTCGAGCTGTCAGACGAGCAGTTGACTGATCTGATCGGCGACACTATCAGATACTTCTGGAAGTACTACAGTCAGGGACATCGAGAAGACTACTTGGCTTTTGAGCTCGTTCCCGGAATGACACACTACAAGATCTGTCAAGAGCTTGAAGAAGTCGTCGATCTCAGCCTTCCTAGCTTCTTAGGATTGACTGACAATCTCCTGTCTCCAGTGACTAACGCACTAGTCTCGCAATTCCCGTGGGGAGGCATGACCTTCCCAGGAACCTGTTGGGGAGGCGCAGACTATGGCGATGTTCTTGGAAACTGGAACGCTACGCTTACATGGCTGGAAGAAGCTAAGATGGACTTCGCGAGAAAGTATCAAGTGAAGTACATCAGAGAAGAGAAGGCTCTATCGGTCTGGCCGACCCCACGCTACCCAGACCGATGTCTATTGAGAGTCTATAAGCGAGAGCACTTCATGAATCTCATTCAAGATCCGCTCTTCCGCAAGTATCTCGTCGCAAAGGCTGGATGGCTATGGACACTCGCATTGAGGAAATTCTCGCTGCAGCTCGCTGGAGGTGGTCAGCTCAACGGAGATTCACTAGCTGCTGACTTCAAGGACCAAATTGAAAAGTGTGAAGAGAGAATCGATCTAGAGACTCCATACAATGAAATAGTAGTCGGATAGAAACGACTAAACCTGGAAATTCGAAAACGCTGAGTATAGTAACTCAGCGTTTTCTGTATATAAATAAACTGTTATATTGTTCAATTTGGAGTTCTAAATGTCTATTAGAGAACCAGAAGAAGTCGATGGAACCGGAATAGATCTATACGGAGTCGCTAAGTGGAGTCGAGCAACGATTGCGGACGGTAAATGGCTTCAGGAAAACACCGTCGGACCTCTATACGAGAATGAGCTGATTCTCGCTAGCGCAGTCTATGGAACTAGCGCTATCGCAGCAAACGACATCGCTAGTCTGAGAGCTAAGACGGAAGAGATATGCGATAATCTCACTTCGACGTCAGCTAATCTTCAGAACGAGATAGACATCATCAACGCCGGATCTGACGTGATCGACGTTGTCGGAGATGTAGATGATCTTTCAGCTTATCAAGGCTGGACGACAGAGAACGACGTGATAAAGGTATTGTGCGACAGCGCTCACGACGACTCGCAGACTTACTACAGATGGACTGGAGACGACACTATGGATCCAAGCCAATCCGCTCAGCTCTGGTCTTACGTCGGCGGAGTTTCTCCTTACTACACTAAGTCAGAGATCGACACTTATTCGGCTGATGCTAGAAGCTACGTAAACGATGTCTCTGGATCGCTATATGATCGTATAGACTATGTAGACGAAGCTAACAGAACATGGACAGAAGGAGTCTCTGGATCGCTCTATGAGATGATAGAAGAAGCGTCTGGATCTAATCATGCTGACATCATGTACGTGTCAGCAGCCGTTGGAACAAGAAGCTCTGTGGAATTGCACGGTGGAACATACGTAGAAGTGTCTAGCGCTGCTAAGCAGGACGGAACAATATCATATTCAGCAGATCTGTATGCGAGCGCATACAGGCCGTTAGCCGGAGGGCCGGGGATATCGATAGTCGAAGATCAATCTCAGATCACAATCTCTTGCTCAGCTAATTCTCCAGTCTTCTTAAACCTCGGAAACTATGATCCTTCTCAATCTACTCTATACAACGACATCGATACGATCATGCAGAACGGAAACGAGCCTGTAATTTATGAGACCGACAATTACGGAAAATACTCCTACTACTATCTGAGCTTAAGATCTTATGGAATTTCATATATGTTCACTAGATCTTACATCTCTGGCTCTAATAATAACTCTATGTATTCAGACAATCTTGTAGTAAGAACTAATGGCTGGGATATTAGATCATTCAGATCCGCAAACAACGCAGAAGCTGCACATATAGCTTCAAACCCCGTTTCTGGACATCTCGCAGCGCTAGACTCGAACGGAGATCTGATCGATAGCGGAATACCGAAGTCAGATGTAGCTCTAGGAACTAGCGCTTATAACGCTCTGCACGGAAACCAGATAGTCGTCGGAAGTCTTGGAAGTGACGAAAACACAGTATACTTCTTATTCTCTAACCCATAAAAGCTAAAATGCCATATCTATACAGAGACAGAGATCATAGAACTAGCTACGCTTTTCCGATCAAGATGAGTGCGGAAGATCCAAATCTTCCCGACTACTATTTCGTCGGAAGAAGAAGACCAATCATTCTACTCTGTAGAATGAAGAGTTTTAGATATGACGAGTGTCATCGATATATGCTGGACGCAGACGATGGAGTACACTATGTAAGTCCAGAAGGAATCACGTGGCTTCAGCAGTGCTGGCTATTGCCAGACATGACTATAAAAGCGAACATAAACCAGCTATTATCGAATGTAGACGGAAACCTGAAGCAGATGAGATTTCAAGAAGGGAATCCATACGCTTATGACAGCACGATGTATCCGACATCTCTATACAAGTTCGTCAGAAGCGGAAACTACACATACGACATAGCAGAATTTGGTTCACCTTTGACAAACGGCTGGGGAAGCTATAATGTAAACTGGACAGATGGAAAGACGCCATCAGCATTCAATGTCAACATCAAGAGAATAGCTTCATATCTCAGCGATCGAACTAATCTTCCACAAGATCACAACTACTGCAGAATCATAGTTGACTTCATAGGGATGAATAATGTCAGCCATTCTACTTCAGAATTCAATGGAACAGGAAACTTCGGATTCTTGAGAGATAGCTATAGCGTCTACTCTGGAGGACAAGGAGTCTCTTACCATGAGCCTATACAGCTGTGCGGAGATCCCACATACGAGGTAGGAAGTAGCCTAGGAAACTGGATGTACACTACAAAAGACGGCATGTATGGGTATATCTATCCATTGCACGTGAACCTGACTGGATTCAACATAGCCGACACTGCTGCTGACAACGCAGACAGCATATATTGGAAATTTCTTCCAGTAGCTACATCTAACAATATCGCATGGCTGCCAAGAAGAGCTTGCATGCGCATAAGCGTAGTTTCAGCGCC
>Ga0247608_10004375_pt1 | contig 15845 bp, 16 predicted proteins | sample 176DNAGHGlowgp2_FD_193490 | JGI IMG/M metagenome (GOLD analysis project Ga0247608, IMG submission 193490) | Sheep rumen microbial communities from Palmerston North, Manawatu-Wanganui, New Zealand - 1766 DNA GHGlow gp2 | ecosystem: Host-associated > Mammals > Digestive system > Stomach > Rumen ... | reverse complement strand
TATATGCAATACCTTTATAATAGACTATAATAAAACAAATGAAAATCTTCGTCTTGCGTTGTTAAAAGCAATTAAAAATGCGGTCACGTACAACATGTACGCTCCCTTGCTTTTTTAATTACTTTTGCCTGGCAATACTCGCTTTTGATTTGTTTTAGCAAATGAAAACCTTCGTCTTGCATTGATAAAAAGAATTTAAGTTGGAGGGCGAAAGTAAGAAGATGGGAGTTGCATATGAAAAAATTAAAAATAAATAAGAGAGTTCTTTGCATTATTATTTTGTGCATAATATGTATTATATTAATAATACCATATGGAATTATTATAAAACATCATATAATAAATATACAATTTACTAAAAATAATGTAGAATTATATGAGAATAATGATGAAAACGTTTTTAATATAGAAAAAATAATTATTTGTAGTAGTGCAAATGCTATAGATAAAAGCGAAGAAAAAAATCTTTCTAATTTAAGTTTATTTCAATACACAGATATTGCCGTTTATATAAATAATGGTGAAGATCTTACAGATAAAAATACAATCAAAGAATTATTTATAGATAAAATTAGTTTAGAGGGAAGTAATAATATAGGAACTAAAAGCTTAACATATAAAAAAGCAAAAGAATTTGGACTTAAAGAAGATATACAAGAGGCAAAAGAAACTAAGGATATCTTTTTTAATGTAATACATACAAATGAAGAAAACAAAATGGCAAATTATAATGACCCAACATTTTTTACAGATTGTTCAAATCCTATTACGTTAGAATATTTAAATTACGATATAAAAACAAATTATAAAATGAATGAAGATAGTAAGATTTCATTTGATGGTAATATATTAGAAAGCGCAGGAATATCGCCATTAGATATTGCTTGCAAAGTTAGATTTAAAATAAATATTATAAACAATAAAAATGAAAAATATTCTTGCCCAATTAATTTTGAAATACCGTTAGATGATATTTATAAAGGCACAACAATGAAGGCTAAAAATACTAATTCTGATAAATATGTATTTTTTAGAGAGTATTAAAAAAAAACAAAAAACACTTGTATAAAAAAATCAAATATGATATATTATGATTAGTTAGCAAATAAAGGAGGCATTTTTGTGGAAGAAGAATTAGATTACAAAAAAACTATTTTAATAGTTGATGACGAAAAAATGATTTTAAATTTATTAGCACACAATTTAGAAAAAGAAGGGTATAATGTGATTGAAGCAAGTGATGGCTTAGAGGCTATCAATATTGCCCAAGAAAAAAAGGTTGACCTAATTTTACTAGATGTAATGCTTCCAAAGTTAGATGGTTTATCTGTTTGTAAAAGAATAAAAAATATGATTAATGTTCCAATACTAATGGTTACAGCAAAAGATGATGAATTAGACAAAATATTAGGATTAGAGTTAGGTGCTGATGATTATATTACTAAACCATTTAATATAAGAGAACTTCTAGCTAGAGTGAAAGCTAATTTAAGAAAATATAATATTGTTTCAAGTGTTGAGAAAAAACAAAACAATGCTAAAGAAGATAGTAGTATTAAGAGAACTAATATTATTACTGTTGGTGCATTAACACTTGACTTAGATAGATTTGAAGTAATGATTAATAATCAAATAGTTGACCTTACACTAAGAGAGTTTGAAGTTTTAAGATTCCTTGCACAAGAACCAGGACAAGTAGTTACAAGAGAGACTCTACTTGAAAAAGTATGGGGATATGAGTATTTTGGCGATATACGTACAGTAGATGTTACTGTTAGACGTATAAGAGAAAAAATAGAAGCAGATACTTCTAATCCTAAAATTCTAGTTACAAAAAGAGGAGTAGGTTATTATATAGCAAATAGCTAAAATAAAGGACTTAATGGTTTACAATTAAGTCCTTTATTGCACAATAATAAGATGAAAGGAATTTAAAGAAATATGATAAATAAAAATAATAAATCTGGAATAACTTTAATAGCACTGGTTATAACAATAATTGTTATTTTAATATTAGCTGGAATAACAATTAATAGTGGAACAGATTTGATAAAAAAATCAAAACTAGAAAGTTTAATGACTAATATGATTACTATAAAAGCCAATGCAAAGATATATGCAGAAGAAATAAATGCAAAAGTATGGGATTTACAAGATGCCGAAAAGAAAACAAAGAGAGCTGAGTTGTTTAGTGAAACATATAATATGGAATCAGATACAGAGTCTATTTCTAAGATTAATGATCCTACAATTAATGATTCAAATGGATGTGAAGCATATAAAATAAATAAAACTACTCTTGAAAAAATGGGACTTTCTGAATTAGCAAGTATTTCAGAAGATGGAGAATTTGTTGTTGTATATAATTCAAAAGACTTTAATAAACTTGAGATAGTCTATCCATCTGGAATAAACTACAATGATTCAACTTGTTGGACTTTATCAGAATTAAAAGATAAACTGAATGAATAAAAGGATTATAGAATAATGAAAGAAAAAGAAGAAGCAAGACTTATAGAGCTAAAAAAAATAGATAAAGAATTTTTTGATAAAGGAGTAAAATATATTGCCGGAATTGATGAGGCAGGACGAGGACCACTAGCTGGTCCTGTTGTTGTTGCATCTGTAATTTTACCGCAAGATTCAATGATAGAAGGAGTAAATGATTCAAAAAAAATATCAGAATCTAAAAGAGAAAAATTATTTGAAATTATAACAAAAGAAGCCATAAGTTATGGAATAGGAATCATTTATCAAAATGAAATTGATGAGATTAATATTTTACAAGCAACAAAAAAAGGTTTAACAGAAGCAATAAAGCAGATGGACATTAAGCCAAATATTATTATGGTAGATGCATTAAATGGAATAGATACTTTAGGTATACCTTATAAATCTATAATAAAAGGAGATGCAAAAAGCTATTCTATTGCTGCTGCATCAATTATAGCAAAAGTCACAAGAGATAGAATTATGCGTGAATGGGATAAGGTTTATCCTGAGTACGGTTTTGGATCACATAAAGGATATGGCACAGCTAAGCATATTGCAGCTATTAGAGAAAATGGACCATGTCCGATACATAGGAAGACATTTATTTCTAAGTTTGTTTAGAGTTGAATTATAATTGAGATGAGAAGTAAGAGGTAAGAGGTTGGAAGTAGGAAGATTGATTCTGACCTCCGACTTCTGACCTCCAACCTCCAACCTCATATATCAAAATGATTTTAAATGATTTTAAATGATTTTTTATTGTGTATAACTCATAAGAAAGGAAAAATTATAATATGAATATTCTAGAAATCATAGCAAAAAAGAGAGATAAAAAAGAATTATCAAAAGAAGAAATAGAATTTTTTGTTAATGGATATACAAATGGAACTGTGACCGATTACCAAGCAGCAGCTTTAATTATGGCAATATATATAAATGGTATGAATGATGAAGAACTATTTAATTTGACATTTAGTATGGCTAACTCTGGAGAAGTCTTGGATTTATCTGAATTTGGAACAAATGTAGTAGATAAACATTCTACTGGAGGAGTTGGAGATAAAGTTTCTATAGTATTACTTCCTATAATTGCTTCTCTTGGAATTCCTGTCGCAAAAATGTCAGGAAGAGGTTTGGGATTTACTGGCGGAACAATAGATAAATTAGAAGCTATTCCAGGATATAATACATCTGTTAATATAAATGATTTTAAAGAACAAGTACATAAAATTGGCATTAGTATGATAGGACAAACAATGAATTTGGCTCCTGCAGATAAAAAAATATACGCATTAAGAGATACAATAAGTTGTGTAGATAATATTCCTTTAATTGCTTCAAGTATTATGAGTAAAAAAATAGCAGCGGGTGCTAATAAAATTGTTTTAGAAGTCACATATGGAAAAGGTGCATTTATGAAGAATATAGAAGATGCTAAACTTCTTGCTGAAAAAATGGAAAGTCTTGGAAGATATGCAGGACGAGAGGTTAAATCTGTATTTACACCTATGAATGAGCCAATTGGATTTGCTATAGGTAATACTTTAGAGATAATAGAGTCTGTTAGATTTTTAAAAGGTGAACAAATGCCAGAAGATTTGAAAAGAATAGTATTAGAAATTGGAAGCTATATGATTAAATTAGCAGGTAAGGGTGATAATCTAGAAGATAATAAACAAAAAATGTTAGATAATATAAAAAATGGTATAGCATATACAAAGTTTAAAGAAATGGTACATATGCAAGGTGGAGATATATCATATTTGGATAATATAGATAAATTTGAAAAAGCTAAATTTATTGTTGAAGTAAAATGTGACAAAAATGGAATAATTGATGAAATGAATGCAGAAGATATTGGAAAACTTGCATGTTATTTGGGTGCTGGTAGAATAAAAAAAGAAGATAAAATTGATATGTCAGTAGGAATAGTATTAAATAAAAAAATTAATGATTCTGTTGAACAGAATGAAAGAATAGCAACAATATTTGCAAATGATGAAGAAAAATGTAAATATGCAGTTGAACAAATAAGTAGTATAATCAAAGTAAAATAAGAATATTTTGGAGAAGCTTGACTATAGGAAGTTTTAATTATACGAATTAATATTATACCTATTGAAAAAAAATAAATTAGTGATATAATATTATATGTAGTATTTTGAACAAAAATGACAATTAGGAAAGGATATTATTAATTATGGATAATAAAGTAGATAATAAAAAAACAAAAAGAAATAAAGGACAACTTGTAATTAAGATTATGGCAAGTTTAATGGCTATATTAATGATTTTTTCCGTAGCCATTTCATTAATATTCTCTTTAATGGGATAAAAATCTATATGAAGGAGTACATATGAACATTTATGAACGGAATCAAAGAAAATTTATTAACATATGTTCAAATATATCAGGAAAACCCTTTAAAATTTATTACATTTATTGTAGATATAGCAATAGTAGTGTTTTTAGCATATCATATTTTAAAAATATTTAAAGAATCTAGAGCATGGCAATTAATAAAGGGGATTGCACTTTTAATTATAGCCACATGGCTAAGTGATTTGTTAAATTTACATATACTAAATTATATTTTATCTGCTGTGATGAATTGGGGAGTTATACTATTAATTATAATTTTCCAACCTGAAATTAGAAGAGCTTTAGAACAATTAGGTACTAATAAGTTTACTAAATTGTTTGGAATGGATAAGGATATTGCAACAAAAACAAAGGAAGATATATATAAAGTAGCAATAGCAGCAACAGAGCTTGCAAAAAATAAAACTGGAGCTTTAATAGTTTTAGAAAGAGATATACAGATTAAAGATATAATATCAACTGGTGTAGAAATAAATAGTGAAGTTTCACCACAATTACTTGTAAATATATTTGTACCAAATACACCACTTCATGATGGGGCGGTTGTAATATCAGGAAATAAAATTGTTGCAGCTGCATGTATGCTTCCTCTTGCATCTGATACAGATATAGCAAAAGAGCTTGGAACAAGGCATAGGGCAGCAATTGGAATTTCAAAAGAATCAGATAGTATAGCAGTTGTAGTATCAGAAGAAACAGGAAAGATATCAGTTGCAAAAGATGGTACATTAATTGCTGATGTTAGAGAAGATGTTTTAAAAAAGATTTTAATAAGTAATATAGTTACAAAAAGATTTCCAGAAAAAGAAGAACAACAAAAAAACATTTTTAATAGTATTAAAGAATTTTTTGCAAATTTAAAGAATAAACAAAACAAAGAAAAAAATAATAACGATAATAACTAAAGACCAAATACATCTATTTGGTCTTTTTGTCTCTAATCTAGGAAAGTCATCATCGAAAGATGATAGACTTGACGTGTAGGAGAAAAATGTATAAGTAATAATGATTTAAGAAAAGGAAGAAAAATGAGAAATATAAAATTAACTATAGAATATGATGGAAAAGATTTTAATGGTTGGCAAAAACAACCAAATAAACTTAATATTCAAGGAACAATTGAAAGAGCAATTGAAGAAATTACTGGGGAACAAATAGAGCTTAATGCATCAGGGAGGACAGATGCAGGAGTACATAGTTTAGGCCAAGTTGCAAATTTTAAAACCAATTCATCAATCCCAATAGAGAAAATTCCAATAGCAATAAATACAAAAATAAAAAAATCAATTAGAATAATAGATGCAGAGGAAGTTGATGAAAGGTTTCATAGTAGACTTGCATGTAAAAGAAAGACATATAGATACATTATTAATAACAATATTACTGCTTCAGCAATCTATAGAAATCTAGAAACTCATATACCTCAAAAAATGGATGTTGATAAAATGAAACAGGCAATTAAATATTTTGAAGGAGAACACGATTTTAGAGCATTTAAAGCAAGTGGAACAAGTAGTAAATCAAGTGTAAGAACAATTTATAAAGCGGAAATTTATGAACAAGAAGATAACAGATTGTGGATAGAACTTACTGGAAATGGTTTTTTATATAATATGGTTAGGATTATTGTTGGAACACTTGTTGAAGTTGGACTTGGAAAATTTGAACCAAATGAAATACCTAAAATAATTGAAGATGGAAAAAGAGAAAATGCAGGAAAAACAATGCCACCAAACGGATTATACTTGGTAAAAGTTGAGTATTAATTAACTAGTAAATAGAATATTATAAATATTTAAACATCATCGAATGTGACTGGAATATATAATTACAAAATCAATAAAGATTATGGAATAATGTTCGCGTCGAGCGAAGCGAGGACTAAGTGAAAAAGGTTCCATAATCTTTATTAGATTTTGTTTATATATGAAGGGAGCCGAGATGTGTTTCAATATTTATAATATTCTATTTATAAGTAAAAAAGTAAACTTTATTTTTGTAAATTCATAATATATATTATAAAACATTTTAGAAAAGGAGTATGTATATTATGGATTTACTAATATTTTTTGCCTTACCTATTGCGACAGTCCTTTTGGCTATTGTTTTAGAAAGAGTGATACACTCTCCAATACTAGTTGCTATAACATTTTTTGCAATATATTTAATTGTATTATTTGCGTTATTTGCTACAGAAGTAGTTACAGATCTAGCAACATTGTTAATAGCATTAATAGTTTTTACTTTTTTAGCATATATTACAGCTTTAATTGTAAAGTTTGTTAGATGCATATGTAGAAATTTTTTGAAACCTTGTTGTTCAATTTGTCCAGATAAAGATGAAATCGTCGGAGATATAGCAGATAATAATAATGACAATAACTGTTTATGTGATAATAATACTTTACAAACAGTAAATGAAGGAATAGCACTTTCTGGAAATATAATACCAAACCAAAATAATAATGGTAGAACTGGTATTGTAAAAGGTTGTTATAGAAGGTATTAAAAAGAAAAAAGTGACGGAGAAAATTTTTCAAAAACTTACTCCGTCACTTTTTTCGGTTTTTTATTTTTTATCATCACTTTTTAAAATTTCTTTAACTGCTCCAAGTGAGCTTAAAGTAGATGTTGCATCAAATGGAATAAATACTTTGTTAGCATCTCCTTTTGCAACTTCTTTTAATGCTTCTAAAGATTTTAATTGAACTAATTTTTCATCTGGTTTTGAATTTTTCATAGCAGCATAAACCATTTCAATTTCTTGTGCTTTAGCTTCAGCTACTTCTTTAATAGCTTTAGCCTCACCTTGTGCACGTCTGATTTTTGCTTCGCTTTCAGCCTCTGCTTCTAAAATTGCAGCTTCTTTTTTACCTTCTGCAACAGTGATATCAGATTGTTTTTGAGCTTCTGCTTCAAGGATCAAAGCTCTTTTATTACGTTCAGCATTCATTTGCTTTTCCATTGCTTCTCTAATATCAGAAGGTGGGTTAATGTCTTTAATTTCAACTCTGTTAATTTTACAACCCCACTTATCTGTTGCTTCATCTAGTATTGCACGAAGTTGATAATTAATACTATCTCTAGCCCCAAATGTTTCATCTAAATCCATCTTACCAACTATATCACGGATTGTAGTAATTGCAAGATATTCAATACCTTTCTTTAAATTAGCTATTTCATATACTGATTTTTCTGGGTCTGTAATTTGATAGAAAACAACTGTATCAATACTGATTGTAACATTATCTTTTGTAATAACACCCTGTGGAGGGATGTCCATTGTAAGTTCTTTTAATAGAACCACTGAGCTTACTCTATCAATAAAAGGCACTATAAGTGTAAGGCCTGCATCAGCAGTTTTATAATATTTACCTAATCTTTCAATAATATAAACCTCTGATTGATTAACTACTTTTATTGATTTAAAAGCAATAATTAGAATTATAACAATTAAAATTCCAAAAAAAATTGCTGCTCCCATAATTAAACCTCCTAAAAATATATATTTATTAAAGAATAATATCAATGAATTATTTACCTAATCTTTCAACTTTTAACTTTACTCCATCAATACTTAAGACTTTGACTTTAGCATCTTTTTCAATGTCTTCATCTGAAATGGCAGACCATAATTCGCCTTTTACTTTTACCTGACCAGTTGAATTTGCACTATCTATTTTTTTAGTTACTATGCCTTGTTTTCCAGATAGACTGAAAAAATTTGTAGGAACGGTTTTTTCGTTCTTAATAAATTTTTTCATTAATGGTTTAGTTAAAATAACAAGTAGTATTGATGTAACCAAAAATACAACAATTTGAATAAATAAATTATTTGTAATAAAACTTACAAGTAATGCAAATAATGCACCAATTCCAAACCAAAAAATGAAAAATCCAACTGTATATATTTCAATAACCAAACATAAACCTGCTATAATTAACCAAAATGGCCACATAATAATTCCTCCAAAGTATTAATATTATATTATATGATAATTTTTACCACATAGTATAATTATAGCAGATTTAATGTGAAAAAGCAATAAAAAAATGCATAAAACATATTGTAAATATGTAAAAAAAATGATAATATATCACAGAAAGGATTTTGTTTAAATATGAATGAAAGTTTTGATATTATTCAAAAGATAATCCATAATGAATCAATGAAAAAACACACATCATTTAAAATAGGTGGAAATGCTGATTTATTTGTTAGTGTTAAAACTGTAGAAGAATTAAAACAAGTATTAGATTACGCAGAGCAAAAACAAATTCCTATTACAATTATAGGTAATGGTACAAACATTTTAGTGTCAGATAAAGGTATTAGAGGATTAGTTATAAAAATAGATATCCAATATTTTGAAACACTTGAAAAAAATGATTACATTGAGGTTAATGTAGGAAGCGGAATCAAAATGATGGCTCTTGCTATACAATTTAAAAGAATGGGTATTACAGGGTTTGAGGAGTTATCTGGTATTCCAGGAACAATTGGTGGAGCAATTTATATGAATGCAGGGGCCTATGGAAAAGAAATGAAAGATATAGTTGTTTCAACAAAATGCATGAATAGAAAAGGTGAAATAGTTGAATTATCTTATGAAGAGCAAAAATTTAAATATCGTTCTAGCATCTTTAATAACACCGATTTTATAATTATAGGAACAAGATTGAAACTAAAAAAAGGAAAAATAGAAGATATTGATAGGCAAATGAAAGAGTACCAAAATAAAAGAAAAGAAAAACAACCATTAGAATATCCTTCAGCAGGGAGTACATTTAAAAGACAAGAAGGTATAGTTACAGCAAAATTAATTGACGAATGTGGGCTAAAAGGCTACAAAATAGGTGGAGCAATGGTTTCTGAAAAACACGCCGGATTTATAATAAATACAGGAGATGCAACTGCAAAAGATATTATAGAATTAATAAAATACGTAAAGGATAAAGTATATGAAAATTATAAGGTAAAAATAAAAGAGGAAATAAGAATAGTAGGAGAGTTATAATGAAAAATATATTTACCTGGTTTAAAGACAGTTCAAAAATGAAAAGATGGATAATGTTGATTCTAGTTGGGGTTGTATTTTCTTCATATGGAATGGCAAGTTTAATTGTTTCAAATGAATCAATTTCTTTTAATCAAGCATTAAAAATTGTTATATATTTTGTTTTAGGCTTTACATGTGTTGTAATGGGATTAGTATTTATAAATAAAAGAACAATGGAGCTTTTTGTTGAAGCTACTGATGATAGAATAGATACAGGAAAAAAGGTTAATGTAAATACATTAATTTTCAATAAAAAAGTTTATACAAAAGGGCCTAAAATTGTTGTTATAGGTGGAGGAAGTGGATTAAACAATACTCTAGAGGGTTTAAAAAAGCACACATCAAATATTACGGCGGTTGTAACTGTTTCCGATTATGGAGAAAGTTTTGGTCAGAGTAATGAAATAATGTTATATAGACAATTAGAAGATATAAAAAATGGGGTAGCATCACTGGCACTTTCTGATAACAGTAAAATGCAAGAATTATTCAATTACAGATTTCCGAGTGGTGAATTAAAAGGAATATCTTTTTCAGATTTGTATTTTGCAGCAATGAATGACATTTCTTCCAATACAGCAGATGCCATAAAAAATACAAATGAAATTTTTAAAATATGTGGAAATGTACTTCCTGTTACAAAAGACAAGATGAAAATATGTGCAGAACTTGAAAATGGTTATTTGATTGAGGAAAAATCTAAAATAGCTGAAACTGTATATGACAAATTAACGAAAATCAATAGAGTATATTTAAATCCAGGAAACTGTAAAGCACTTCCTGAGGTTATAGAAGCAATAAATGATGCTGATGGAATAATTATAGGACCAGGAAGCTTATATACTAATGTAATACCAAATCTTTTAGTAAATGGGATAGCTAGAGCTATAAAAGAATCTAAAGCTGTAAAATTATATGTATGCAATATCATGACAGAACCTGGATTAACAGATAATTATGCTGTTGAAGATTATATAAATGCAATAATTGAACATTGTGGAGAAGGATTAATTGATTATTGTTTATATGATACAGGAGAAGTTATTCCTGAATTTATAAAAAGATACAATCTTGACGGTGCAGAATTAGTAGAGCAAAAAATAGATAATGTAAAAGATAAAAAAATTAAATTTATAAAAGAAAACATGTCAATTATAAAGGATGATTTTATAAGGCATAATAGTATGTTAATCGCAGATACACTAATTAAAATAATATGTGATGACTTAAAATTTAAAGATAAACAAGATGATATAGAATATGTATTGATGAATTCTAAACTTCAAGCAGATAAAAAAATTAATAAAGAAATGAAAAAGATTTCTAAAAATAAAAAAGAAAAGAAAGAAAAAAGTCCAAAATATAAAAGTAAATTTGCAGATAAATATAGTGAAAGAATTAAATCTATACGTGAATCAGATGAAAAAGCAATAAAAAAAAGAAAAGCAAATATAAAAAGAAATGAAAAAGATCGCAAAAGAATTGAAGAAATGAAAAAACAAAAAGAAGAAATTGAAAATGCATATAACAATATAAAAAAACAATAAACAACAAATGAGTTAAAAAAGAATTAATTGGAGGAATACGAATGAAATTTGAAAGAAACAATTTAGATTTAGAACATGGATTAAAAAAAGAATGGATTATAACCAATGGAATTGGAGGATATGCTTCATCAACTATAATTGGAGCTAATACTAGAAAATACCATGGCTTAATGGTTGCCCCATTATACAGCCCTGCAAGAAGAATTTTAGTTTTATCTAAATTGGATGAAAGTATCATATTAGATGGCAGAAAACATGATTTATTTACAAATATTTGTAAAAATTATGTATCAAATGGATATAAATATCTTGAATCTTTCCAAAAAGAAATATTACCTGTATTTAAATACAAAGTAGAAGATACAGAAATAACCAAGACCATATGTATGCAATATGAAAGAAATACAACTATAGTTTATTATAAAGTTAGAAATGGAAATTCAAAGGCTAAATTACAGTTAGCACCAATTTATAATTTTAGAGACTTTCATTCCATGAACACTAATCATAGTTTTGATTTGAAACAAGAGATTGAGTCAGATAAAATTAAACTAGTTATAGATAATAATACACATCATCCAGTATATATGAAGGTTTCAGAAGGAAAGTATACTATACATTTAAATGATACTTTTAATAATATGTTTTATTTGGAAGAAGAAAAAAGAGGCTTTTTTCCAGAAGAAAACCATGTTGTTAGTGGAGTATTTGATATTGATATTGAACCTAATGAGGAAAAAGATATTTCTTTTATATGTTCAATGGAAGAAAATATAGATGAAATAGATTATAAGCAAATAATAAATAATGAAATAATAAGAATAAACAACATATTTAATGATTCATTATTAATAAATAATGGAAAAGAAAACAAATCAAAAGAAGAATTAGAAAAAGATAATTTAGTAAGGTTGTTTATGATAGCTGCAGATAATTTTGTTGTATATAGACCTACTTTTGGATTACATACATTAATTGCGGGGTATCCATGGTTTCTTGATTGGGGAAGAGACAGCTTAATTTCATTAGAAGGATTATGTTTGATTCCTAAAAGATATGAAATTGCAAGAGGTGTTTTATTAACCTGTACAAGAGACATAAAATATGGATTATTACCAAATGGATATAGTGAAGTAGATAATAGTCCATTATATAATAGTGCTGATGCTTCTTTATTATTATTTGAACAGGTACAAAAATACCTTGAATATACAGATGACCATAAATTCATAAAAGAAAATATTTATCCAAAGTTGAAAAATATTATTGAATCTTATTCAGAAGGGATAGATGTTCATGATAACAATATACATTTGGAAGAAGATGGATTAATTTCATCTGGAACAGAGAATACCCAAAATACATGGATGGATGCAAAATATGGTGATTTTGTATTTACCCCAAGATGTGGGAAAGTTGTTGAAATAAATGCTCTTTGGTATAATGCATTAAAAATAATGGAAAAACTTGCAAGAAAATATGAAAAAATAGGTAAAGTGATACAAAGCAAAAAATATGCTGAAATGGCAGAAAAGTGCAAAGGATCATTTAATGTAGAATTCTATAATAGCAAGAAAAAATGTTTATATGATGTTGTTGGAGACAGCAAAGTTAGACCAAATCAATTATTTGCACTCTCTTTAACTTATCCAGTTGTAGATCCTAATACTTCATTAGCGGAAAATATAATTACAGTGGTTGAAAAGAAATTATTAAATAATTATGGATTAAAGACTCTTGCAAAAGGTGAGAAAAATTATATAGATGTTTACGAGGGAGATAATTTCAAAAGAGATGCAAGCTATCATCAAGGAATTACATGGCCTTGGCTACTAGGATTGTACTATAATGCATTGATAAAAATAAAAGAAGCCGAAAAGAATAAAGAAAAGAAAAAAGAATTAGAGTTAAAGATAAATGACTTTAAGAAAAAGGTAGAGAAAGTTTTTAGTAAAGAAATTATAGAACGAGGGTGCATAGGTTCAATTGCAGAGATTTACGATTCTAAAATGCCATATTTGCCTAAAGGAGCTATAGCTCAAGGGTGGAGTATAGCTGAAATTTTCCGCATAATTTTTAAGTAATTTGTTGAAAAATAATTACAATTTTGGCTGTGTTAAAATCTTACTTAAAAATGCTCATGTACCACTCGTACACTCCGCTTTTTGCGTAAGATTTTGCCTTGCCAAAATTTAATTCTTTTTCAACGGTAAATATGTACTTGCAATATTTATTCTTGTTTTATATAAAATAGAATAAATTATATAGTGTTAGAATAACATCATTACAATTTGGCAGAATATAGAAAGTGTAGGGGCGATTTTAATCGCCCGCTAAAAAATAACAATGCACTGCACTTCGAAGTAATAAAAAGAGGATTGGTATGAAACTTGAAGATTTAGAAAAAGAATTGAAACAAGAAAAATTAAATTCTTTATATTTGCTCTATGGTGAAGAAAGATTTTTGTTAGAGAGTTGTTTGAAAAAGATTAAAGGTTTATTTGGTGAAACATTAAAAGGAATAAACTATATAGAAATTGATGAAACGAATATAACTGAAATAATATCAGAACTTGAAACTCCACCTTTTGGATTCGAAAAAAAACTTATAATTGCAAAAAATACAGGATTATTTAAGAAAGAAGCTAAAAGCAAGAAAGATGATGGAAGTATAAAAACAAAACTTTTAAAATATTTAGAAGAAAATTTTAATAACATAAAAGATTCAATAGTTTTAGTTTTCGTAGAGCAAGCAATAGACAAATCTGATTTAGTAAATTTTATTGACAAAAATGGAATTAGTTGTAATTTTGAATATCAAAAAGCAAATCAAATTCAAGCAAGATTAAAGCAAATTACAAATGCATATAAAGTTAATATTGATGTGCCAACATTAAGCTATTTTATTGAAGTATGTGGAACAGATATGCAAGAGTTAATAAATGAAATTAGAAAATTGATTGAATATGCAGGAGAAGGCGGAACAATTACAAAACAAGATATAGATAGTTTATCAATAAAAAAAATAGAAAGTGTTATATTTGATTTAACAGATAGCTTAGGAAAAAAGCAAACAAATAAGGCAATAGAAGTATTAAGAAATTTAATACTTGCAAAAGAACCCACACAAAAAATTTTAATAACCTTATATAATCACTTTAAAAAATTATATTTAACAAAACTAGCTTTAAATGAAAAAAGAGATTTAATTGAAGCATTAAACTTAAAACCAAATCAAACATTTTTAACTAATAAATATAAAACACAGGCAGGATATTTTAAACAGCAAGAAATTAGAAATATATTAAAGCAACTAATTGATTTAGATTACAAATACAAAATTGGATTGATAGATTTGGAGGTTGGATTTGAATCAATTCTTTGTGCATATATATAATGATTTTAAAATAATATATATTTAGCTTTTGTTTGGTGTAATTTTAATAATAGCTATGTATAAAAAAACTTTTTTGGATAAAAATAATGATAAATATTTTTGTTTAAGAGAGGTTTTTTTAATGAAAAGATTTAATCGTAAAGTATTAATACTTGTTTTTATAGTAAGTTTAGTTACAATAACATTATTTGTTGGATTCTCAAAAAACAATGAGGTTGAGGCATTATCTAAATATGGATCACAAGGAGATGAAGTAAAGCAGATTCAACAAAAACTTAAAAATTGGGGATATTATAATGGCTCAGTTGATGGGATTTATGGAAGTAAAACATTAGAAGCTGTAAAATATTTTCAAAGAAAAAATGGATTAACAGTAGATGGAATTGCTGGAGATAAGACTTTAGCAGCATTAGGAATAAGAGGAACATCAAATTCATCAAGTTCAAACTCTAATAGTAATTCAAATAATGTAACACTGTTGGCAAAACTAATATATGGGGAAGCAAGGGGAGAACCTTATACAGGGCAAGTTGCAGTAGGAGCGGTTGTAATGAATAGAGTAAAAAGCAATTCGTTTCCAAATACAATAGCTGGAGTAATATATCAAAGTGGTGCGTTTGATGCAGTTTCAGATGGACAGATAAATAAAACACCAGATTCATCTGCTAAAAAAGCAGCACAAGATGCAATAAATGGATGGGATCCATCTTATGGAGCAATATATTATTTCAACCCATCAACTGCGACAAATAAATGGATATGGTCAAGACCACTAACAATTGTAATAGGTAAGCATAGGTTTTGCAAATGATTATAAAATTTTTACAAGATAACGGTTTATGAAAAATGATATATAAGAAATAGTGATATATAAATAATCTTCAAAGTTTCTCGGCTCAATACGAAGTGATATCATTTCTAAAATATAAATTAACGAGCCTCTCGCTGCTCTTGCTTCGCAAGCC
>Ga0247608_10004374_pt1 | contig 15845 bp, 10 predicted proteins | sample 176DNAGHGlowgp2_FD_193490 | JGI IMG/M metagenome (GOLD analysis project Ga0247608, IMG submission 193490) | Sheep rumen microbial communities from Palmerston North, Manawatu-Wanganui, New Zealand - 1766 DNA GHGlow gp2 | ecosystem: Host-associated > Mammals > Digestive system > Stomach > Rumen ... | reverse complement strand
GATCCCGGTTCTTGCCTCCGTCGCGTGTCATCATGCGCCTCGCCCCCTTTATCCCTATTCTACCATAATAAAGTACCCATAGAAAGTGCTTTCGCACTCCCTATGGGTACTTTGTCTACAGTCTGAGACAAGCGAATCTCTCGCTTGTCTTTTTTCACGCCTCATTTTCCCGCGTCCGAACTTGACGAACAGAACGACGCGTGGTAAATTATCATATGCAAATGCCGGTGTGGTGGAACGGTAGACACCGGGGACTTAAAATCCCCTGGGAGCGATCCCGTGCCGGTTCGAGTCCGGCCACCGGCACCATTTCGAGTGTTCATAACGGATTTGGGTTATGAACACTCGAATTTCTTTATTCCCATCGGTGTATTCAATTCTCATATATGTATGGAGCGGGCAGAGTGCCTGCTCCTTTTGCTTACGCGGTGACAGGGCTGCGGAGATATTCCACACTTACGCCCTGCCGGGTGTCGGCTCTGTAGTTTCGCGTGAAAGCATTGTCCGGGAGAACGATATACCCCACAAACCGGTAATGGATCACCACACGCTGGGTACGGTTTCTGCCCGTGCCCTCGGTCTCATACACGTCGATTCGGTCGATCAGCTCTCGGAGAAGCGGCGCAGTCAGCGTGTCCATCTGCATGAACTTCCGCACTGCCGCAAGGAAGCGATCTCTGCCAAGCTCACGGGCTCCCATCTCTGTAAGCTGCCTGCGTAGGCCGGTAATCTTGCTCTTCAGCTCCATCCGCTCGACCTCGTACCTGTGGCTTAACTGCATGAAGAACTCATCTGTGACCTTGCCGGCCGCGTTGTCCTCATAGACCTTTTCATACAGCTTCAAAACGGTCTCGTTTCGGGCGATGGCCTTTTGCAATTCGTTATCCAGCTGTTTCTTTTCCGCTAGCATGTCCTTTTGCGTTTTCTGCGCCAGCAGCTCGGCGAAACCTTCTTCATCCTCTTTCAGGCATTCCCCAATCTGCCGCAGCTCCAGCTTCACAATCTGCTCCACAGAATCTGCCCGGATATAATGGCGCGTCTTGCAGGTGCCGCGATAGTCTTTCTCGTAATTTGAGCAGCTGAAGAAATGGATATCCTTATTTCGAGTGTTGGTTCCATACCACAGCTTTTTCCCGCAATCGGCACAATAGAGAAGATCGGAAAACATATTCTTTTTACCGTTTTCAGGCTTGGGAGCTCTGCGTCTGGTATTCCCAATCAGCTTCTGCACCTGCTCAAAAGATTCTCGGTCAATGATCGGTTCATGCACGTCCTTGAAAATGACCCAGTTCTCCACCGGGTTCTCCAGACGTGCTTTATTCTTGAAGGACTTGGAGTAGGTTTTGAAGTTGATCACATCCCCGCAATATTCCTGCTGTGTAAGAATCTTGGTAACTGTCGTCTTGCACCACTTATACGGGTTTGTCTGTGTTTTCTTACCACCGCGGTCAAGCCCCTGACTCTGCCAATATGCCATTGGAACCATGATTCTTTCTTCCTGGAGGACACGTGCAATTGCTTCATTGCCCTTTCCTTCCAGGCACATACGGAAAATACGACGCACGATCTCCGCAGCCTCCGGGTCAATAATCCATTTCTTCTTGTTCTCCGGCGCTTTGCGGTATCCATAGGGCGGCTGCGAAAGCGGCTCGCCGAGATTCCCACGGATGCGGTGAGCGGAACGTACCTTTCGGCTTATGTCGCGCGCATACATCTCGTTCATGACGTTTCGGAACGGTGCGAGTTCGTTTTCGCCTTCGTCGCTGTCCACCAGATCGTTGACCGCAATGAAGCGTACATTCCGATCCGGGAAGTAGCTGTCGGTGTAATTGCCGACGGAGACATAGTCCCTGCCCAAGCGGGACAGGTCCTTGACCATGACGGTGGTCACGAATCCTGCGTCAATGTCGTCCAGCATAGCCTGAAAACCCGGACGGTTGAAGTTTGTGCCTGTATATCCGTCGTCGACATAGAACTTGGTGTTGCCCAGCCCCATTTCTTTTGCTTTCTGAGTCAGGAGCCGCTTTTGGCAAGCGTTTTGTCAAGGAGAAATTTATCCCTTCAAGATATTATTCTTGAAGGGATAAATAATTGCGTTTTAGCTTGACACCTTTCTGGCTCTACCAGAGAGGATAAAAAATTGTCAAATGACAAAGTCTGAAAATAATTATCACTATTGATGATACCGACCTTTCCCAGCCTCTTTTTCCAGTTCTGGATACTCTTGCTTGTTGATCATTCCGCCAAATAGTGTGCGAAAAAGAATTTTGGCATCCAAACCAAGTGTCCATTTTTCAATATACCGAAGATCATACGAGGTGCGGGCTTCGATGCTGGTATCTCCTCGAAATCCATTTACCTGGGCCAAGCCGGTAATGCCGGGGCGCACCTGATATCTTTTTGCATAGTCCGGAATACATTCCTGAAATTCTGCGGCGATACATGGCTGTTCAGGCCGAGGTCCCACAAGACTCATGTCCCCTCGAAATACGTTTATAAGCTGGGGCAGCTCATCAAGGCTGAACCTCCGCAGCCAGATACCAAGGTCGGTTCTGCGGGGATCGTTTCTGACAGTCCATGCAGACACGCTCTCAGATCCCGTCAGCATGCTGCGAAACTTAAGCATCATGAAGGGCTTTCCGTTTCGCCCTAACCGTTGCTGCCGGTAGAGCGCCGGGCCGGGGCTGGTGCATCGAACAGAGACTGCAATGCCGAGCAGCAGCGGGCTGAGTACGGCAAGGCCCAATGTACTGGCTCCTATGTCGAACCCTCGCTTCATGACATGTTCTATTTTTCTTTCATATTTATTATTCATCTATCGATCATATGTAGGAAGCAGGACAATCAGCTTTGTTTCCGGCTCCGTTTATCCATGTTTTTTCCAATGCGATTGCCTGCAAGGCGTACAGCCGCATGCGCATAAAAGGTCACCAGCTCCCCGCAAAGCTTACGCCGTGCAAGTTCACCGCCGACAAAGCGCAGCATCCGCCAGCCCTCGGCATCGGTGTTTGCCTGTGTAAGCCGATCCCGGTACTGCCGCATTACTTTGCCTATGCGGACATTGCGCCGTAGCTCTTCCGTCAAGGTATAGCGGTGAGAATGATACACCGCCGCGTCCGGTGTGTAGGCCAGTGCGTAGCCCGCGTGCAGGAGCTTTGCCGCCATCATCATATCCTCGTTGCAGATGATGGGCGCATCAAAGCCTCCAACGGTAAGATAGGCTTCTCGTCGGTAGGCGGAGCATACGTTGGAAAAGAAATACGACTTGACTCCGTAACGGGGAATATCTGCCTCCCGCCAGATTCTTGCCTGCTCCGGATAATTGAACTGCCGGGTCAGCTTTTCATATTCCGGTGCGTCCGGGCGGGCGATCTGTCTGCCGTAAACCGCCGCGATATCCGGAGACGAAAAGGCCGAGAGAAGCTTCTCGACACAGTGCCGATCCGTCGGTATGGCATCCTGGGTGAAGAACAGCACATAGTCTCCTGTGCTCTGCCGCAGGGCAAAATCCCGCGTCCCGCCGTGGTCGAAACTCTCACGTGGGATTTGAAGCAGGCGGACAAATTCTCCAAAAGAGGAAACGATTGATACAGTACGATCTGTCGAGCCGGAGTCGATCACAAGGATCTCCGCTTCCACGGTTTGGGACAGAAGCATATTCAGTTGTTGGGAAACCCAGCGCTCTGCGTTGAGCATTAGAATAATTACACTTACCTTCATAATTTGTTTTCTCCATGCAGGAACGCCTGATAGCGGTCACAAATCGGGGCGGTCTCGCCAAAGTCGATCTGCCGCCCCTGGTGGAGCCAGAGTACTTTATTGCACAGCTCACGCACCTGATCCAGCGAGTGTGAGACTAGGATGGTAGTCGCGCCGCTGTCCAATATCTCCCGCATTTTTGCTTCGCTCTTTTCGGCAAAGGCGCCGTCACCGACTGACAGGACTTCGTCCAGGATCAAAATATCCGGCTGCACAAGGCTTGCGATGGAAAAGGCCAGACGGCTTTGCATACCGGTGGAAAGCTGCTTGAAGGATCTTTCTTCAAACGCGCGCAGCTCTGCAAAGTCGATGATCTCCTCATATTTTTCATCCATAAATTCACGGGTATAGCCCAGCATAGCACCGCGAAGGTAGGCGTTGCGCCGGATGCTGAGATCGGGATCGAAGCCGCTGGCAAGCTCCAGCAGCGCGGAAATATTGCCCTCGTGTTCCACCTTTCCTCCGCTTGGCGACATGATGCCCGCAACCGCCTTGAGCAGCGTCGATTTTCCCGCGCCGTTGGTGCCAATAATGCCCAGCATATCCCCTCTCTCCAGGGAAAATGAGATATCCCGGTCAGCCCAGAATTCCTCCACGCGATAGCTGCCCTTGAGCTTACGCATGATGGTCTCCTTCAGGCCGATGTTTCGGAAGTCCCCGACCTTATATCGGACGGAGACGTGATCGCATTTTAATACAGGCATTTTCTTTCCTCCGTCAAATATAGTATAGGAACTCCGTGTCGTACTTCCTGTAGATCCAGATGCCCAGAAGCAGTACGACCAACGTATCAACAGCCATCAGAACGTGAAAACCGAGTGAGGGGATTGCGGAATCGATCACGACCTTGCGGAAATAACGGATGAACAGATAGATCGGGTTGAGCAGAAAAGCGTTCCTGACAGGGTCAGAGAAAGTGTCGATGGAGTAGAAGACCGCCGATACGTACAGCAAAAACTGGGTCAGCACAGCCCACAGGTACTGCATGTCCCGAAAGAACACATAAAGCGCAGAAAGGAGCAAGCCCACGCCAAGGTTGAATACCAACAGCATGAGGATCGGGTAAACAAGCGCAAGAAACTTCCATGTGAATACGATGCCGTCAATTGCGCAGAACAGGAAGAATACACAAAGAGTAATGGTGAAATTGATAAGTGTCTGCATATTCTTTGACAGCAGGAACAGATACTTCGGAACATTGACCTTGGTGAAGATAGGTGCGTTGCTGATAAGTGCCATAAGCCCCTCGGAGCTTGCCTCGGCGAAAAAGTTAAAAATGACCGTACCACAGAAAAGGTACGTGGTGAAGTGTGGTATGGCGCTGCCAAAGAAGTGCCCAAACACAACGCGCATGATCAGCAATGTCATCAGCGGGTTCAAAACACTCCAGGCTGCACCAAAAAAACTGCCCTTATATTTTCGGTCAAAGTCGCGCTTGACCAGCTCCTCCAGGAGGAAGCGGTGTTTTTTCAGTGTTTGGAGCATAAGCAATCTCCCCAATTCAGGTTCTCTGAGTCGTTAATTGGCATAGTTATGACACAGCTTTATACGTTCATCTGCCTATTTCAAATACTGCTTCTACAGTCCCGCCTGTCACTTCTCCAACCTGTTTTGATTCTCCATTCACAACACAGAATCCAACCTTAACATTCTCTGTTATGGTGAAATCATTGGGAAGAACAGTGCTGATAGAAAAGCCCGCGTAGCGTTGCCGGGAATCTCCCAAAGCATCTGCAACATCAGCACGTTCCCGAGAGCATGGGGGTTTGTAATAGATACGACGCGCTCCGTCATCCAGGAAGAAATAAACTTCATTTTCCGCGCTGTTTGTTCCCGGGATTGTAGCCCAGCCGTATACTTGAAGCGTTCTTTCCGCGTCATCGTACTCAGCGTAATCCACATATCCCATGGCGTCTGCGGTGGAATAGCCTTTCGTTTTCAGGTCACCGTTCAAAACCAAACCCGGGAAAACCCGAATCTCTTTCGAATAGTAATACGAAAGATTATCCTGCTTATCGCGGTTGTAGTCTTCTTGAGTCGTAAGTATTCTGCTGTAATACGGGCCAGGATACTCTCCCCACTGATATACACCCTGAGAAGCCGCAATTTCAGCATCTCTATGAGCACAAAACGCATTGTAGTCAGAGTAGACCCTGTAGATATGGAGGGAACAAATAGATACGCCTGCGCCTAACGCTAACACGACCAGTACCCAAAGCAGCCTTTTCCCTATGGCGGAAAGACAGCGTTCAGAATAATAAACGATGCAGACAGTCATCAGAAAATCGGGCAGAAGGAAGGCTCTGGTCTCAATATACGGGCTCATAATCAGGGCGCCGCAAGACAGCGAGCTGAGGAGCAGAAGCGCAAACGGCTCCATTCTCATTTTTTCATGCTTGGTATTTGCATTGCCCTTCTTTCTATACTCGATAATCATCGCGGTCAGAATACAGGCGGACGACAGGATAATGAGCGCGGCATTGTCATGGAAAAAACGAACTATGACTGTTGGAGTTTTTCTCTCCCCGCTTTTTGCGGGAAACGATGGCAAACAAATACAAGGCCAGAAACACCGGAATGGTGTTTTCGTTAGTCATACCCGCAAAAAAGCCGAAAACAGTCAACAGTCCCGTTTTCCAGGGATTGTTTTTTATCACATCTCTGTGATTGCCGTAACACAAACACCATACAGGGTAAGAAAACGTCAGCAGAACGCAGATAGCCCACAAATAATTGGCGCTTCCGCATTTCCAAAAGAATATCTCTCCCAGTGCGGGCTGAAGCAGTACAATGATCGCAAAAGAGACGGCGATGCACCAGAGCTTCTTTCTTTTTTCTGCCCCTTCCGGGTAGGCATAGAGGGAGACAAGCCACAGATAACAGAGCGAAACAATGGTGTTGCAAATATGAAATACAATTGGATCAAAGGCGGAAAAAACAATTGTGATCTGGTCTCCGGGCCTGATGTTCCATTTTGTCATCTGATGGAGGATGCGCGCTATAATGGCGGAAAATGCCTCAGAGATGCTGCTCGGTGGTGCGTTTGGCGGAAATGTTATCAGCAGATAATCCTCGCCCATTGCCGGAGTCAAGATATTAATAATGAGGAAAAAAGCCAGCGTTACGGCCAACAGACAATATCCGGCTCTGTCCAATAATTGTTGATGACTATATCTCTCTTTCATTTTTCACTCCGTTCATAATGTACTCGCTTGTAAAACCCTTTGCCTGGGCGATATAGGCCCAGCTTCTTTCAATCTGATGCGCAATTGTCGCATAGCGCTGACCGCTCTCTTCCGGGAAATCCGCCTGTGTCAAGCCAAGCTCAAACAGCGGCTTTACCGCTTCCGTGCGAGCCCAGAACATATTGCCTGCGGGAAACATCAATTGCTCAGGCAATTCACAGTCACAGTCCATCCGGGCAAGCAAAGCGTGGATACCCTCGTTTTCTCCGTTCCATTTCGCGTGTTCCCGGATAGGCGGAAACAGCTCAGGGAAAACGACTCCCAAATCCTTTTGCGTCTCAAACAGTCCGAAAACCCGCTCGACATACGCCTTGCTCCCAAGCAGATTATGGAACAGATACTTTCTCCAATCTTCTCCGTACTCAGCGGTAACCGTCTTTTTGGAATGAAAGTGCCCAATGTACTCATACCGGTTCAGCACGGGTGAAAGCTGGATCAGAAGCGGCGCGACATCTCGGCCCCGATTCTCAAGCACAAGCACCTGAACGTTCTCACAATGACAGCGGCTTTCAAACTTGCGTAAAAGCTCGTTCTTTTTCTCCTCTTGATCTGTCGTGATGTACAAATCGAACCGATATGGAATATGATTGAAGTATTCGATCATCTCATCGGCAAGATCAAGGAAGAAAACATGGGCCTGGACCGCAATTTTGGGAGTGCCGGAATCGTTTCCTTCATCGAGCTTCCCAGTCGGGAAATCATCCGTAATAACCGTTGTATTCGAGTCGAACGGCAGGTCAAATATGGCCTTGGACAGCGTATTGATGTTTGCATAACCGTACTTTTCTTCCGGTTCCAGATACGTGCCTTCTCCCCATTCGTTCCAGGCGTTGACGAAAATGAAACGTTCTTCCGGCCGGAGGTGTGCGCGGCTTTGCCTCACGGCCTCCGTCAGCCAGCGGTAGAATTCTTTCAGACTGAAATGATAAAACGCGTGCCAGCCATCCCGTCTTCTGGCTGAATTATCCCATGCCAGCATGCAGGTATAGTGTCTGGGCAACAAGGTATTGCCGTTTCTCTCCCACGTTCCGATAATATACTCAACGCCACGATAATAATCATATATGATGCAGTCTCTGCCTTCACGCTTTATATCCTTGAGTTCCATCCAATCTCCACCGATATTGTGTGGCGGGAACTCGACCTCCGCATCCACTAAATCGCTGATACGTAGCATCTCGGCATCTCTTCCCCACGTCAGGCAAATCCAGATTTTTATTTCTCCCACGCCAATCCTTCGTGCCGTTTCTCTCCACTTTGTAAAGCTCTTTCGACAATCGGGCATGGCTGTTGGATTGTAGATTATGATTACCGGCGCTTCATCAACCCGAATATATCTCGGATCATCTACGTATTTTTTAATATCGATGATGAACTGCTCATCATCCTCGTCTGTGTAGTTCTGTTTAATTAATACATCCTGATCCTGTCCGTCCCATCTGCGAGTCCAGTTCTCATTGGCCCAGCACAAGCAGAATGGAATATCAATTTCCGGATGCTCCAAGAGCTGATCGACCGGCTTTTCCATGAGACGTTTGCCAGAGAACCAGTAGTAATAAAAACAGAAGCCGTAGATGCCATGCTGTTTGGCAAGCGCTGCTTGTTTCCGCATTACCTCAATGTCTTCTAAGCAATAATACCCAATGTCTGCATGAGGTACTCGAGGCTGATAATGCCCTTCAAAACGCGGAACACTCTTTTTTACATTGGTCCACTCTGTAAAGCCCGTCCCCCACCATGCATCGTTTTCGGGAAAAGTGTGATACTGCGGCAAGTAAAACGCCAGCATCTTGATATCTGTTGTATAAATCGAATAATCTTGATTTGCCTGGTAATCCGATTCATACAGCACGATATTCTTATTACTGCCTTCGTCATTGGTGGTTTCTATATACTTTTTGCTGTCCTCCCACCTCCGAATCTTCCTCCATGTGAATGCGATACCATTCGCTTTCAAGCTTTTGAGACCCTTAATACTAAGATTAAAAAAAGGAATTGTTTTCACTGAATCCAAAACAACACGGATTGGCCTTGTCGCCCTCCAGGTGTGTGAATTGGAAATGATATCAAAAGATTGGCTGACGTTTAGCAACCGTGCGTTCAATTCTTCTGCTTGTGCAGTTATTTGCCGCAGCTGGTCACGCAGACCATCGCGCTCGATCTCCGTCTGTTTCAGCGCTCCGCGCAGGTCATCGCGCTCGGTCTCCGTCTGTGTCAGCGCCCCGCGCAGGTCATCGCGCTCGGTCTCCGTCTGCGCAAGCGCTCCGCGTAGGTCGTCGCGTTCGGTCTCCGTCTGCGCAAGACTGTCGCGCAGGTTGTCGCGTTCGGTCTCCGTCTGCGCAAGACTGTCGCGCAGGTTGTCGCGTTCGGTCTCCGTCTGCGCAAGCGCTCCGCGCAGGTTGTCGCGTTCGGTCTCCGTCTGCGCAAGCGCTCCGCGTAGGTCGTCGCGTTCGGTCTCCGTCTGCGCAAGACTGTCGCGCAGGTTGTCGCGTTCGGTCTCCGTCTGTGTCAGCGCCCCGCGCAGGTCATCGCGCTCGGTCTCCGTCTGCGCAAGCGCTCCGCGTAGGTCGTCGCGTTCGGTCTCCGTCTGCGCAAGCGCTCCGCGCAGATTGTCGAATTTTTGTTTTTCCGTATGAACAACAGACTGCATTTCAGAAAATAACCTTGTATCTGAAATGACAAATACGTCTGCCCGGATGCGGAGCCAGGTGATGCCCGGAGAAAGGCAAATTTCAATTTGCGGATCAGTCGTGCAGAAAACTTCCAGCCACTCAAATGACAGGCCGTTGATATTGCGATAGGATAGGGCACCGCGATCGGTAATAAGCTCTAAGTTCTTGATGACGCAGAAGCACCCTTCCACCATGTCCAGACGCACAGCTTTTGTTCCGTCCGGGATCGATGCCGTGAAATCGACAAATCTGGAAGCGTCATACGTTGCAGATACGCTGTTTTTCTGGTTATAGCCTTCGCCGTAATCAAAATATAGATTCGCCGCGTATAATGCAGACTGATCCTGTCTTGTCCCGTTCTGCGCCTCAAGCTGCCGGATGTGGCCCTGCTGCCGGGAAATTGCCTCGGAGATCAGATCAAAATACTCGTTTATTTCGCAATTCTGCGACAGCAAGTCGAGATATTCCCCGCGCTTTTCCTCCGCAACACGGTTCAGCATATTATTGATTATGCACTCCCGGATAAATGAGGTCAAGGCATCCATCCCGCTCATGAACTCGTCCTGCGCACAGCCGAGCTTGTTCAGCCATTCCCGGGCAAGCTTCAGCGTGAGTCCTTCCGCTCCCGCTCTTTTGAGCGCTTGCGTGCTTGTGAGCTTTTCTGCCGTCGTAGCCATCCCACCCCCGATGGTGTAAGCGTACAGCTTTGCCGCTATGCGCGCGTAGCGCCTTGCCTGGCACAGAACCATCAGGGTGAGCAGCATGTCCTCTTCCATACAGATCCATTCGCCCTGATAAAACCGAAAAGCCTTTTGAAGCAGCTCTGTTCGATGAAGCTTACTGCAGGCATTCCAGGTGATGGATTTCTCGGCAAAGCAGGCGTTGACCAACTCCGGGCCGTGATCCGACTTCGGCAATGGCTGACTTTGTGAGAAATAGCGCTTCAAAAACGTCCATGTTTCTTGTGAGGGCGGATTGTTTTCATCTTGTACAAGGAGGACGCCGAATTCCAGCACGTCCGCCCCGGTCTTTTCCGCAGCGCCGCAGGCTGTTTCCACAGCATCCGGCATAAGAACATCATCGGAATCCAGATACAGCACATAGTCGCTCGTCACATGGCGCAGCCCTGCATAACGCGCCCCGAATATTCCGCTGTTTGGCTGTGTAACGACTTTGATCCGCTCGTCCCGCTCAGCACTCCGGCGCATACGCTCGCAGGTGGCGTCTGTGGAGCCGTCGTCCACGCAGATGATCTCAATATTTCTCTCTGTCTGATTGCAGGCGCTCTGTATCGCCCGCTCAATATGCGACTCGTCGTTATATGCAATAATAACGACGGCGGCACGCGGCTGGTCATGCTCTACATTCATACCAATACATCCTTTTTCAAGTAGTCTGCAAGCGAATTCTCCCGCTCCGACAGTCATTCACCATCCTGGTCGCAGCAGGCATCATAATCGTTCTCTGCCTCCACGGTCAGGCGCTCGAAGGTCTTGGTGAAACCAAGATTTCGCTCGTTTCGTATAATTGATACCGGCTGACGTTTATCTTTTCCCGTTTTTCTTCTTTGCCTCAAACCTTTTTACCATCTTATCCAGTTTCATGCCGCCGGCTTTTATCAGAGCTTTATTCGAACTATTATGGTTTGTGTCAAAATGAACAAAGTCTCCGGCCAGACGATAAAAATCATTAACGCTCAGCCAGTTATTTGCCAATAGGAAGCGGAGAAAATAGTAATTAAAAGCACTGGGGCGGTGAGCAAGCAGGTCATTGTTTCGCTCAACGACTGCCTTTCTCTCTTCTTCATGCGTAAGCCAGTAGGAAATTCTGTCTGCCATAGAGTCGAACTCATTCGCCGGAACAAAATCCACAAGTTCTTCCAGGCGCTCTTCCTCCCTGGTATCGGTGCTTCGCTCAGAGACAATAATGGAGCGTCCCAATGACAGCGTTTCATACAGACGCGTGGTCTCAAGAAGGGCGTTTTCATAATAGTGAATGTTAACTACTATTTTGGCCCGACACAACTCTGTATAAAGTTCTTCGCCGAACACCCCCGCGAGAATTTTCACCCGAAACCGCTGGCTCAGTTTTTTCAATGCGGCTTGTCGTCTGTCATTATCGATATCTCCGTAGAAAACCACATCATATTCATAGCCATCTGCCTCCCGACGAATCCCGGGAAGATAGTCCACAGGAAGATAATAGAACTTGCGGGAAAAATCTGTCGTTCTTTTGAAGTATTCAATATTCACCAGAGAGTAATCAAAGACTGCGAAGCTGTCCTCAAGGCGCATTAAATACTGTTTATTCAGCCACCGAGAAGAAATTGTCTGCTCCATCTGAAAGCTGATATAGCGGTGGGGAAGCCTCTGAAAGATATACGGGCAGACTACAATATACACATTTTCTCTGTATTCTTTCGGCTCATCCGTTAATATATCCGCGACAATGCCTGCCCTGTTCAGACTGGTCTGAATCAGTTGACCGATAAACCAGGTTTGCTTGGTGCATAAAATAGTCATCGGTTCACCCGGGCAGTAAAACGAACGCTTCTCCACCGGAGGGCGAACAGGAGATCCCGGGATATTTCCTCCCCAACGGATCCACTTCAGCGTATACCATATACTGTGAGCCAATTTGTTATCTTTGAATCTGTACTTTGCCTTGTCAAGAATCAGGCGCAGCGGCTCGGATATTTTCCAGAAGAAAGCATTTGAAATGGTGTCAAAGCTTTCCTGGAGGCGCCGGTTCTGTTCCTGAAGCTCGCGGTTCTGCTCCTCAAGCCGACGCATGTTTCCCTCCAGATGTTCTATGTGCCCCTGCTGTTGGGAAATTGCTTCGGAGATCAGATCAAAACAGTCATTGCTTTCAAAATGCTGCGACAGCAGTTTGAGGTATTCCCCGCGCTTTTCCGCCGCAACACGATTGAGCATTTGATCGACCATGTTTCCTCGGATAGCTGTGGTCAAGGCATCCATCCCGCTCATGGCTTCATCCTGAGCACAGCCGAGCTTGTTCAGCCATTCCCAAGCCAGCTTCAGCGTGAGCCCCCCTGTTGCCACCTTCTTGATCACCTCTGTGTCTGTGACCTTTTCTGCCGTCGTAGAAATCCCGCCTCCGACGGTGTATGCATACAGCTTTGCTGGTATGCGCGCGTAACGCCTTGCCTGGCAAAGAACCATAAGGGAAAGCAGCATGTCCTCTTCCATGCAGATCCATTCGCCCTGATAAAACCGAAAAGCCTTTTGAAGCAGCTCTGTTCGATAGAGCTTGTTCCAGATATTCCAGGTGATGGCCTGCCCGGCAAAGCAGGCGTTGACCAATTCCGGGCCATGATCCGTCTCCGGCAAGGGCTGCTTTTGTGAGAAATAGCGCTCCAAATACGCCCATGTTTCCTGCGTGGGAGGGTTGTTCTCATCTTTTATAAGGCTGACGCCGAATTCCAGCACGTCCGCGCCGGTCTCGTCTGCCGCGGCGCAGGCTGTCTCCACAGCCTCTGGCATATAAACATCGTCTGAGTCCAGAAAAAGCACATAGTCGCCCGTCACCTGCCGCAGCCCGGCATAACGCGCCCCGAGCGCCCCGCTGTTTGGCTGCGTGATGACCCTGATCCGCGCGTCCCGCTGCGCGCATAGGCGCATAAGCTCGCAGGTGGCGTCTGTGGAGCCGTCGTCCACACAGATGATCTCGATGTTTCTCTCCGTCTGATTACAAACACTCTGTATGGCCCGTTCGATATGCGTCTCGTCATTATATGCAATAATAACGACGGCGGCACGCGGCCGGTCATGCTCTATATTCATAACAGCGCATCCTTCCCTAAAATGCCTGTAAGCAGCGTCAGAATGCCGTCTTCGCCGTACAGGAAAAGACAGTTCCATTCAGGTTTTATGCTTCGTCTTTTCATGATTTGATTTTCCTCTCATTACATGTGTGCCGCATCCCGTTCCATGATGCCTGGCGCCCTCAATACGACGCTAAGATATTTACAATTTCACTTCGGATGTGTTAAACTGCAACTGATATTTTTGGATACTCTCAGTCTATGAAGCCAGCTGCCAGCGATTCTCCATGCTTCAGCGGGGTTTGTACGCATGATTTCCAGCTGCGAGCCCTGTCCGATTTCCAGCTTGCATCCCCTCTTATCTTGATTACATCCGGAAGTGAAAACAATGAAAGAACCAGTCAAAGTTTCCGTCTTGATTCCTGCATATAATGTGGAGCGTTATATCGACCAGTGCCTGGAGAGCGTGATGAACCAGACCCTGCGGGAGATTGAGATCATCGTTGTGGATGACGGCTCGACGGATTCAACCCTTGCACATATCGAAACCGCCGCGGAAAAGGACAGCCGCATCCGCGTGATCCGGCATGAAAAAAACCGCAAAACCTTGCAAAGCCGAAAGGACGCCGTTCTGTTCTCCCGAGGCGAATACGTGATGTTTTTGGACAGCGACGATTATCTGGATCCAGACGCCTGCAGAACGGTCTACGAGAGCGCCGTCAAATCCGGCGCAGATATCCTTCAGTTTGGGATACGCTTTGAAAACTGCGGAGATCTGCCCGAGGAGTACATTCAGTTGCGTGAGACGGGATCCAATAACTATCAGATGTTTGAGTTCCTGGGCCAGCCGCTTGTGCAAAACTATAACAGAGAGCTTCTCACGTCAACAGTTACGCAGAAGGCAGTAAAGGGTGAAACGGCAAAACGAGCCTACAAAAAAATCCCAGATCTGCCCCTAGCTGCGGCCGAAGATGAATACACCACCTGTATTCTTTTGATGGAGAGCCGCAGCTTAGATAAGATTCCGGATAAGCTCTATCATTACTGCTACGGACGTGGTGGTTTTGGTCACCGGGTTGTCACAACACGGGGAATTTCCTTCCATTGTGAAGGAGCAACTGCTTACCATGAGCTTGAAAAATATGTGTCAGAGCTTCCGCCTGAAAACGGAGAAGCCTTTATCGCCGCCGCGAAAGACGCTGCAAAGAAGCTTAGAAAAAATGTATTGAATAATCAGCTTGCTGTCTGGTTACATCATATGAATCCGGAGGATCAGCCGAACGCCTATCTTATGATGGAGCAGGCGTGGCAGCTGGGCGGGCCGGGCTTTGTGGGACTTCTCGCACAAAACGCCTGGGAAGAGCGTACAAAGATCGCCGAAGCCATCTCCGGAGCGGACTGGCTGAAATTTGAGGCGCGTCCGATCAGGACAATCGCTTTCTATTATTACAGGGATGAAAACAGTGAACCGGAAAAAGCGATTGCCCGGCTGGCCTCCCTTCTGGCCGAAGTGCGTGATGAGAGCGGGAAGCCAAGGTACCGGGTTGTGCTGATCGGCCACGCAGCACCAAGCGAAGAGGATTACCCGGTTTCTTCTCTGGTGATTCGGGAACAGCTGCCGCCGTGTCAGGAAAGCTCGGCAGAAAAATTTGCATCCCGTGCGGAAAAATGGCAGGAGATCATTGTCAGATACGGGATAGACGCGGTTTTCTACTCGTATTGGCTGAACCCCTATCTGCTTTGGGATCTGCTGAGCGTCAAACGGTCGCAGAGACACCCTGCTTTTATCCTGCAAACACATAATACATGTGCGCAACAGTATGGATTGAACTGGATTTTCGTAAAGGAGCTGCAGCGCATCTACAGCCTTACGGACGGCGTTGTCCCACTTTCAGAGACAGACCGGCTGTACTGGTCGCGCTGTAATCCCGGAAGCGTCTGTATGCCAAACCCCGACTTCGTGAAGGCGAGCGTTGTTCGCTGGATTTCGCTGATCGAAAGCATGGAAAAGGGCGCTCTGCCGGCCCCCCCACGCCTTGACGAAGCAACAGAGGCGCTTCTGGACGAAATAGACGATTATCATACCAGGGCGTTGGACAATCTGGCGCGAGAACGAGATCAGGAACGCGAAAACGCCAGACGACTGGAAGCGGAGCGCGAATCTTGGGAGACGGAGCGCAGGTCTTGGGAGACACAGCGTGAGGCTTGGAAGGCGGAGCGCGAGGCTCGCGAGGCGAATCGTGAGGCTCTGGAGAAGGCGTGCAGGTTTTGGGAGGCGGAGCTTTACGCCACCCGGGACACCGTGTCCTTCCGTGTTGGGCGTGCGATCACATGGCTGCCGCGCAAGATTCGCGGCGGAGTACGCTGCTATCGGGAACACGGCGG
>Ga0247608_10004370_pt1 | contig 15858 bp, 10 predicted proteins | sample 176DNAGHGlowgp2_FD_193490 | JGI IMG/M metagenome (GOLD analysis project Ga0247608, IMG submission 193490) | Sheep rumen microbial communities from Palmerston North, Manawatu-Wanganui, New Zealand - 1766 DNA GHGlow gp2 | ecosystem: Host-associated > Mammals > Digestive system > Stomach > Rumen ... | reverse complement strand
CCGGTCTTCAGTCTGCCAGTGAAGCGCTGGCCGTCATGAAAGCGGCGTACCGAGGCATCTGCCGTCATCTTCCCTTTATTGTCAGTGGCAGTCAGGGTTATTCCGTCAGCCTCCCACTTGAATGGGTTGTTCTCAGAAAGAAACGGTGAGAACCTTATCATGTCCTGTGCATTTGCTGATAGTGCAAACACTGTTGTCAGGATTATTGTAAATATTTTCTTTCTTTTCATGGCAAATAATATTATTGGTATTATAGTATAAAAGCTTTTTTATCGTAAATGAGTAAAAAATGTGTGTGAGTGAATTACGTAAGTTTTAATTTCATCAAACAGAAATCATAATACCCCGACTCTTCTGCTTCCTTCAGTCCTCGCTGCCGAGCCTGCCACCATTCATTAGTTTCACGCTGGAAAGCATCTTTGCGTTCTCTTGCCTGCTGTAACCAAGCAAGCACCTCTTCGCGTGTGCGCTCTTTTACGTTCATCCCCATAGTCCGATAGTTATTATTATTTCTTTTACTTTCAAGTGTCATGGTCGCTTATAGCGAATATGCGAGTGCAATATTTCGCACGAAGGTAATAGTGAGGGTCTGCGTAGCAGGCTCACGGTCGCTTATAGCGAAAATGCGAGTGCAATGTTTCGCACGAAGGTAATAGTGAGGGTCTGCACAAGCAGGCTCACGGTCGTTGTTAACGAATTACCAAGTGCAATGTTTCGCACGAAGCAGTTAATGAGTGTCTGCGTAGCAGGCTCATGGTCGCTTTTGCGAAACTGCGAGTGCAAAGTTACAAACTTTTTCTGAATAAGCAAAGATTTTGAAATCTTTTTTCCAAAAGGTTGCAAAACATATAACAATAAAGCCTCCGCACATCTTGAATGTGTGCGGAGGCTGATAGGTTATCTTGATGTTTAAGTATAAGTAGGTGTGCAAAATTATGCACAGTACTTATTGTGTAGTTGCGAGTCTGAAGATCAGAATGTCACGTTAAGACCGAGCACGAACTGCTTTGCCAGAGGGAAGCTGATGGCACCGCCGCGTTCAGGGTCATAGCCGTCATCAAGTGCGTTGATGGTGATGAAGTTCTTGAGCGAGCAGTAAACCGTTGCATTTTCCATGCGGAGTGACTTCAGCCAGTTCTTCTCAAGGTTGTATGAAAGGGTGATGTCCTTAATCTTGAAGTAATCAGCTTTCTCATACTGCAAGGCTCTCTTATATGCGCCGTTTATAGTTTTAAGGTCTGAGAAAGTATATGCACCCGGAGAAGGAATCTTCGTATCAGTATTGGAAGGTGTCCAATAGTTTACGTCAGCCCAGTTGTTATATCCATTGCCAATGTAAGCATTCTTCTCGTATGCCATGTAACCACCAAGGCGAGCCATCATCAGGATGCTGAGAGAGAAGTTCTTGTATGAGAATGTATTTGTCATACCAAGGATAGCCTTAGGAGAACGGTCGTAAATCCTTTTGTCATTCTCGTCTATCCTACCGTCATCATTTCGATCGATGATTTTCACCGTGCCAGGAGTACCGTAAGCAGCCATACCAATGCCGACTGGTGTTTCTCCGTTATGTGATGCCTTGAAGTCTTCTACGTATCTGTCCCATTCGCCGACTCCCCAGCAGTTGTCTGCCTCATAGTCATAGAATACGCTTATAGACTGGCCTATAAAAGCAGCAGAACTGCCAGCGACAACTTGATTGAATCCGTCTGTCAACTTTACAATCTCATTTTTTGCAAATGTAGCAGAAGCATTAACGTCCCATCTGAAGTCCTTGGTTATGACGGGAACGGCATTGAGTGCAATCTCAAAGCCGTGGCTCTTTGTCTTTGCAGCGTTACTGTAGGTAGGGAAAGACATAGTCATATAGTGAGCAACGTCATTGTATATCAAGTCATGTGACCTGCTTGTATAATAGTCGATAGAACCACCGAGACGTCCGTTGAGCAGAGTGAAGTCAAGACCTGCGTCAAATGTTGATGTCTTTTCACATGTAAGATCAGGAACGATTATAGACGCATATTGTTGATATGATGTTACAACAGACCTAATAGATCTTATCACTGCCATAGGAGTATTATTGCCTGAACCAGACACACCCCATGAGAGGCGCAGCTTCAGGTTGTTCAGCCATGAACTTGTCTTCTGCATGAACTTCTCCTCAGTGATACGCCAGCCTGCGCTGAACGAAGGGTATGTGCTCCATTTATACTTATTGCCAAGGATAGAATAACCGTCTGTGCGCAATGTGGCTTGGAAGAGATACCTGTTTTTATATGAGTAGTTTGCCCTGCCAAAGAATGAGAGTAAACTGTTCTTGCTTTCAGATATGCTGGAAGGTGTATCCATGATAGATGTAGAAATCACTATGGGGTCGTAGAAATCTGAGCCCGCAGACCCACTAACATGTTTTTCATCAATATTATAATGAGAATATTCGTTACCTATCATAATATTTAAACCATGCATACCTCCGAAATTGACATTATAATTGACAGTATTCTGTATGGAATACTGTGTGGCAGATGTCTTACCCACATTTATGCTTGAAGTATGTGAACCTTGCCACTTTTCCATGCTGTTGGCATCTTGGTATAGATAGTTTTCATATTTTGTATAGTCAAGATTGAATGACGTCTTCCATGTCAAGTTCTTTAAGAAATTGATTTGCGCGTATATTCCACCCATAAAGTGCTTCGTATCTATATGATGCTTATAGTTTCCGTTCTCATCCATAAGCGGACTTACATTGCTAAATAAGAATGGGTCTGGTGCTAGTATGATGTCTCCTGTCTGACGGTCGTATGCATGCGTGAGTGATGTCAGGTTGATGACAGATTTAAAGAGGTTGCTGTTACGCTGGTCATTGTCCTTGTGAGTATATGACAGGTTGGTTCCAACCTTGACGATATCGTCAAAATTATGGTCGGCGTTGATTCGAGCAGTATAGCGTTTGAGCTGATCACCCTTTATTGTGCCGCGGTCATCCATCAGTGAGAGCGCCGCATTGAAATTCGTATTTTTGTTACCGCCATTTACGCTGACGTTATAGTTCTGCGATACAGAGTTTTGCTGTAGCAGTCCAAGCCAGTCAGTAAATTCTCCATTCGCAATTAGGTCATTAATCAAAGTGCCATCACTGGTTATCATATTGCCGAAATCACTAACACTGATGTTCGACTGTCCCCAATTGCCAGACCACAAATCATTTCTGTAATTGTCAGAATCAGTCCATCGCTGCACTTCCCTGTTTCCGTACATGCCCTTCACTGGTTCCGTCATACTGTTGAACGACCAGTACGCGTCAAGATTTACGTTTATCTTGCCTGCCTTGCCACGCTTCGTGGTGACTATTACCACGCCATTGGCACCCCTGGAGCCATAGATGGCGGTAGAGGCGGCATCCTTCAAGATGTTTATAGACTCTATCTCTGATGCAGGAATATCGAAAGCAGAGAGATACTCTGCACCGTCAACGATGATAAGCGGGTCGTTATCCATAAAAGAGCGATAGCCACGCAACAGCATACTGATGCCGGCACCAGCCTCACCGGAAACCTGCTGTATGTCCATGCCTGGCACTTTTGCCTGCAAGCCCAGCAGGGCATTAGCATTAGCTATCTTGCCAAGGTTCTCCATTTTAACTGAACTGACGGAGCTGGTAATGGCTTCCGTCTTCATGGTGCCGTAACCTACCTCCACGATACCATCGTCATGATTCATCACATCATTGTTTACTGTCTGTGCATTTGCCATGCCTGCTAATACCGATAACATTGCACCCAATGCATAGCAAGAAGGTTTATTTTTTCCGAACATTATTGAGTTGATATTTTTTAAGTTAAAGTGAAATGCAAATTTAGCAAAATTTTATCACATTTTATCTGTTTTACCTTATCCTCATTATTAATTTTTGTTAATACCAGGCATCTTTCTTACGTAAAAGGATAATATGCCGATATAGAACGACAATACGAACAAAAAAAATGGCACCGCTACCTTATGGTAACGATGCCAAGTTTATATATTAAATCAGATATTATTAATATCCAGGGTTCTGCCAGAAACCGCCGTCGGTCTCATTGTACTGCAGTACGCCGTTAGCATCCTGCACGACAGCCTTGTCAACACGGTTGGTGACAGCCATCATCTGAGCCTCTGGTATTGGGCGATAATAGTGCTTCAGTTCAATGTTTCCAGATGCATCACCATTGCGGGCCTGAACGTACTCAATGAGTTTGTGTGTACGCTTCAGGTCGAACCAGCGCTGCTGCTCACCACAAAGCTCAATAGCACGCTCCTCAAGGATGGTGTTGATGTCAACAGAGCCAGAGAGGCTATTGTCCTGACCTTCAACGGCACGTGCTGCACGCAGCTCGTTCAGAGTAGCAAGAGCATCACCACCAGTCTGAAGCTCACACTCTGCCTTGATGAGATACATCTCAGAGAGGCGGAACACAATAGCGTCACGATAAGTGATATCATGTGTAGGATACTTAGCATTGTACTGGTCGTCAAGGAACTTCTTAAGACCTGGGTAAGACTTCCAGCCACCGATGTTTACGTCATTATAACGGCCGTCACCATAAACATCAGATGTTGCCTTTCCTGTCTTTGTTGTCTTAGCCTTTGACATATCGTTGCTGTCATATACAGGGATGTCACCACCTGTAGCGAACTGCAGACGATAGCGTCCCTTAGCCCACTCCTGCAAAGCCTGACCTTCAGGGCTGTCACCATCAAGGGCTGAGTAGTAGATAGCAGTGTCACCTGCATTGAAATAGTTACCAGCCTCTGCATAAGCAACCTCAGGGTCTGTCATGTACTGACCCATGTTTGGATAGAAAGCTTTTGCATTCTGCTCAAGATCCTTTGGCACATTGTAGTGAGTCAACAATGTAGCCTCGCAACGCTGGTCGGTAGCACGTGAAGCCTCAAGTGTACGCCAGAGGTAGAGTGAAGGCAAGTAGCGTGTAAAGCCACGTCCGTATGGAGAATAGAACTTCTCAATGTTGACATTCTGACCTGTCTTGGCAGATTTAACAAATGTATTCTTCTTAGTGTCACCCAATGTACGTATGAATACATTGTTATCTGCATTGCTATTGCCACCAAGTCCGTCCTTAACACCGTTTGACCACATTGACACGAACATAAGGTTCATGGCAGAACCGCCACGGGTATAACCTGTACGTGTTATCAGAGAGTTGTACGATTTGAGATCGTCAACAGTTGAGTTATAACGATAAGGGATACAATTAGCTGTAGAGAGGTTGTTGTCATAGTACACACCCCAGATAGCCTCTTTGTTATCTTGCACAGCCTCGTTATTGAGGTTCCATACATCAGAGTAGCGGCTATAGAAAGAAGCACCAGAACCTGCTATTACCTCCTCCGCAGCAGCCTGTGCCTCTTTATAGAGGTCAGAGTGTCCTTCTACCGCATCCTTTCCGAGCCAAGAAGCGGCATACAAGGCTACGCGAGCCTTCAATGCTAAAGCTGCATAGTAGTTGGCACGAGCCTGAAGACCACCGTCGGCTTTGGTCATAAACTTAGCATTCTTGAAATGCTGCATTGACTTTTCAATATCATCCAGGATATTCTTATATACCTCAGCCTCTGGCATACGAGTCTGCACAGTGTTCTGTGCAGTGATTGGCTCTGCATTATAAGGTATTGGTCCCCATGTGGCAACCATCTGAGAGTAGTAGAGAGCACGGCAGAAGAGAGCCTCACCATAATACTGTTCCTTCTTAGTGTCATCAATGTTAATGTTTGACTCTGTATATTTCAGTGCATTGTTACAAATATCAACGCCAACATAGAGAAGCTCCCAATAATGGTCAAGGCAGGCATCATCAGATGTATTGCCATCAAGAGACTTCGCTGATAAGTTATAAGTTACGAGCGATGACTGCTTATTGTCAAATCCACCAAGGAAGAGGTCAGTGCCACACTCGGTAAGTCCGAGGCCAGCCTCCTTACCCCACCAACCACGTGAGGCAGCATAGCAAGAGTGAACCAAACCTTCTATGCCATCTATTGTACCATATGTGTTTTCTGCCGTAGCACCTGTCTTGTTCTCCTCGTCCAAGAAATCAGAACAAGAAGTCATGGATGCAAGCGCAGAGGCTGCCAACATTATACTTAATATCTTTTTCATAATATTTCCTATTTATCTTTTTTACTTCTTTAATTAGAATGTTACGTTAAGACCGAGCACGAACTGCTTTGCAAGAGGGAAGTTGATTGAACCACCGCGCTCTGGGTCATATTTGTCGTCAAGAGCATTGATGGTAATGAAGTTCTTCAAAGAGCAATATACACGTGCGTTAGCCATGTGGAGAGACTTCAGCCATTCCTTCTCAAAGTTATAAGACAGTGTGATATCCTTAATCTTGAAGTAGTTTGCCTTCTCATAGAGCAATGCTGTCTTATAAGTAGTATAGATAGTCTTCAGGTTTGAATCGTTTGCACCTGGAGAAGGGAACTTGGTTGCTGTGTTGCTTGGTGTCCAGTAGTTAATATCAGCCCAGTTAGCATCACCATCGTCAAGACCAAGAGCATTGTTCTTGTCGTATGCGAAGTAACCACCGAGACGAGCCATCATCTGAATGCTGAGAGTGAAGTTCTTATATGAGAATGAGTTTGTCATACCAAGAATAGCCTTTGGAGCACGGTTATAAACTCTCTTGTCATCCTCATTTATCTTACCGTCATCATTACGGTCAATGATCTTCATTGTACCTGGTGTGCCATATGACTTTACAGGCGCTGTGAATGTGTTACCGGTACGTGCCTTGAAATCTGCGCAATACTGTTCATATTCACCTACGCCCCAGCAATCACCTACTTCATAGTCGTAATAAAGGCTTATAGGCTCACCTACGATATATCCTGTCGTACCTTTTATATTTTTATCCAGACCGTCTGCCAGTTTTGTAACCTCGTCATGTGCAAAAGTAGCAGAGGTATTGATATCCCACTGGAAATCCTTAGTCTTGACAGGTACTGCATTGATGGCAATCTCTATACCGTTTCCTTTTGACTCACCGATGTTAGACAAAACTGATGTGAATACAGATGATGCCGGTGCTGCCTTATAGTAAAGCAAGTCATATGTCTTGCTCCAATAAGCGTCAATAGAGCCACCTAAGCGTCCATTAAGGAAAGTAAAATCAAGACCAAGGTCGAAAGCAGAGGTCTTCTCCCATGAAAGTTCGTTGTTGCTCATGAACATAGGAATAAACTCACTTGAAGAACTTGGTGTTGTAGCATATACTGTTGCCATTGTCTGATATGGAGATACGGCAGCATTGCCTGAGAGACCCCATGACACACGCAATTTCAAGTTGTCAAGCCATGACTTTGTGCTCTCCATGAACTTCTCCTCTGTGATGCGCCAACCTGCACTGACAGATGGGAACACACCCCACTTATGACCTTTAGCCAATACAGAAGAACCGTCAGCACGCAGAGATGCCTGGAAGAGGTAACGGTCCATCAAAGAATAGTTCACACGACCAAAGAATGACAACATAGCACTCTTAGTATAATCTGAATCTAATTTTATGTTATCGCTGATCTTCGTCACATCATAGAATGTGCTGGTGTAGAAGTGGTTCTTACCTGCTTCACCACTCAAATCCAAACCTTCAGAAACTGTCTGGAACATCTCATGACCTAAAAGGAAAGACAGTTCATTCTGCTCATTAAGTGTCAGATTGTAGTTCAGGGTGTTCTGCCATGTGAATTTTGTTGATATGCCAGTACCATTAGCTATAGAAGTTGTAGAAGGTGCCTGGAAACGTCCTACTGACTTAAAGTCTGAATAAGTACCAGTGCGACGGTTTGTCCTGTCAACAGAGAACTGTGACTTGAATACCATTCCGCTAATGATATTTGCCTGTGCATAGGCACTGCCGAGGAAACGTGTTGTCTCAATGTTTCTAACATAGTTGTCACCCTCATCCATCAATGGGTTTACGTGAGCAGTATACCAAAGATTTGGTGTCTCAATAATAGAGCCGTCAACAGCACTATAAGCATGAGCCAGAGATGTCATCTTACGTGCTGAGTTGAACACACCGCCGTTACGTGCATTATGGTCCTTGTATGTGAAAGCAAAGCTACCACCTACCTTGAATACCTTGTTGATTGTGTGGTCAATGTTGAAGCGACCGTTGTAACGGTTCATCTTATCGTTCTTCATCAGACCACGGTCAGACATCAAAGCAAGAGAAAGGTTGAAAGTGGTCTTGTCGTTACCTCCCTGTACTCCTACTTCATAATTCTGGGTAGTAGAATTCTGGAAGATATCATCATACCAGTCATAGAAATCACCATTAGCTATAAGGTCATTAACTAATGTGCCATCGCTAAGCTTCTGTGTTCCGAAATCATGCTGGGCAATGCTTGATTCACCCCAATTGCCAGACTTTAAATCTTTCTGATAGTTTTCACGATCGGTCCAACGCTGAACTTCCTTGTTGCCGTACATAGCCTTTACAGCTTCTGTAGGTGAGTTGAAAGACCAGTAAGCATTGAAGTTTACGTTTGTCTTGCCTGCCTTACCACGCTTTGTTGTGATAATGATGACACCGTTAGCACCCTTGGTACCATAGATAGCGGTAGATGCGGCGTCCTTCAGGATGTCCATTGACTCTATCTCTGATGCTGGTATATCCATTGTAGAACCATATTCTACACCATCAACAATAACAAGCGGAGTGTTGGAAGCGGTAATAGAACGTGTACCACGAATGTTGATGCTTGCGCTGCCTCCAGCCTCACCAGAAGACTGCTGAATGTCGATGCCAGGCACCTTTGCCTGAACAGCCTGCAATACGTTGGCACCAGCTACCTTGCCGATGTCTTCCATCTTTACAGATGCTACGGAACCGGTGAGGTCCTTTTTCTTCATGGTGCCGTAACCTACGACAACGACGTCGTTAAGGGTCGTGGCATCATCTTCGAGTTTTACCTCAAATGAAGACTTGCCTTTTGTGGCAATGGTCTGTGGCTTCATGCCGACGTATGAAACGTTAAGGCTTCCACCGTTCTTGAGGTCAAGAGTAAAGTTACCATCAAGGTCGGTAATGGTGCCATTCTGAGTACCTGACTCCATTACGGTTGCTCCTATGACAGGATCACCGTTGGCGTCTTTAACCGTACCACTGACTTTCTGCGCCCATGATGAACTGGCCATCATAACCAGGCCTGCTGCAAGCGCCAAGCGGATAGTTTTTGATTTACCAAACATAAATTTTGTAAGTTAGTTAATTAATATGAATGTTAGCAATTTGTTTAAATACTTAGTGTATTTCTGTTTATAGTAAAGTTGTTTTTGTAGTAAAGATTTATATAGTAAAGTTGTGCGATTCGTTAGTTAGCCTTTAGCTTAAAAGCCAAATTTGTTGCAAATTTATTAAAAAATATTGAATTAACGCACAAAGCCTTCTTAATTTATGTTAATTCCGGAGTTTTTCCCTTGATATCTGTCAAAATGAAGGCTTTTATATTGATTTTGTCATTAAAAATCTGTTAAAAGAGGGTGAATTATGTAGAAAAAGGGGTGTTTTTTGCAAAGTCTGCTTAGCAATTTGTGTATTTGAAGAAAAACAATTAACTTTGCAGAGGAAAAGGTCTGATTATGCATTCCTTTAGTCTGCCAGCATCCTTTGTGAAAGTGTCGTAGGCACCGAGCGAAGAATTAATAATTATTTCCCCATTCTCATCTCCCTCCCTCACAGGGAGGGTTGGGGTGGGTCTGTAACTCATAACTCATAACTCTTAACTCATAACTATTAATTGTGTCACTGATTAAAACTAAAGATGGGAAGTCATTTCTGATTCCCTTTGTATTGATTACGTCATTATTCTTTCTGTGGGGATTTGCTCACAGTATTCTTGATGTACTGAACAAGCATTTCCAGGATTCGCTGCAGATAAGCAAGGCAGGTTCGGCAATGGTTCAGGCTGTAGTGTATGGAGGATATTTCCTTATGGCAATACCTGCAGGTAAGATAATTTCCCGCTATGGCTATCGTGCAGGCGTTATAACGGGATTGTTGCTCTATGGCACGGGGGCGCTGATGTTTATTCCTGGTGCTCACCTGCTGTCGTTTGACTTCTTCCTGTTGTGCCTATTTATAATAGGTTGCGGACTGACATGCCTTGAGACGGCTGCCAATCCCTATGTTACGGTGCTCGGAGATCCGGAGTCGGCTGAGCGAAGGATAAACCTGTCGCAGTCGTTTAATGGACTGGGATGGATAGTTGGTCCGTTGGTAGGCGGCATGCTGCTGTTTACCGGTGAGGATGGCAATGTGTCTTCATCGCTATTGGCATTGCCCTATGCCGTGATAGGTGTCGTAGTATTGTGCATAGCATTTGCTTTTACTCGGATAAACCTGCCGGAAGTGGATGAAGAGGAAAAGTCGAAAGTTGAAAGTTTAGAGTTGAATGAGAATGGTGACCCTCAACCTTCAACCTTAAACTCTCAACCTTCAACCCTTTGGTCCCATACCACCTTTGTCTTCGGCTTGATATCGCTGTTCCTGTATGTTGCGGCTCAGACAGGTCTGAACAGCTTCTTCATAAACTATGCTACGGAGAATGCCGGCATCAGTGCCAATACGGCATCTATATTGCTTGGCTTCGGTTGTATGGGATTGTTTATGTTTGGCCGCATGGGCGGCAGTTGGTTGATGGGCAGCATGCGCTCAGAGACGTTGCTGGGTATATGTGCCGTTGGTGCCACGCTGTCAATGATGGTGATACTCTTTGCACCGGGCATGGGAGGCATACTGGCGCTGTTGCTCTGCTATCTGTGTGAGAGTATCATGTTTCCTACAATCTTTGCACTCGCCATTCGTGGCGTGGGACAGCATACCAAGAAGGCATCGTCATACCTTATCATGAGCATCGTGGGCGGTGCGGTGGCACCGCTGTTGATGGGATGGATAGCAGACAGCACAGGCGACATGCGCCCTGCCTTCATAATACCGCTTGTCTGCTATGCCGTGATAATGACATTCGCTTTCTGGATACGTAGGAAAGTAACGGCTACGGTAGGTTAACTGTAGTTGTTGTCTATTACTATAGTTATATTTTCGTCAGGAATCTTTTGGCTTAGTTCTGACTTTAGCTCTGCGGCGAATGCGATTTCGTCGTGGATGCTGATGTCTGGAACTACGTCAATGGATACCCTGTGCTCCTTTTCATAGTAGTAGAAGCCATGAATCTGTAAGATGTCGCTGCGTCTTGCCAATGTCTGTGCCACGATGGTTTGCAGGTCTGTACGCCTGTTCTTGCCGGTGGCTACGGCATATACGCCTATGGTTAGTATGATGTTGAACTTCTCATGTACCCTTTCGGAGATGTTGCGTGTGAGTCCGTGTATGTCGTAGGCAGACATGGTGTCGTCGATACTGATGTGCAATGAGCCTATTAGCGTATCGGGACCATAATTGTGGAGTATGATGTCGAATATGCCACGTACTCCGTCAAACTTCATTACTTCTTTCTTGAGATCTTCCACCAGTTCCGGGGAAATCCTTGCGCCAAGCAGTTCGTCAACAGGAGAGGCAAGCATCTCAAAGCCTGCCTTGATGATGACGAGTGATATCAGGGCACCTAATATGCCGTCGAGTGATACGTGCCACAACAACATGACACCTGTAGAGATGAGCGTCGCTACGGTGATGATAGCGTCAAACAGTGCATCGGCTCCTGATGCCGTAAGTGCATCGCTCTTCAGTTGTTCGCCCTTGCGCTTGACGTAACTGCCGAGTATCAGTTTCACTACTATTGCTACGATGATTACTATCAGTGTAGTGGTAGTGTAGGTAGGCTCGGTGGGGTTTATAATCTTCTTTACCGACTCGATGAGAGAGGTGATGCCTGCTGATAATACTATCACAGCGATGATGATGGCGCTGAAATACTCTATGCGTCCGAAACCAAAAGGATGCTTTGTGTCTGCAGGTCGTTGAGAAAGCTTTGTGCCGACTATCGTTATGACGCTTGACAAAGCATCGCTGAGGTTGTTTACGGCGTCCATGATGATGGCTACTGAACTTGCAAGTATTCCTACTACTGCCTTGAAAGCGGCAAGCAGCACGTTGGCGATGATGCCGATGATGCTCGTACGTATTATCTGTGATGCTCTGTCCATTGTCTTATAGTACTTTATTTGGCTATACCTTTATTTTGTTTTCAGTGATTCAATGATGTTGTCCAGCTGTGCCGCCAACTGCGTATAGTCGCTATGCTTCAGCGGACAAGCGCTGAGGCTGCTTCCCATACCTTGCGGTATGATGGCAAAAGCCCTCTCTTCCATTTCTTTTCCTGCAGATGTCAGACTTACTATCTGCTTTCGCTTGTCAGTCTCATCGCGTCGACGCTCCACCAATCCCTGCTTCTCCATGCGTTGCAGCAGTGGAGTTACGGTGTTGGTTTCAAGCATCAGGCGATGCGCGATGTCGTTGACAGGCTGGAAATCATTTTCCCACAGTACCATCAATACGAGATACTGTGGGTATGTTATGCCAAGCTCATTGAGCAGCGGTGTGTAAAGCTGCGTTATGAGCCTTGAGGCAGTGTAGAGTCTGAAACAAATCTGGTTGTCAAGTTGTAATTCTTCGTGCATGGTAGATATGAAGTGTTACTGTGCCAGGAGGAAAGTCTATTCCGCCAGCATCTTCTCTATTTCCTTCTCCAGTTTCTCTGGCTTGGTGATAGGCGCGTAGCGTTTTACGGTCTCACCGTCTTTGGATATAAGGAACTTGGTGAAGTTCCACTTGATAGCAGAGCCGAACCATCCGCCGGTTTTCTTCTTCAGATATTTGAAGATAGGGTGTGCGTCATTGCCGTTTACGTCAATCTTCTTCATAATCTGGAAAGATACACCGTAGTTTAGTTGGCAGAATCCCTCTATCTCGCTGTCAGTGCCGGGGTCTTGCGAGGCAAACTGGTTGCATGGAAACCCTATTACCACCAGTCCTTTGTCCTTGTACTTCTTGTTCAGTTCCTCCAATCCTGCAAACTGCGGCGTGAATCCGCACTTGCTCGCAGTGTTGACAACTAACATCACCTTTCCTTTGAACTCAGAGAAATCAATCTCCTTACCTTTGCTCGTGAGAGCCTTGAAATCATAAATCTTTTCCATATCGGTCATTGTTTTATATCGTTTACGATGCAAAGTTACGAATAATATTTTATATCGCAAGCGATTTAAACGAATAATTAAGATTGTTTAACCTTATATCGCGTGCGACCTATTGGTGTAAGAATATGATATTATCAGGAAAGGATATCGGTCGTGCCGTGCTGTGTGTCAGCCCTTTATGGAACTGAGGAACGCTTTGGCAGAGCCGAACTTCAGGTTAAGGTCAAGTCGTATTGGAATGTGGCGTTTATCGTCGGTGACATAGAACCGTACTATTTCCTTATACTTCTTGTCTTCAAGTTCGTTGTATGTTATTATCAGGCATTGATATTTCTTGCCATTGTCAGCCTTGACGGTCTTCTTGCCCTTATATACCAGGCGTGCCTTTGTGAGTTCGGAGCCACCTGCTATGTATATATTCTCGGTATGACCCACCTTCCAACCGGCAGTGTTGAAGTTTCGTATGCGCTGAAAGCTGTTCAGCATGTCAGACACGCAATGTGTATAGGTATATTCCTTCTTGTCGCGTGTACCATCGGAATGCAGGTGCTTCAGAGTCGTCTTGCACTTTCCGTTCGGGTATGTGTACCATACCTCATCCACGTAGTAGCGTTTGCCTTCACGAGCCCCCTTGCGGTAATATATAGGAGCCATGTCGGTAGAGAAGTAAGCCATGATGGTGTCGCGCATCATGAAATATCTGTCCACTCTTTTCGACGATCTCGTAACGAGGCTCGACTGGTATGCATTCTTGCCATAGTAAACAATCGGCTTGGTTACCATTGATGCCGTGCCAGCCTTAATCCATACGAACTGCCAGTTGAAGTACAGATTGTAATCTATGCCTTCGTATCCGTTGAAGGCCTGATTCTTGTATGTGCACTGCGCCTCTGCCGTAGCAGGGGAGAAGATGCCTAAGAGCATTGCGACAACTACGGTCGCAATGCCCTTTTTGTTTCTGATGATGCTTCTCATAATATTCTCTCCTTTAGGGTGGGGCATGTTAATCTCCCCACATTATATATTAATTTTAATTATATGTGCTTGGTGGCTGTATGCCTTTCTCCTTTGCGCGCTCCGCGTTACGGTTCTTGATAGTCTTCTTCTTGTCACCCTTTTGCTTCGTTATCTCAGAAGGCTTCTGCTGATACAGCGGTTTAGCGGTGAGGTTCCATGACTTTGTGACATCCCATTTAGCCTTGCACTCTATCAGTTCAGGGTTGTAATACACCTCTTCCGGCTGACGGTCGGTAAAGTAGTCGCCAGTGTCCCATTTGCCGTTGCCGTTACGGTCTATTATGGCGCGCAGATAGTATTTGCCCGGCTCCACATAGTACAGTTCGGCAGTGCCATCTACAACCTTGGCAGTGCGTGTCGCGGTACCGTTGTTGTTAAGCATCTGTACCAATATGGCGGCAGAGTCAGCGACCTCCACTCCCGATATGTTGACAAACAGCGAAGAATAGTCCTCCAGGTTTCTTACCTTCAGTCCTGTCTTGTATGGATCAGACGTGTGTCCGTAGATGTCCTCGAAAGCCAGTGTGTCTATTTCGAAAGAATAGTTGGCACCAGGTATCCAGTCCGTTATCAGTTCCCAGTTGCGCATAGTAGGCAGATTGTCACTCTGCCTGAATACAAACGGAGCCCGGAACCATAGCGAGTCTTGCTCCACATACAGATGTATGGCTGCGGTGTCAATCCGTTGCATAGGGTAGGGGAATGATATCCTCACTGTTCCGTCAGGCGACATAGCCTGTGCCACTTCGTATTTTGGCGTAAGCCTTACGGGAGGCATAATGGTGTCCACCTCCGGAACAGCCATACGCTCCTCCTCTGTCTGCATGCGAGCCAGTTGTTTCTCGCGCGCCTTCAGTTTTTTCTCAATGTCCTTGCGCCATTCCTCGCGCTGTTCGTTCAGCATCTTCATGCGCTTTGCAAACGATGTCTTCGGCAAGACCTCAAGCGTATCGGTGGTGATGTGCAGGCAACCGAGAGTGTCAGTCTGCAGAGTGGTCATCTCGATGCTCAGCGTATCTTGGTTAATGAGCAGCGTGTCACGCAACCAATACGTCACGGTATCGCCCTTTTCCGAGTATTCAGCTATGCTCCATGCTTCAGAACCGCTGTTGGCGTCTATGCCCTCCGGTGCATTGAGTAGTCGCAGCGATGGCAGTATGCCGATGTTTTCAGAGTCCTTGAACTTCTCCAGGCTGTCGGTACTGATAGGTGCGGTGAAGAAGAATGTAATGTGGTCTTCCTCCTTGCGGTCAGCCTTTAGGAAATATCGCTCCGTAGGTATATGTAAGAATGAGCGCAGCACTATATCGTCAGGCATGAAGTGAGTATATGGTGTGCGTTTGATATCCTTGATGTGCAGTTCGTCCAACCAGATGGTGTCCTGCCTGTGGTCAAGGAAGTTCGACGGTGTAATCTCACGATGAGAGAAAGCCATCACCTCGCCTCGCTGTGAGAAATTAAAGTCGCCGTCCATGTCCATTACAGCCCCGGCAACGTATGTGCCCGGTGCTATGCCGCGTATTACGAAGTGTCCCCTTGAGTCAGTGCGCGATACACGTATGAAGGTCTTTGCGCTGTCAGTCTTTACCGTGTCGAAGAGTCCCACCATGATACCCTTCACGGGCTCCAGGTCCTCGGCATTAAGCACGTAGCCGGAGCATTCAAGCGTA
>Ga0247608_10004369_pt1 | contig 15866 bp, 11 predicted proteins | sample 176DNAGHGlowgp2_FD_193490 | JGI IMG/M metagenome (GOLD analysis project Ga0247608, IMG submission 193490) | Sheep rumen microbial communities from Palmerston North, Manawatu-Wanganui, New Zealand - 1766 DNA GHGlow gp2 | ecosystem: Host-associated > Mammals > Digestive system > Stomach > Rumen ... | reverse complement strand
TTCAAAAAAATAAAGAGAATTTAATTAAATTTTTTGGAGAATCAGATGTATTTGTGGCGACAAACCAAAAAAATGAAATTATATGAGTATTAAGAGTAAAGGAAAATAGAATTAAATCATTCTTTGTCGCAAGTAAATATCATAGAAAAGGTGTGGCAACGAGTCTGTTTAATTATTATCTTGGAATATTAAAAAATTGAGAATATAAAGTTATAACAGTTTTGTCCTCTAGTTATGCTATTAAATTCTATGAATCATTATGATTTAAAGTTAATGGAGAAGATATTATCAGAGAAGGGAAAGTACGTGTAATTCCAATGAAAAAATACCTAATTTAAAAGTAAATCATTATCAATTACTTGAAAAAAATCATTTCTTTATTATTATTACGAGTAGAACAATTTATTATGAATTTTTTAATGTCAGAAAATCAAACAATAATTACAATTGATGAAAGTAGCTCAAATCAACGTTTTGATCGTTTTTTACGTAAATATTGCAAAAATTATCCAACTGTAAAATTGACTGACATTTATTCTGCAATTCGTAAGGGAGAAATTACCATAAATTCTAGAAAATCCAAAGAAGACTATCGTCTCCAGATTTGAGATCAGATTTCTTTTCCGGCCGATTTATTCTGAAAAAAAGAACACATTCAGTGAATTTCTTTCAAAGAGAAACAGATGAAAAAGTTGACTAAAGAGGAGATTCTTCCACGAATTTTGTACGAAGATGCCGAACGGGTAGCTTTTAATAAACCTACATGAGTAGTGGCTCATGAGAGCAATAAACATTGGAAGGATTTATCAATGAATGATTATCTTGCTTGTTATACCAAAGAATATGAAAACTGAACTTTTAAGCCAGCATTTGGATATAGATTAGACAAGGATACTTCGTGAGTGCTTATTGCTGCGAAAACGTATGAAGCTTTACAGTATTTTAATCAGATTATTCGTGACCGTGAGATAAACAAAGAATATCTAACTATCGTAGTTTGAAAAACTCCTGAACATTTGATTATAGATAAACCTCTCGAAAAAAGCTATAATGCACATTTTGATCGTGCTCAGATGAATATAGCAAAATTCTGATGACAAGAATCAAAAACTGAAATATTCACAGTGAAAACGTTCTACCATCACGATTTAGGTCAGCTTTCTTTGCTTCGTGTAAAACTTTATACAGGTAGAATGCATCAAATTCGTGTGCATGTGGCTAGTGAATGATTCCCAGTAGTGGGGGATTTAATTTATTGAAATCCTGCAGTAAATAGGAAATGTAACAAAGTCTTGCATATTCAAAGACAATTATTACACTGCTATAGATATAGTTTTTCTGATAGAAATGAAAAACTGATTACTGTCAAAGCTCCATTACCAGAAGATTTTCAGTTGGTACTGGGTCCTCAGTTAAAGCAGATTTCTACTCTATTGGACAACCAATAATAAAAACTTTTACTTTTTACAAAAACAAACATGAAAACTTTTCTTTGGACTACATTATTTTGGATCGTAGCAGCTATTGCATGATTATTATGTTTAGGATTCGGAAATCTATGAACTCAAGTTCTAGATAATGAGTGGATAGCAAGAGTTATGCCAAAAAATCTTAAAGCTGAATCTTGCGATGCAGTATTAGAATCTGCATTAGAAAATATGGACCGGTGTGCTGCTGCAGAGGCAAATAATTGCAATTTGGCAGTAGAAGAAAATGAAACTGCTGCGACATCTTGAGATGTTTCTATTAAGGAATCATTGGAAAATATTGTAGCAAATCAGCAAATTATTTATAACTATCTCCAAGAATCTTTTGATTGAACAAATAAAGCAATCAGTAATTTATCTAGTAATAATTCACAAGATATCGAAGAAGAAATTATAGACCCAAAAGAACAACAAAGATTAGAACTTCAGGCTCAGATAGAGGCTTTACAAAACGAAATGAACAATTTATAATATTGTGTAATAATAAAAAATAGGAGTCAGAATTGGCTCCTTTTTTTGTACAATTTAAATTTTTAAACTTCCATTACTAGCTTCAAAAAGCTCTTTCTCAAAATCTGAAAATAATCATTGATTAATAGTCAGAATTTTTTTAGTTTTTTCATCACATATTTCTTCAACCAATTTTATATCATATTTTCCCATTAAATGAGCAACTAGAGAAGTTTGATTATATTCATGAACCAATTCAAATTCTTTTAAAATCTCTTTTTCAATGATATTACAATTCTGAACCGCATCTTTTGTGGCTTGAGTATAAGCCTGAATTAACCCTCAAACTCATAGTAAAGTTCATCCAAAATATCTCACCACAATAGCCAGAACATTCAAAAGTTTTTCTCATTCTAATACGTTCAAGATCGGTTTTCCCGCAGTATTTGTTGGTTCTCCGTCATCATTTGCCTTGGAAACTTTCGGATCAATTAATATATTTCCAAATAAATCTTCATGAACTTGAATTCATAATCTCCAAGCAGAGCAGTGATGCGTAGCTGAAAAATGCTGTTTCCTGATTCATTCCAGAATAATCTCAGCATTTTCTTTATCTTCACATGGAAAAAGATAAGTCAAAAATCTGGAACCTTTAATCTTTGGTATCTCATATTCAAATTTATTCTCAATTGTACGATAAGTTAGCTTAGGCATCCGTTAACTTCAATATAAATCTATTTTCTTCCAAAATCAGCAGGAATTTCTCACCGATTTTCAGTGTCTCGCTTCAAAATTTTATGTTTTATTTCATTCTCTTTTAACCAGCTTTCAGCTCACTTTATAGCTTCCAAAGTTCTTCAAAAATCTGAATTTTTATCCGCATTTATCTGAGTTTTACATTTTCACTGATTCACCCAAGATATAGCAATCTTAGAGTCACTGTAAATCACTCTATCATCATTTCATAAATATTTCAATCAATGTACTATAGCCAAAAATTCCCCAATATTATTCGTTCAAATTTTAAACTTCTCGTGAAAAATTTCATCTCATGTCTGTAAATCGATTCATCTATACTCCATTTCTCATGGATTTCCAGAACATGCTGCATCTACAGCAATACTTTCAGCAAAAAATGGAATTTCTTCATTTTTTACTTTATCTTTTTTCATTGCATTTTTAACTTCATAATATTTTTTCCATCACTCTTGTAATGCAGTTTTAGCATCTTCTTTATTAGAAAATCATTTATATTTTGCATCTGAAAAGCCATTCACACTTTCTTTGCAATCATTTCGTGAATCAAAAATTCAGATTTTTTTTCATTTTCGTACAACATAAAATTTATTTTCACTCTTTCACATTTTATAACAATTTTTTAAATCTGATTTGAATATAGAATTTATGGCTTTTTATTCAAGGAATAATTTGAGAAAATATATAATTTAAAATTATCGATAAAAGACAAGAAAAAATATAAGTAAAATTAAAAATTTCTCACAGATTTTTTGACTTTTTACAAAGTTTTGGTTATAATTACAATGAAATGTATTTTATCTATTTCATTACATTCATGAAAAATTTAGTTAATAGAGCTTTAAAATGATTATTTCTAGTTGCAATAGCAACGGTATTTTTAAGTATCTCAAATGGTGATAAAGTATTTGCTCAAACGGCAGGAAACAAAGTCCCTGATTATTATTATGCAAATTATAAATTCGTAGATGACTGGAATGCCATAAAAGAACGGTTTACTAAAAATATAGCAGCATATAGCATATGACAAGAGATTCCAACTACAGAATTTGTAAAGCTGTCTCAACATTTTCAAAAAGTTTTTCCTAATTTAACAAAAGATTTTGCATCTACATATGAGAAATGTACGATTCTAGCAAAAAATTTATCAGAGAGGTATAAGTACACAGATATGGAAGCATTAATGTGAAATACATGTTATAAATCATTAAAGATAGCAAGAGATAGAATTGATTCTTTATACACGGTAAAGCCTTCAGTATCGGTAAATCCAAGAGGATGAATGGCTCCATTAACAGTAACTTTTGATGCAAGAAACAGCTCGGACCCATCCCAAGAGACAATCCCCGCTAATAATTTTTTTTGGTATTATAGGGATGAGAAGTGAGTAGATAGACCAATATGAGAATGACAAGTCCTTAGCTATACATTTGAAGAAGCTGGGAAATTTATTGTGCATATGGTAGTTCGTAGTTCAAATGTAGATAATTGAGTGATGGATGGAGAAAGTAATTTGGTAATTAATGTAACACCTAAAGCTGCAGATATTGTAGTTTACGCTAACACAAGAAAAATGTCTAGTATATCACCACTAAAAATTTGAATTACAGAAGCAGAAAAATGAATAGTTTTTGATGGATCTTTAACTAAACCTAGGTGATGAAGGACAATTATGTCTCATAGATGGACAATAACAAATAATGCTGCATGATTTACTTATGATACTAGATATATAGAATGAGCACCTAGTTATATTAACGTTCCATTGAAATGAAATTGAACATTTAAGGTTACGCTTACAACATTAGATAATGAAAAGAATACAGTATCTGAAAGTTATTATTTATATACTTCAGACCCAGTAACAATTATTAAACAAAGCCCAGAGAATTGAACGACATCTTCCACATTTAATTTTGATGGAAGTGCTTCCTATTCAATAACAAATAGATTGAATACATATGTGTGGGAAGTTTTTGATAGTAATTGAGATTCAAATAACTGAAACAAAATAGCACCAATGATACAATGAAAAAAAATGACGTTAAACTGAAATCATGCACTAAGACCTGGTAATTATTTAGTTAGACTTACAGTTACAGATATGGCATGAAATCAGAATGTAGATACAAAGAACCTTTACGTAGAATCAACGAGGCCTACTCCACAATTTACAGCAACTCCGAGTATTAGATGGCAATATCCATCGGAATTTATCTTGGATGCTAGTAACACTATGGATATAGATGTTGATAATTGAGTAGATTCCTTGGAATATAACCGGTCATTCTTTCCAGATAGTGTAAAAATTATATCAACAGAAGATAACAATGAAAAAATTGGCGTTCAATTCAATGAAAAATGAAGATATATAATCAGACTTACAGTGACGGATCAATACTGAAAATTTTCAAGTGTCTCTAAATACATAGATATAAAATCTACACTAAGACCAGAAATCAAAATCATTCCATGACCGATTCATTTTTGAAAAACAGTACAGTTCCAGTCCTCAATTAATAGAAAAGTATGGGATTATGCATGGGATTTTTGAGATGGTACTCCGGCTATAAATAGTGAATGGGCGACAGAAACAGAGCATATATATAGTAAAAGATGAGTATACCCTGTAAGGTTGACAGTTACAGATAGTGAAAATAATGATTCTAATACTGTACTAGAAAGGGCATTTATATGAGAAATTGAGCAACCTATTGCTGCATATAGAGTAACAAATAGCAGATGATACTATATTCAGGCATCAGATAAATGTAGGATAGAAGATAAATACTGAAATTATACAGAAGAAGATGCTTTCCCTATAGATAGATTCGCAAAATTTTCGATAGATCCAAGAATCTCAGTAAATACAAAATGAACTACTCAATGATTAAAATATGTTTTTGAAAAAGAAGCAATGATATGACCAAATGAAGCAAAAACTGTAAATCAACTTACAGAATCATTTAGTGAGGTATGATGCCATTATGTAGATCTTACTATAAACGATTCTAGTGTATGAAAATGGGATAAGGTCAGAATTTGGTTTAATGTAAAGAATGCTCTTCCAACAATTAAAAATATTTCACTCAGTTTTCCTCAATATAGCGATACAACGAATCCAATTGGGTTTACAATGGATACAAATTCAAATAAATCAATTTTTGACTGTTCATGAACAAGCAATCTCACTATAAAAGTTACTGCAGTCGATCCAAAAGATTCAGATTGAAATGTATCTAGACTAAGATTTTATTACTATAATATAGAAGATCCAAGCAGAATTTTGGAATATAAAGAATCTTGGATAAGTGAACCTTATGTTTATTTTGTCATACCAAAGATTGCATGAGAATATAAATTTTGAGTTATGGTATATGATAATGATGGATGAATGATAAATAGTGAAGATTTTTTGGCAAGTAATCCATCAGTTTATTTCCCTGCTGCATGTGGGGAGATTGATGTACCAAATGTGACATTAATAGTTAGCAATACAAATATACAAGTATGAGATACTGTACAATATACTATAAAATCTAAGATAACATCGAATAACGAAGATTTTGAAGTAGATAGGACATTTTATTATGATTTTACTTGAGACTGAACACGAGATTTAGTTACAAAAAAAGACACAGCAACATACACATTTGAAGATGCATATGAAGAGGGTGTTAAACCTAGAGCAGCAGTAGAATATAGATGAAAGCTTTGACAGGCAGAATGAGCTATAATTGTGGTTAAAAATGGTATAAAACCAATTCTGTTGTATAATACGATATGAAATACGGTTATATTCAGAGATATGAGTATATGATTAATGCAACAAAGACAAATATGTTTTGAAAAAAAAGAGTGTGATGCATGAAATACGAAATTTAGGAGGACTCATGTTTATGCTGAAAATTTAGAAAATTTGACATGAGGAACTGTGACTCCAATTACTCAAAATGACAGTTTTTTATGGAAATATGATGAGAACTGAGATCATGAGGTTTCTATATATCTCAAAAATAAATATTGAATAGAAGTAAAAACGTGATTTGTGGTAAAAACATCGTCAAATTCAAATAATTGAAGAATAGCTCCATGAATAAATATGATAACAATACCAGAAACGACGAAAACGAATTCAGATTTAGAAATATTTTTAAGCAAGGCGATGAAAAATACATTATTGATATATATAAATAATGAAAGCGGAGAGCCTTGTTATGTAGATACAGATACAGCTATGGATTCAGATTGAGATGGAGAAACGAATAACGACATGGATATAGCATGTAATAAAATAGCAAAAATTGTTTATGAGCCAGATTATCAGGCGATATGAAGAGTATATTTCACAAATAACGGTCAATTAACATTTAAAAATTTTTATGTAACATTTGAGGGATATGTATTGGAACTAGATGAAGAGAAATTGGAAATATATAATGATATTACGACATTGGTAAATGGTATAGAAGATCTATCAGTAGAAAACACAGATTTAAAGAATGCACTAAACAAACTACGTAAAGATTTGAACAATAGACCAGCGGTAACATCATCGGTAATTGCTATAAAAGAAAAAATAGATGAATGATGAATAAAAATGGATACAAAGCAAAAAGACTTGCTTGATTCAGTACTGGCACGCCTTGAAAATGAAGATACGATTATAGCAGTATGAACGAGTAAATATGAGAAAAATAAACAGGAAATTTTAGCATTATTGACATGAAAAATCTTGTCAGATACAGAATTAGCATTTAAAACCTTTGATAACGAAATATCTTCATATTTACCAGAGAAAAGAGCAGAAGAGTTAGCAAAAATATGGGACGCTATAATAACAGATGGAAAAAAGAATAAATGGATAGAAAATGAAAGCGATTTTACTTTATATTTTTGTAATATTTATGAACATTTTGATATATCAATGTATACAGATAAATGTTCGTTAAATGGTTCAGCGATTATGTCAGAGATTTCATCTAATTACGATAAATGAAAGACAGAAAATATTTCATCATCAGAAAGTAAGTGATGATTGCCAACTTGGTTAAAAATAATATTGATAGTTTTGTTATGAGGATTATTAACTATGTGATGAATTATTGTATTTTTCTCAATAAAGGCAAGATTAAACAGAGAGTCAGAAGATGATGAATGATAGAATATAAGAGATTATACGGAATTTGACTAGGATTTTAAATTCTAGTCTTTTTCATAAAAAAAGATTTGATTTTTTGTTAAATATTATTACACACAAAGATAGAGCCTATTATATAGGCGTTTTATACTTTAATATTCTATATTAATGGGAATGGATTTGAACAAGGTTATGCTTATCTGAAGAGCAACAAATAACCTACAAGTTAAGACAATTGAAACAACATGAACTCCTGTTGTAAATTTTACTGTTGCAACAAACAGAAAGTACACTAACAAAGAGTGAAACACAATGGAAGATGCAGAATATCACAGATGTGTTGCATACTGAAAGGGTGCTGAAGTTTTGGGTAAATACCTTGTAAAAGGTAAAAGAATTTACGTAGAAGGTAGACTTAGAACTAGAAAGTGGCAAGACAGTGAAGGTGCTGATAAATTTTCTACAGAGATTATAGTAGATAGTTTCATATTCCTTGACTCAAAATGAGAAGGAGGAGAAGATGAAGGTTTTTCAGTAGAAGGTTGAGAAAATGCACCAGTAATGGATGAAGAAATGCCATTCTAGTATATCACATATATAATTCATAAGAAATAAGAAGCTGAGTGTAAATAACATTATTGTTTTTTTATCATTCAGCTTTTTAAATAATTTTATTTAGATAGAGTTATTAATTAATTTTCGCTTGTTTTTTAATAAAAATCAGCTATAACACAAATCAATAAATATTGTAAAATTTTTATATTAGCGGTTTTACTATGTCATTTTCTCGGAAAAAACAGTGAAGATTCTGGTCAGAAGTATTCGATTTGGTAGTATTTTTGCTCTTAGTTTTTTGAATAGTTCTTTTTATTAGACTTTTTATAGCTACTCCATATACTGTTATATGATCAAGTATGGTGCCAAATTTTTATCAAAAAGATCGAATTATAGTGGAGAAAATAACTCAACGTTTTGGAACATTTCATAGGTGAGATGTAATAGTATTTGTTGCACAATGAAAGACTTCTCCATATATAAAGAGAATTATATGATTGCCATGAGAAACTGTATTATTCCAGGATGGAGATGTATATATATGCTCAGATAACATACCATCAGGATCTACAGTAAAAGATTCTCAATGACAAAATTGTGAAATCTTACCTGAAACTTATTTATCTTCATGAGTAAAGACAAATGCGACTTGCTGAAAAAATGAATTTAAGGTAGAGTGATGATATTTTGTTATGTGAGACAATAGATGAAGGACAACAGACTCATTATGCTGTTTTTGAATTCAGTGTTATGAATGAGCTAATTATATAGTCAGAGATATTGATTTAATATGAAAAGTATGGATTAGATTATATCCAAACTTTACAAAATTCTAATGAATTGAAAGCAGGCAATTTAAAAGTCTGCTTTTTTTAATTCTTGAAATTACAGAAACTTTATATATATTAAAATCGGACTAAGTAGTGCGAAATCGGATATTGTATCAAATTTCCCACTCTGCTCCAGGGAGCCGGTATTACCTTTCATAGATTGGTACGAGCTACCCACTTTAACGACTTAGGGGGAGAGATCTATTCGGTTACGGCTACTTGGTTTTTTTTGTTAAAATCTTATGTCATGAAAAAAATAAATGAATCATTTATATGTATCAACTGTGGCCAGGAAATTCCATTAGCCTCTAAAACATGTAGAAATCATTGTCCGCATTGTTTTGCATCTTTACATGTAGATTGAGAAATTCCATGAGATAGATCATCCACATGTAAATGAGTAATGTACCCAGTAGAATATCAATTAAAAAATTCCGATTATAAAATACTTTTTGTTTGTTCAAGATGTGGGAAAAAACATTGGAATAAAAGAGCAGAAGACGATGAAATTACAAAATTACCAAATTTGATTAAGTTATACGAACAATATTTTCAAAATTAATCTTGATCCAAAATCCATAAAATTTTATCTAGTGCATCACTAGTAGTAGATCTATCAGCATTTTTACGGGCTTTTTCATAATCAAGCCACTCATTTTTTATTTGTTTTTTTACCAAATCTATTTTTTCCTTTGAATATGTTCACCGATTTGGAGATCAATTTACCCAATCTATAAATGAAGTATTCCATGTTTTACATGTTGATTCGGTGTAAGTTCACTTTAATTCTCACATTGTGCATAGACGAATTTGGGTCTCACAAGGAGCATCACTAAATCAGTTAGCATGCTTGAATGCTTGAACAAATTGTCAATGTTCAATCTTTTCTCATCGAGGAGTTGTGCAATTTCGGTGTGGTCTAGAGGTCTGATTTACTTCTAGATCTTCATCTCTAATATTATCTCCAGAATTAAAAGTTGAATAGGAATTTACAGGTTTATCAAGTACAAAAGATCATCATATTTCATTATCCTTAACTTTTACTGTTCCATTTCCATTTTGTATGGTATTTTTTCATTTAAATTCATCATTAGCTTTGGTATTCTTAGCTATTTGAGCTTCTCACCATTGCTCATAAGTATAATTTTCATTGATAGAACATCATTGTTGAGTATAGGTCCCAGATAATTTTCATTTCCAGCAGAATCTTCTCTCTATATTGCATATATCTGGAGCATTATCCATCTGTTTATATGCCAAAACGCTATCTCAATGGGCTATTTTATATCACCAAGGAGTCATACAATCAGCATAGTCGTCAATTATAGTAATTCCTTTATCGTTTGTATTATTGTTTCAAGAATGATTATTATATGCTAATGTATAATCATTATTTCAAAAATAAAGATCATTTCGAGGAATTAATGTGGGTAAAATCCATCATTCTTCAATAAAAGTAAAAGCTTTTGCGGTTAATCAACTTTTTTTATCGGAAGAACTGTTATTATTTTCTTCATTAGATGTTTGACTATCAGTGTTATAATTGTCTTCATCTATATCGTTTATATCAGTTTTTTCGATAATTAAAATAACACTATTATTATTTCAAGTTTTTTGTTTAACAGTATAGGTAGTCTCATTTTCAGTTTCCTTAATCTCTCAGAGATCGATTGATAAAGAATTATCATTCTTTTCGGAATTTATTCACAAATCAGACATGATATCATCAATAGAAACCTGATTGTTTTTTATTGAATCAGAATCTGTATTTTTATTCGATGCTTGGTTTACTTCATTAGAAAAACCAGATAAAGAAACTGATTTTGTATATTCTTCTCACTTTAAATCGCTAGGTATTTCATCATCAAATAGATAATCGAAGGTATCAGCTGCTCAATGAATATTGTCATTCATTTTATATTCATTTCATTCGTAATCATGAAAAATATATATCATTTTGGATTTTTCGCTTATATCGGTAGAGTAATCGAGCGAATTTCAATTATCTATATTGTTCGAAGGATCAATATTGACAGCAATTATACAACAACATGCCAATATTACTAAATCTATATAATATCTAAAATTACTTCAAATCAATTTCTTTTCTTTTGCTTTTTTACTTTTGAATTTATACATTCTTTACAAGAAAAGATAAAATATCCATAATAATTATATTCATAAATACAAAAAAATGCAAATTTTTGCATACTATTTGCCAAAATTTAATATGGTAATTTTAGTAACTATTCTAAAAATGTTTATAAAATGTTCTTATAATTTAGTTGTGTTGTCATTTTTTCGCTTTTTGATCTCATCGATATTCCCAGTTAAAAGTGCGCTAGGAACTTTAAATCACTTAACATTTTCAGGTCTAGTGTAATTAGGCTCTTCTAAATTATGCATATTTTCCTTTATTGAATAACTTTCGTTTTTTCGACTTTCAGACTCCTTAATTACTCAAGGAATTAATCTCGTAATAGATTCAATCATTGTCATGGTTGCCACTTCTCATCATAGGAGAATAAATTGTCAGAGTGAAATTTTTTGAAATTGTTCAGGATAATGTTTTTGCATATAGAGCTCTCGACGATAATCGATTCATTCATATCTTCAGCATACAAAAATTAAGTGCTCTTGCTTCGAGAAAGTATATGCATTTTTTTGGGTAAAAATTTCTTTAGCAGGAGATGGAAAAATAATTTTAAAGTCAGATTCATTTAGTTTGTTTGCTTTAATAACAGATTCTACAGCATCAATTATCGGTTCGGCTTTTATAAGCATTCACGCTCATCATCAGTATATTTCATCATCGATCTGTTGGTGTTTATCAGTGCAGAATTTCCTTGGATTGCAAAAATTTACAGTCAAAATTCATCTTTCTTGAGCTTTTTTGAGTAGAGATGTAGAAAAAAATGAGTCAAATATTTCTGGGAAAATTGATATAATATTTATTTTCATTAAAGATCTTTCAAAAAATATAAATCAAAATTATTTTAGGTTATTACGTCTTTCTGCTTCTAAAAATATCTTATACCAATATGTATAGTCAAAAGCTTTAAAAACAGCTTCCAAATATATAAAAACTAAAAGTCATACTGATATTAAAATCCATGCAATTACTTCAATAGCAGAATTATCGATTATATTAAACTGTATAGCCAAAAACATTAAAAAAACAGGGATTCAAATTACAACAATTGAATTTAAAAAGAATCTACATCTAATAATAGCTTGTCTAAAGAGTCATCTTAATGTTAATCAAAAATTTGCTATAGTAAGTTCCATGCTTTTTATTACTGCATCTCGTGCAGAATAATCTTTTAAAATTATGTAATAGTTTACATATGGCCAAAGTACAATCTTCCCCAAAACACATGTAATCCATATAATAAATACAGCTATAATTACAGGATTATTTAGGTATCAAAGCATCCAAAATCTTACAGCAAAAATGAATACTGATCGCATACTAAGTCACCACATGTTTACTCATCAAAATTCTGCCATAATTCACCATTTTTTCCATCACTTGACGAATGCTGTTGCTGTTCTCATGCTTGGATTATCAATACTATACAACAAAGCTTGTCTTCATATTGGTCAGAATATAGATAGTCACAAAATGAATATCGCTGCAATTAGTATTATGAGCCGTAATATATTAAACCTCTGAATTGCATTTACAAAATATAAAAGGGCGTTAGAAATATCCACTCAAGAGTTATATTTCATATTAACAATTCAGTTCACAAAATATATGATTCAATAAATCTGATAAAATGTATATGAATATGATGTCAAAAGAGCAAGCCTGATAATTCTAGGCCTGTCTATAAGTATCTTAACTGTTTCTTTGACTATTTGTTTTAGCATCTATTCATAAATTTTGTGATAAGCAAAATTGTTATTTTTCTTCTCAAACTCAATGGCATTTTTTATACTTTTTACCACTACCACATGGACATGGATCATTTGGTCTAACTTTTTTTCTAGTTGGTAATACTACTCATTCACTTTGAGAATTCTTTCCAATATCATCAGCATCGAAAACTTCTACTCAGTCTTCATCTTCAAATATCATTTGTCTAGGGTCCGTTTTTGCCTGAGAAATTGTTTGATTTCAAGCTTGGATAACTACTTTGCCATCTTTTTTGGAAATTTGAACTGGAACTTTTCATCAGAATTGTTTACTTGCTTGCTTTAATTTTTCCATAATCTCTGGATTATCTTGAACCATCTCAAATAATTGATTTTGCATTTCTTGTTGTTCAGCTACTGCACGATAGTCGATTCTCATCAATTTAGTTGTTGTATCTGTTTTGATATTTTGTTGTAGTAATTCAAATTTTTCAAATGACTCTTGCTTATAAACGATGAGCGGATCCATTTGAGCATATCCCATAAATCCAACCTTATCTTTCAAATATTGCATATCGTCGATGTGTGCTACTCGAAGTTTATCGATTACCTGCAAATTTACATCTCTCAAAATATTGAAAAGCAGATTCTGATCATATTTTTCTCGAGTTTCTGTGAAATATTCCACTAATCTACGGTCTAAACTATTAGCAAGAGTTTTAAAGTCAAGCTGTTCATATTCTTTTTTTTGAGTTTCATCAATTTCTAATCAGAATTCTTTGTTCAATACTAGTAATAAATCTCAAACACTCTGTCATGTAGCTTCTGCAGTAGAGATTTGAGTATTTAGAATCTCTTGAGAATCAAGCATGAATTGCTGTTTTGCTGTTTTTAACCATTCAGCTTTCTTTTCTTCGTCTTCATTTGCTTCGATAATACTATCTCTCGTGAAATAGATTCTTTTTCTTTGTTTGTCAATCACAGAATCGTAGTCAAATAAGTGTTTTCTGGTACTAAAATGCCAAGCTTCTATTTCTTTCTGAGATCTGGTAATTGCAGATGTAAACTGTTTCTGAGTCAATTCTAGTTCAGCTAAATCTTCCTTTGAAAGTAACATTCATGCCATAGCCTGGATTCTTTCTCATCACATTTTTCTCATCAAAGTATCATCCAAAGCTACAAAGAAAACTGACACTCCAGGATCTCATTGTCTACCAGCACGTCCGCGTAACTGATTATCGATTCTTCTAGATTCGTGCTTTTCAGTTCAGAGAATGAATAATCCGTAATGGAAATCCTTTTCAATGGTTTCTTTTGTTCATTCAGCAGATTCTATTGTAATCTTTGCGAAAATATCAGTTTGTTCTTTCTTCTTACCATTGATTTGAATATTGATTTTTACTCAATCCTTAGAAATGCTTGATTTCTCAGCTTTTACAACATCTTCATTTTCAAGTCAGAATTGATTCTTTAGTCATTCAATAGTTAATTCATATTCTTTTTTTGAATATATATTAGCTTTTACAGCAGTCTGATTTTTAATTTGTTTTGCACACCATTTAGCATAATTAGCTGCCATTTTTTCGTTCAATCAGTCTTCCAATTTGATGTCGGTTCCACGTCATGCCATATTTGTAGCAACTACAACTGATTGATATTTACCGGCGTTTGCTACGATGTGAGCTTCTTGTTCATGGAATTTAGCATTCAAAACATAGTGAGTAATTGCATCTTTTTCGAGGATACGAGAAACATATTCAGATGTAGCAATATCTGCAGTTCAGATTAGGATTGGTTGTCAGATTTCGTGGTAAAACTTGATGTAATCTTTCACGAATTTCCATTTAATTTGCTGGTTATAATAAACTTTATCATGTTTATCCACTCTGAGAATTGGTTTATTTGTAGGTACGATTACTACTTCGAGTTCGTAAATTTTTTGAAATTCTTCAGCTTCAGTAGCAGCAGTACCAGTCATACCAGCCAATTTTTTATATTGTTTGAAGAAATTCTGATAAGTAATTGTGGCCATAGTTTGAGATTCACGCTGAATTTGGACTCATTCTTTAGCTTCAATAGCTTGATGAAGTCATTCACTAAATCTTCTTCATGGCATAGTTCTACCAGTATGTTCGTCCACGATTAATACTTCACCATTTGAAACGATATAATCTACATCTCTGATATAAACAGCTTTTGCTCTTAAAGCATTTTCAATATGATGAATTTCCTCAAATCAGAAATCTTTATAGAGATTTTCTACATTCAATAGTTGTTCAAGTTTTGCGATTCATTTACCACTTAATGAAGCTGTTTTAGTCTTTTCATCGATATAATAATCTCCGTCTTCTTCTTGCTCTTTTGGTTCATCATTTATCAATTCGTTCAAAAGTCATTTACTTACTTTTTTCTTTCCACTACATGGAGTAAGCATATTTACGATATTTGCGTAATATGTATATTTCTCTGTAGGTTCTTCTCTGGCCTCTGAAATAATTAATGGAGTTCTAGCCTCATCAATCAAGATGGAATCTATTTCGTCGACAATGGCGAAATTCAAAGGTCTCCAAATCAGATTCCTTCTTTCCATAGTCTGAACTAGATTATCTCTCAAATAATCAAATCATAATTCTGAATTTTCTACATATGTGATATCTTTTGAATATTCTTCTCTTCTTTTTTGTAGCGGAGTTCATTTAACCACACTTCAAACAGTGAGTCAAAGCCATTGATATAAATATCCAATCCATTGAGCATCACGAGATGCAAGGTAATCATTTACTGTTA
>Ga0247608_10004366_pt1 | contig 15870 bp, 22 predicted proteins | sample 176DNAGHGlowgp2_FD_193490 | JGI IMG/M metagenome (GOLD analysis project Ga0247608, IMG submission 193490) | Sheep rumen microbial communities from Palmerston North, Manawatu-Wanganui, New Zealand - 1766 DNA GHGlow gp2 | ecosystem: Host-associated > Mammals > Digestive system > Stomach > Rumen ... | reverse complement strand
AGTTCTGCTCATAAAGCCATTGCCAGCCTTTAAAAACACCTATTGCCGGTAGCAGATAGGGTATAAAGAAAATAGATCTGAAGATAGTTCTCCCAAAAATATCCATGTTTAGAATAAGTGCTATCACCAGAGAATAGATAACCGAGCCGATAACTGCCAAAAATGCATACAAAAGCGTTGCCTTTACAGCACTTGCAAAATACACATCTTTTGTAAAAATCCTAATGTAATTATCCAGACCCACAAATTCAGGGGTGGACAAACCATTATAGCTAAACAAACTAAGTACAAACACTGCTATGGTAGGAAGATAACTTATAAAGGTGATTCCAAGGAATGCCGGAATCAGGCACAAATAGGCACATCTTTCCTCTTTTCTATTATATTTGGACTGAGAAGTACGTATTTTTCTTTTGCTGGATGCTCTTTTCATACTCTTCGCCTCGCTTGTACTATATATCCCCGCAACTTCCATTGTATAATCTCTCTCCCCTGATATCAACGCCGGCGAAGGCAGTTATACTGCACTTTTGACCATGTTTCAAAGGCTATAATAAACTGTCTTCGCACGGCAATGTATTAATTGTTAATTATTTGTGCTGAAAATATCATTTAGCTCATCATAATACTCATCGATAGCTTCTTTCATTGTCTGATCACCAGACCAAACAGCCGAGAATGCTGAATCAAGAGTTGCATTAAACTCGTCTGTTGCATTGATGTAATACCATGCTGTTGACTGAGAATTATCTCTTGCGTAGTCTACTACTGCACTCTTGTACATATCATGGTCAGGATAATTAGGGTTATCAATCCACTTATTTGTAAATTCATCATCTGTGTACCACTTATCAAGAATAGGCATCCATGTTCCTGCTTCAATAAGTGACCAGCTGTTTTCTTCCTGGTAGTACCACTTGAGCCATGTCATAGCTTCTTCAGGGTGCTTGGATGTAGCAAATACCACGTTTGGTCCACCAGTACAAATTGTAACCTTCTCCTTCATGTAAGGAAGAACGCCTACGCCATATTTAAAATCTGCAGATGGTCCAAGGAAGGTTCCAACATTCCAGGTTCCATCTGTAGCCATAACAACCTTCTTGGAACCAAGTGAGGATTCAAGCGCGTTAGCTGCGCTTGTTACAGGAGGTGCACAGTGATAAACATCTGAAAGGTCTGCAATTTTCTGCAGTGCTTCTACTGTTGCATCGTCATTGATAGTACATTCTTTGCCGTCAGCACTATAGTATCCGCCACCATTACTCTTTGCCCATACTTCAAGCTGCCATGGAAGAGTGTTAACTGTGCAGCCATAAACATCAACGTTTGCTGGATCAAAGTCTGGACTTAATGCGTTATTACCGTTGATATCAACTGTGAGAGTCTGAGCTATCTTAACAAATGTATCCCAGTCCCATGCACTGTCTGCACTTGCAGGAGGTGTAAAATCAGCAACATTTAATCCCTGTTTGGAACAGATTTCTTCCAAAAGATCTATGTTGTACCAAAGGTTAAGTACCTCATTGGCTGCTGAATAAGCCACAGGTGTTCCCTGATATTTAAAGGTTATGGAATCAAGAGGTTTGGAATCACCTTCATCGTACATTGAGCTGATGTCTGCAAGTAATCCATTCTCTGCAAATTTTAATACTCCAGCTTCACTCATGATGGCTGTATCAGGAAGTTCTCCTGCTGTAGCCATTGCGTTTAACTTGGTTACATAGGTATCATGGTCAATCTTGATTACTTCTACTTCAATTTCATCCTGGGACTGATTGAACTTATCAGCTACCGCCTGAGTTGCAGCAGTCTCTGTCTCATTGCCCCACTGAGCATAGGTAATATGTACCTTTTCTCCAGTGCTCTCACTAGTTGAAGCAGGTGTCTCTGTCTCTGTTTTAGGTGTCTCTACTGCGTTCTGCGTTGCGTCCTGCGCTTCCCCCTGTGCGCTTTGAGAACTGGCACCACAACCTGTTACCAACATTGCCGTAGTAGTAACAACAGTTAATGCCATGCTCAACAATCTTTTCTTTTGCATACTTGAAATATCCTCCTTTAGAAAATTATTTTTCAGCAGTAATGTTCTATCTTTAGATAGAAATATTCTGCCAGACTTCCATCTCTCCAATACCTCTGTTGTTCCAAAAAGCATAGGGAACCGCTCTGATCTTCACAGGCTTCTTAGTAAATCTTGCCTCTCCGTAAAGGCTGCCATCTTCAATACCAACACTCTTAACCCTGTAGCCCTCATACTCTATCGCCGGTACTTCTCCCGGGAATTCTTCATAAGCTTTGCCCTTTAGCAGATTAGCATCAGTGTCCACGTAAATATCAGATAAGTTCTGTCCATTGTCCGCCTCCTCCAGGCAATAGACCATAGGTCCATACATTACAGCAACCTTACCTGCATCAGCCCTGACATTGTGGTCTGCTGCCACAAATCTTGGATGAACCCCCATATTAAGCTCAATCCTGTGTTTACCACCCTTAAGAGCAATTACTGCATAATTATTGTCAGCTATATAGGAAAGCTTTTCACCATCAAGGGCTATCTCCATTTCTTTGGCATAGGCCGGAACTCTTATCCTGATATCTGTAGCCTGCAGAGTAGAAATCCTGATATCTACTGTTCCATCTGTCAAAAGAGCTGACTTAAGCTCCACAAATATTTCCTGACCGGAATTATCCACCGAAATGGTTGATGATATGAACTGATTAATGTAGATTCCCTTTTCATCACAAGCATATAAATACTGAGAAAGAGAAGCCAGCGTTCTCGCAAGATTAGGAGGACAGCAGGCAACACTAAACCATTTCTGCCTGACAGGTTTAACGTGATCCATATAGGTATTCTCAGTACAAAACTGCGGAATCATCTCTAATGGATTTACGTAAAAATATCTGTCTCCTTCCAGATTCATAGCTGCCAGAATAGTGTTGTACAATACTCTTTCAACTGTATCATAATAGCTTGCATTTTTCTTTAGGGCAGCCATCCTCTGTCCAAACATCATCATTCCCACAGAAGCACAAGTCTCACAATAATTTGTGCTGTTAGGCAGGTCGTAATCTGTGGTAAAGCACTCCAAAAATCCGCTGCTGCCAATTCCTCCTGTGATATACATTCTCTTGCCTACCATGTTATCCCACAGTCTGTCACAGGCTTTTTCCATTTCTTTATCCTGCTGCCATTTTGCCAGGTCTGCCATAGCACTGTACAGGTACATTGCCCTTACAGCATGACCTTCAGCCTCAGTTTGTTCTACTGGAGGTTTCTCTGCCTGTGCATACTTCATAGAATAGTTTCTAAACTCAGGAAAGAACTCAGGGCCTTTTCTGCCATCAATCTCATTCTGCAAATAATTAGGTGCAGTTCCCCTCTGTCTGACAAAATAATCAGCCTGCTTTAAGTACTTGTCATCCCTGGTCCACCTATAAAGCTTGATCAAAGCCAACTCAATTTCTTCATGCCCTGGAACTCCAGGAATCTGTCCTTTCTTTGTTCCAAATACCCTGCAAATAAGGTCAGCATTCCTCATTGCAATTTGAAGAAATTTCTCCTTACCAGTGGCCAGTGCATAAGCAACTGCTGCCTCAATCATATGTCCTGAGGTATATAATTCGTGTCCCTCAACCAGGTTTGTCCATTTCTTTTCCGGAGCTGTTATCTGAAAGTAAGTATTTAAATATCCGTCTTTTTCCTGAGCCTTTTCCAAAATATCAATCACCTGATCAATTTTACCTTCAAACTGAGTCCCGCTACCTATTGCAATGCAATAAGCAGCTGACTCTATCCACTTATATAGATCAGTATCAAGAAAAACTACTCCTTGCCGTTCTCCCTCTTGTAGTCCGGCAGCTATACGGAAGTTTTTGATACATCCCGTAGGATCAGTTCCTTCCAGTTCATCATTTAGAGCTTTCCACTGATGAACCAGCATGACTTCACTTACTTTATTGATATAATGCCCAAATAAAGGATCAGTGACTTTTACCTGCTGAAGTTTCAATGGCCTTATTTCTTTTTCCATACCCAATGCCCCTTCATATTTTTTCCTCCTTCTAGCTGTATACAAAGTTAACGTTTTCCCTTTTTCATATATAAAGCTGTAGTCCTCGCTACAACTCATGATATTCTTTTAACCCATCTCCCAATTTCATTTTAGGTAATCGTTTACCTTAATTTGGATTTTATATTGTTGCATTATATATGTAAATAGCAATTTTCAATAATATTGCGAGCAATTTTTTGGTTGTTTTTTATTAAGAAAACGTTTACCATTATCTTGTAATTAGTATTTTGGAAGTGAGGACGAACTGTGTCTAATATGAAGGACATCGCCAAAAAAGCCCAGGTATCTGTCGCAACAGTATCCAAGGTTTTAAATGGCACCGGAAATATAAGTGAAGAGACCACCAGAAAAATTCTGGAAATTGCTGAGGAACTTAATTATCATCCCAACCTCTATGCCAGAAATCTAAAAACTGGCTCCAGCAGGACAATTGGAATCCTTGCAGAGGACCTTACCGTATTCAACACTCCTCCAGTAATAGACGGCATCGGAGCCTGTTGTGAAGAGAAGGGTTATCGTTATCTCTTGGAAAATCTTCGCATAAACACTCTTGGTATTGATCCTGACAATGACAAGGATAGATACTCAGAAATCAAAAACAATGCAGTTTCACACATGAGTTCCATGCAGGTTGATGGAATTATTTATCTTGGCTGCCATTCTCACAGAGTAGTACCAAGCATATTTGAAAACAATATTCCTTTCGTATGCGCTTACTGCATTTCTCCATCCCTTGCGATTCCTTCTGTTTTGTATGATGATCAGCACGCCGCCTATGAAGCAGTTTCTCTTCTGATCAAAAAAGGGCACAAAAAAATAGCCACCATAACTGGCAAAGTAAACAGTGTTCACACCAGATGGCGACTAACAGGTTATCAGGAATCCTTATATGATCACAACATACCATATAATCCGGGATATGTAATCAACGGAGACTGGTCAAGAGACAGTGGCTACAGTGCCACCAAGAAACTTATCAAGCAGCATGTGACTGCTATTTTTTCCCACAACGATGAAATGGCCATGGGCGTAATAGATGCCTGCAATGATGCTGGGATTCAGGTTGGCAAGGATATTGCACTTATTGGCTTTGATAACAGGGAATTATCAACAGTGTGTCGTCCAACACTCACAACTGTTGAGCCTCCACTTTTTGATATCGGCTACAAATCAGCCGAAGGCCTGATTTCAAAAATTGAACATAAAGAAGACATTCTGCAAGGCGAAGTGCGACTTCCTTGCAGGATAATAGAAAGAGATTCTACCTGATTGGTATCTGGTTGCAGGCACATAAAACATAGTTAAAGAAATATGCCCGGTGACAAATGAGTCTCCCGAGCATATGGCATACGTTCTATTTCTTTTTGTTTCCTGTTGAAACTAATGATAATGGAGTTTTATCATCTTGGCTAATACGTGATGGTTATTGCCTGCGATAAGCTAAGACTATAACCAAAACTTATTTCTCTGTAAGTTTTACCAATAAAACTTATGGATGGCAGTGTCCGCATGAAGAATATCCCTGAGCGATGATATCATCACGGCTTGAGGACGATGTTGCATAGTTTTCAGCTTTAATCTTCTTAACATCCTTACATGAAGGATACTGTCAATAACTGCTTCTTAATAAAATGCTTCATCTCTTGTCCCTCCTGGTGTTTTTATGGGTTACATCTTTTGCAAGGAACGTAACCCTGATTTATAAGGTCATCCCTTGAGCCTTCATAATAAAGTTTGTTCTTTTCTTTCATGTCACTTACACTGCTGCATGATGGATAATGGAACTTCTTAGTGTTTTTATTGGCAATATAGCTTGCACTCTGGACTTGCTGATCTGGTTGTTCCACCTCTGATTCTACAACTGCCTCAGTTTGAGATGTCGAGCTTCTTGTGGTTTCCTGCCCAGAACCATTTGAAGTTATGTTAAAACCTTCATCAAGCTGATTGCTGCCATCTGCATAATTGATCAGGACTCCGGGCTGAACATTGTAGCAGAATACATTAAAGCTTACTCCCTTTCCACCATCTACAACAGAATAGGCTTCCATCTTCACACCATCGCACAGAAGATTATTACCCGAGAAGATCGGTGTAACACGATACATCACATGATTTCCGGTTGATTCTACGTAACCGGCAACCCTGTTCTCATAGGGTAGCATCCCCTCGATATTGAAATACCTTGTTCCGGTTATGAGATTCTTTTCATTAGCGTTCTCACCGGTCAGCTGATAACCAATGAGATGGCATCTGTTATAAAGGTATGGTGGTTCAGAATTTACAATTCCCGGGTATTTGTTTTGGTTCCAGCCCGTGGGCTTCACAGAACCGATTGAGCCACGTTCTTCTGTTGGCATTATATCCTTGCCAACACAGGCTATTGCTGTTGTGCATCGTCCAAGAGAGTCAAAGTCTCCATATCTCTCATATGAAGCTGTCGTAATTTCATCAGCTGTAAACTCTGGTACATTATTGTTTATGGCCACTGAAGCGTTTCCTGAAAAAGAGGCAGCTGACTCCGCTGCTTCTACCTGAATCGCTGACAAATTGAAGGAGAAAACTGTGCATATCAGCAATTCAAAAGCAATTATCAGTGCCTGTGCACTTGTACCTGTTCTCCTTTCCCGCATCATTCTTTCCTCTTAAAAACAAAAACACCGCAAAGCTGCGGTGTGTAGTTGCAGCTGGCTGACTCATTAAGTCCCTATAGCTTTGTGTCGCCGGATCACTCCGGTTTTACCAAAGTATTTCACTACAAACATTGTAGTGCCCATGTTAAATTCAATCAATCAAATTTCTATTAACAAACCATTAAAAATATGTCTTTCATCGCTTGTCTCCTTGTTCGATAATACTGGAATTATTCCCACGGTCTCTCAGGATTTCCCTCCTCAGAAGGATCCTTATATTCATACCTCTGTGGATCTTTGCCTATGTTTCTGAAATATTCCTTTATATCTTTTTCATGGCCGATATCGTTAGGCTCATAAAATGTCATATTCTTTATCGCGTCTGGGAGATACTGCTGCTCCACCCAATGATTGGGATAATTGTGAGCATATTTATATCCAACGCCTCTTCCAAGTTTTGCAGCCCCTTTATATGAGGAGTCCTGAAGATACGGAGGGATCGGGAGATTTCCGGTTTCTCTTACTGTCTGCAATACCTTCTCAATTCCGAGATAAGCTGCATTGGACTTAGGAGCAGAAGCGATGTAAGTTGCTGCCTGGGCAAGTATTATTCTTCCTTCAGGCATCCCGACACGCTCAACTGCTACAGCTGCGGATGCTGCAACACATATGGCCATGGGATCCGCATTTCCAACTTCTTCAGATGCTGCAACCAGCATTCTCCTGGCTATGTACTTAACATCCTCTCCTGCAGCAAGCATGCGTCCAAGATAGTAAAGTGCTGCATCAGGATCCGACCCACACATGGATTCTATGAATGCTGCTATGGTGTCATAGTGATTATCACCGGTCTTATCATAGCGGATTGCTTTCTTCTGGATGCATTCCTCTGCTACCGCAAGATCTACATGGATCTTTGCATCTGCTGAAGGCTTTGTGGTGAGCACTGCCAGCTCTATTGCATTGAGCGCCGCTCTGGCATCGCCATCTGCTATGTCTGCAAGGAAATCTGCCGCTTCATCCGTTATCTCTGCGTTATACTGCTTTACACCCCTGTCTGACTCAAAAGCTCTTTTTATGAGAGTCAGAATGTTTTCTTTAGACAGAGGCTTTAGTTCAAATATCCTTGACCTTGATATAAGCGCCCCGTTCACTTCAAAGTATGGATTCTCAGTAGTAGCACCAATCAGTATCAGTGTGCCATCTTCAACGTATGGAAGCAGATAATCCTGTTGAGCTTTATTAAATCTGTGTATCTCGTCGATGAAAAGGATTGTCTTTCTTCCGTATCCACCAAGGTTATTCTTGGCAGTCTCAACTACAGACTCCATATCTTTTTTACCGGCTATCGTAGCATTGACCTGATGGAAGTCTGCCGAGGTAGTATTGGCAATCACTTTTGCAAGTGTTGTCTTTCCTACCCCGGGAGGTCCATACAGGATTATTGAGCTCAGTCTGTCTGCCTTGATAGCACGATAAAGCAGCTTATCTTCGCCGATAATATCTTCCTGCCCCACAACTTCATCAAGTGTCTGTGGGCGCATTCTTGCAGCTAAAGGCGCTTCTTTTTCTTTTCTACCATCTGCCATGTATTCAAAGAGATCCATATCAGCATATGCTCCTTTGTCCAATTTCACTCTCTAAATTATATCATTCCTATTAAAAAGGGGCTAAGAAAATAGTATCCTATCTCTTAGCCCCGATTAGCTCTTGCCAGATGCCTCTCTAAGTTCCTCTGCCTTTACTGCAGCTTCAATGTCTGTGCAAAGGCTTGATCTTTTAATATCATCAGCGTTGATATAAACTCCAACAGTCTTTGCCATTCCAGTAATTGTGGACTTACCGCTTCCATTTGGGCCAGCAAACACCATTACTTCAGGAAGTACTACCTTTTCCTGCTCAGACATACTCTTTCCTCCCATCCGGATACAGTATATAAGCTTTTTTTAATTCAGCATCATATCCCGAAGTAGGAAGACCTTTTATCTTTCTAATTTCCTCATCTATGCGGACGGCTTCCTTAAACCTCTCAGTAAGCTCATCATCTGAAATTCCACATGTATAGTCTAATTCATTCTTATCCTTAATTGTTCCCATATGCATATCACCTCGCATACCATACAACATCTTCAAGGATATTATACATGAACAACAAGATTTTCAGAATACTCTCTGATGAGTTTTTCAACATTGGATGGCACCAACAAAGCAATAATATCAGAGGCATCTTTATTGTTCCCGATCGCCTTAAATCCAGCCCAGGCATGATAATTCCCCTTGCTTCACACACCAGCGGATCTGAAAAATCTGCCTGAATGTCATACTTAAAACACACAAGATCACCGTTGTGATTTGTGCGTATAGCCATTTCATTCAATTTCTGTTCCCAGTTATCGGGATTATTCTTTATATATTCCAGTATTTTTGATTTCATTTCAGATTATCTTCAAGCAATGCCTCTATTAAAGAATTCATAATAATAACTAATTCGACGAAAGGAGTCATCTCTTTTAAAACTGTACCTTGCTTCTCTGTCACCAGCTAGTAATTCATCTACTGGTACACCAAGAAGATCACTCAGTCCATATATGTTATCCAATGTTGGGAGGCTTTTTCCCTCTAACCAATGATATATACTCTGAACACTTGAGAAATTAAAATACTCCCTAATGTCTTTTGCGGTTATCCCCTTTTCTTCCATCATGCTTTTAATCAGTTTTCCGGTCTTGAATCTGTCAATCTGGCTTGTCATCCTTTTTCTCCGTTTCTTTACTTTTCCCCAAAAACTCATCTATTTCTATGGTGTGTTCTTTTGATAAGTCAACCTTTCCAAAAAGACGCTCATACAATTCAAACGCCATAACAACTATATATCCATTTTCGGTTCTGACTTTTACAGGGTTCCCGAATCTCCTGCAAAAATCGTCTGAATCCAGATTCCCCATCAGCTCTTCTGGAGTTATTTCAATCATTTCCATGTTCTTGTCTCCACTTCGCTAAAATATCCTTCCTTCTTGCACTCTTCCACCCAAGCTTTAAATTCATCAGGTTTGTTCACTGTCCATTCCACAAACTTCTTAAGCCCCTCTTCAATGGTAAGTCCATGTTCTGAAAACGCATCCTTAAGTCTGTAATATTTCTCAGTTGGCAGTGTCACCTTCATAAAACCATCTCCAAAAGACACGTCTATATCCAAAGCCTGCCCTGTCCTTATCATGTCTTCTATATCCATATTCATACGACGCTTTTTATCCAGAGCTATCCATTCATCAAGAGAAAGCGGAACATAATCAGAAAACTTACAAAAGCAGTTGATCATATTGCAGGGGATATTATGATACTCTTTATCCTTTTCAAAGCGCTTATAATCTCTTGTTCGCAGTATAAAATCATTAACAAGATATTCATCAAAAGTATTATGTACATGCCCATATAGCATATAAGTCTTAGGGTTATCAGCCTCATCTTTTCTATATTGCCCGTTATAACAAAAGATAGGATAGTGTGACAGAATCACCTTCCTATTGTTATCATTCAGCTCTTTGTAGTATTCTATCCACTTAAACCATTCCGGCTCAAATTCCTTCAATTCCTGCGCCTGTCATGTTGAATTCGGGAATAATCAGTTCATTATTCTCTATCCTCAACTCTGTATATATCTCATCAGAATCATACGATATTTGGTAAAAAATCCCATTTCCCACAATGAATTCTTCGTAACTTGGTCTCCCATCCTTTATACTGGTATATCCTTGCAGCTCCAATTTATTATCTGAAAGAAGTTTAACATCTATATTGTCCAGATTATTGGACTTTTCACATTCATCCAAGTAATACTTTAAAGCCGCAGTATCCTTTTGTAGATTATCAAAAGCTTTTCTTATCTCATTAGGAAACTCCACCTCATTTATGTATTCTGAGATAGAATTATACCCCGCCATTTTTGCATTATGTTCAAAAAGCTCTCCTCCAAACAAAAACTTAAGAGGATAAATACTTTTCTGTATTTCTGTTTCAAACCTAAGCGTATCAACTTTGGTTATCTCCAGGTGCTGCATACGTTCAAACAGCTCATCGTCTTCCAAAAGCAACGCATTAAAGTCGGTTTCTAACACGAGGGGTGGCATATAATCAAGGTTGCATATTATATTTCTGTAGTTTTCAACAAACAATCCCTCATCATATTCCATAAGCCCTGCTATATCAGAGGCCAGCAAATATACCTTATTTTCATGAAAAACTCTTGTCTGCAATAATTTAAATTTTTCCATTGTCTTTTGAACCAATATGCCTCCTAACTACTTTTCCATAGCGAATCTGGATCAACATCTTCGGCAATTAACTCCTGCTCTTTGTCAGCTTCATTGAATGTTGTAAGCTCTATCACAGAAATATCATATCTATGCCGCTGCTTAATAATAGCTCTGATTTCCTTCTCCTCAAGCGATTCTATAAGCCTATCAGAATCCATCAAATCTATAACAACTTTCCTACATTCTTTGTCCAATTCATATAATTTTCACGCATTCTCCTCAAAAGAGCTTACAGCACAGCCATGAGGTATCCAGGCTTTCAAGTGAACATCTGGTATAACAAGTACTTTTCCCATACAACTTCTCCTAAAACTCTGAAAATGCTCAGCATTAGCTTTTCAAGAATTTAATCTCCGTTCCAAACTCCATCAGGTCTCAACTCTGCAAAAGCCAATAGCTGGTACAATGGTTTAATTGCATTAGCTGCGGTGTCAGTCCAATAATCATCACTTGGTCCCTCATTTACCAGAATTTCAACCGTCTCCGTTGTATAATCAATATCACCAAGTTTTTCCAAAAGAGTAACTTTATCTATTTCTTTTCCATCCTTGTCCTTAAAAACTTTTTCAGTTCTCTTTGTCGTTATCCACTCTCCATCACATTTATACTTTGTTTCAATTCTTTCGGCCATGACTTTCAGCATAGGGATTGTCTCGGCACCTGTTTTTCCATAAATGCCTCTAATTCCAAGATTAGCGTGTCCATCATCGGAATCTTCGCCATAAAACCGCTCATCACCCTCTGCTGCTTCATAATAATAATGGCTATAGTTATAAGTGATATTCAGCCATGCATCAGTTATGGCAGCCGGTGTGAATTGACCAGTTTTTTCATCATAGTCTGCTCTATATGTTCCGCCTGTCATAACATGTTTTATTGGTAACTGTATTGTTTCTCCAGATACTTTTTCTTTTAAATATATATCGTAGCTCAAAGCGATTTCCTTTCTGAATCCGACTTTCACGGCAAGGCCCAGAAGCTGGACCCTATCTGATTTTCGCATCACCTCCTGATTATCGTGTCGGCACACAATTAAATGATATCCAAAAAAACATCGACTGTCATTGAACTTGTCGTTCAATAAACCTGTGGTTAAAAAAGGACCTTTGGCAATCTGCCTCAGGTCCTTGTTCATTCAAATTCACATATAAAAAACTTCGCCTTCACTCGGGAAGATGATATTCTCCAATTCTTCTCTAATATATGAGGCTATAAAAAAGCCTTGATGTATTTTTTCCACCTATCAGTACAGGTGCTACAACGATATCGACATAATCAAAAAGCTTAATACTTGTTTTGTTGTTCCTTGTATTCCTGTAGCGCTACATGCTCCCTTCGATAAAGCCCATAGTCAGCAATATCTGTTGCATGATACTTTTCATATTCGCCAAATATAGCTATTGCCTTATCAAGCGGCACCCACTCAACGGTATAGCCTGCACGCTCCTCCGCTTCCGTGAGATGCTGCACGCCAGTATCTTCAATCAGTTCACATATAAAATAATGATTAATGTGATTCCAGTCACAAAAAAGCTCGTCTATGTCCAAGAAATTGCTCACAGCACTCACAACCATACCGGTCTCTTCAAGCAGTTCCCTTTCGCAGCACTCTTTATAACTCTCTCCTTCTTCCACTCCGCCTCCGGGAATAATGTATTTATTCTCCTTTGTCTCATAGCTAAGTAAGACCTTATCATCTTTAACTACTATTCCTCTACAAGCATGACGAAGATGTTTAAAATGCCCCAAATAATCATCATTTAACAGTCGTATTGTTTTCATTCATCCAATTTCCTTGTTTTCATATTTTCTTCAAGTAAAAATACTTACTAAGCTTCGGATCCCTGTCCTCACGGACAAATTCAAGTTCATATCCCAGCTTTTTATAAAACTCCGGTGCCTGAAATCCAAAAGTTGTAAGCGCTATTTTCTCATATCCCTTTCCTTTGAATGTATCCTCGACAGCATAAACCAGTTTACTGCCCACTCCATCTCTTCTATATTCTTTTCCAACAATTAGGTCTCCGATATGTACCTCATTGTAATAAGCACGACCCGTGATAACCCCAGCTATCTTACCATCATCCACTGCTGCAAAGCAGAACTCTTCAAAGTTAAGTGCAACATCACAATCGGTAGCATAATTTGTAAACTCTACATTTATGAACTCGCTCGTTCTTTCATTCTCTGTGACTCGCTTGATTTCCACCACTTTATTCTCCCTTAATCTGATAAGCAATAGATTAAAATTGCCTGCTGCACTTTTAATAAACTCTGTTTAAACTCATATCCCACAAAGTAATCAGAATCAATTACATCTTCTGTTAAGGCAAAGCTCCGCTCCGGATCTAAATTCTTTATCCTTACTCTCACCGTTCTTATTAGTAACAACTCCATTTACGATTTCGCATGGAATCCTTGGTGTAGGAAGTCCACCGGCAACCTCTGGGCATACCGGAATCACTTCATACCCTTTGATGTACTCAGCAACTTTCTCACTATAGTTGTTACCACCGTTGTACTTACAGTTCTGCCCTAAGAGGCAGGCGCTCACCATGATCTTCATACTATCTTAATTCCATCTCATCATTCATTTTTACAAAGCCATACTTCTCATAAAGAGGTTTTCCCATGTCAGTAGCCTCCAGCGATATAGCTGTAATACCTCTGTTCTTAGCATCCTGTACAAGAAGATCTAACGTCTTATAAATTCCATAGCTCCCCTTCCTCCAAAGCTTTTTCGTAATCATCTTTTATCAAGATGATCCGATCCCCGGCATCACTAAAAGCATCTATAAACCATTTGTTACACTGCTTAAGACCTTCGATTGAACAGTCTGCCTCCACGATCCTGGACTCCACTTCAGATTCATACCTGATGATATTATCGAAATGATCTTCTATATAATCCTCGGTCATTGCCAGACAAATAAACCTTATGTTCTGGAGATATTCCTTGGTAAAATCAGTTTTCCATTCAGGCGGAACATAGCATCCTTCTACAATCAGATTCTGTTTATTTTCAATAGCAGTTTTGATCATTTCACAAACTATAGGCCAAAGATAATCCGTTAGCTCTTCATCATCTTCTGGAGTCAGATTAGTATTTCCGCTTCTAATCAGCCCCATCTTGAGATGGTCTATTGAGAGGTATGGGTATTTGTATTTTTCAAGTAGTCTCTGTGCCAGTATGGTTTTCCCTGTATGAGACGCTCCTGTAATAAGTATTATCATAATGTCCTCGCCAACTGTCTGTAGTTATTCAATCTATCTTCATACATTCTGTCCTTCGCTGTCTATTTTTTCTAGCGTATCGTCAAGAATAGCTTTTCTAAGATCTGTGAGCCACTCGGAAAAAGCAACAGTATCAAATGCATATGTCTTATTAAGCTCATACTCGTTCTCGGACCAGGTATCAATTGGAGACTCGTTGTGCTGGATCAAAGCCTCAAGCTTATCCAATGACTTATAAAGCTTAGCCTCCTTTGTTTCCTGGGCATCCATTTCTTTATAAAGAGCTGCTATATCATCTGCAAGCTCCTTTGGAAAAGACTTAACCCACTGGTTCAAAAGAGAATCTTCAATTTCCCTGTCAGAATCAGTCTTGATGAATGTAGGAATATCGCCTGTAAAGCATTCGCCCAAATCATGGATAAGGCACATATCCACAACCTTATCAATATCAAGATCCTTAAACTCATGCTTAAGAAGAAATGCCATGAGCGAAATACGCCAGCTGTGCTCTGCAACGCTCTCCGTTCTTCTCTTGGTTGTAGTACAGTGGCGAGGCGTATCCTTCAGCCTCTCAGCAACATGCAAAATCTCCAAATATTCCCTCGGGTTCATATCAACTCCTCCTGCTAAATCTTCCTCTTCTCTTATATCTTGCTCATAACCTCTTTCTGATTTCTTCCAATTCCTCAATGCTGAATTCAATAGGCGTTGCATTATCAACCTCAATCGTGTGAGACTGTTCAAAAGGAATATCCGTCGTTCCCTGCACTTTTCTCTGAATATTCCAATCTGTTTGTCCGTGTCTTGCAAAATAAATCTTCATGTTACTTTAATTCCATCTCGTCATTCATTTTCGCGAATCCATCCAGTATACATCTGTAATTCATTCATTGCTTTTCCCGATACTCCTTGTTTATAAACAATTTAGCACTTTCAGATGTCGTGAATCTTTTATACTTAGAACCATATGCAGAAAGGTATCCAATAATCTCTTCCCTATCTTTTTCATATTCAAACACCCACTTTATGCAGTAATACAGGAACTTAAACGTAGGTTTTGAATTGTATTTCTCTTTTCCTGCTCTCTGTCTGATCCAGCGCCTTATTGTTCTTACTAATCTTTTATAGATTGGTATATCCAACAGGATGATGTAATCACATTTCTCAAAACTCTCGCGTAACAGTTTCCTTGGAGAACCTTCAACAATCCAGTCATCACTGTTTATGATTTCTTGAAAAAGCTGGTCTCGCTCTTTGTCATTACGTTTCTTATCACCATTGGGAGTTCGCTCCCAAACAACATTATCTTTTTGATAAAAAGGAACGTGATATGTCTCTGATAAAGTTCTTGCAAGAGTGGTCTTCCCACTGGCAACAGATCCGATGATATCCAGTTTCATCACATATCCCCTTCACACGAATAGCCAGGACGCTTATATAAAATGGTTTTCATCCGGAACAATGCTTTTATCCCAGACTTCTGTTTTCCAATCTTTCTCCGGTATATCCTTTATAGCAACAGAAACACTAGTAGTTTTACACCCTAATGTCTCTGATATTACCTGTGCAATTTTCTCCGCGCACTCTGTTTTTTGCTGATCAGTTCTTCCCTCAAAACAT